>Ga0310344_10003056_pt1 | contig 12537 bp, 21 predicted proteins | sample HC15DNA20200_MG_FD_203801 | JGI IMG/M metagenome (GOLD analysis project Ga0310344, IMG submission 203801) | Marine microbial communities from station ALOHA, North Pacific Subtropical Gyre - HC15-DNA-20-200_MG | ecosystem: Environmental > Aquatic > Marine > Oceanic | place: Pacific Ocean: North... | reverse complement strand
TTCAGAATATGATGGTACAACTTGGACGGCAGGTGGAAGTCTATCTTATACAACTCACGATGGTATAGCATCAGGAACACAGACATCTGCACTTATCGCTGGTGGATGGGATGGTGCTGCACAAGATCAAGCGGCTGAATATGATGGAACTTCGTGGACAAATGTTAATGCTGTTACTGCTAAAAAATATGCGTGTGCTGGCGGTGGAGTTCAAAGTGCTAGCATTATTGCTAACGGCTATAACGACTCAGGTTTAGATAAAACTACATATATTTATAATGGGACTACATGGTCAACTGGCCCCCTTAACGTCACATCATATGGCAGTCCTTGTGGTACTAACGGCAATGGAGCAAATGCGTATATGGCTGGTGGTTACGCTGGAGGTCTTTTATCTAATACAGAAGAATATGATATGTCTGGTAATGCAGCTCTAGTTTACGAATTAGCCACATGATTTACGTCATAGCCACAAATTCAGGAAAGAATTTTCTTCCTAAGAATCGAGCCTTTAATGTCAATGGATATATAGGTGATGTTTATGTATTAGAAGAGAATAGAGCTTCTAAAATATGGGCCGATCAACAAGTTCTTTTTAACAATGGACGTATTGTTGATAAAGCCACAGCACAAGCTGCTATTGACACTGCTTTTAGCAAGGCATCACCACAACCTGCTGAAACAACAAGACCAAATTCCAAACCAGTTCTCTGAATGAAATGACTTTACTAACAAAAGCAGATCAAAAAGTCTATGACACTTTGTTAGAAGAATGTTCTAATTCTTGGAATAAACAGCAGGTTTTCAGAACTGAGACAGAGATGCGACTTTCTGTCTTAAATGACGCCAAGCACCCAACCCCTGCTGCTAAATATTGGCAAGCAGTAAGAGAACAATCTGTGTTCTTTCAAAATACTGTTCAATTACATTTTCAATACAAGCGAGCAATCGTTGAACAAAAGCAATTACAAGAAGAATTAAAAAAAGAGAAAGACGAATTAAAGCGTGAACTACTTCAAATAGATATAGAAGAAAAGGAATGGAGTCTTAAAAATACAAGATTAGAAGCTCATCATCGCATTAGAGAATTAGAGCATTGGTCAAGAATTAAAAAAGAATTAGATGATGGTAGTTTTGATACTACAAATCCTAATACCCATCAATTTGAATCTTTACCAAAACGATTTGAGAATCAAGCTAAATCTTTAACACCTGGATCTTCTGCTAGTGAAGTGATTAATATAATGGGGCTACACCATACGGCTCAAAAACACGCTAAACAATTAGAGGAGGCTAAATAAATTGGGAACACTCAAAACCGCAAAAATAAAACACGAAACAAGTGGAACTGACACGCTTGTTTTTGATAATGGTGGAACGTCAGGTGGTAATGGTCGAGTCACCACCAAAGGAACCATTGGAGAAATCATTGCACTTGGCGATAAAACTGGTGACGTAACGATTGATTTTAGAACAGCTAATAATTTCAGTATGACGTTGACTGGAACGATTGCATTAAAAAACCCCTCTAATTGTGCGCCTGGTCAAAGTGGAATTATTTATATCTCTCAAGATACGACTGGTGGACACACTTGGTCTGCTGAAGCCTACTGGGATTTTCCTGGAGGAACTTTGCCGACTTTAAGTACAGCGGCAGATGCCGTTGATGCTGTTGTTTGGCATGCTCGAACAGCAACTAAAATTACAGCTCAAGTTGTCCTAGATTTACAATAAAAAATGTCTTCACTTGGTTCCCCTAATCCTCTGTTAATTGGCGGGGCAGCTAAAGGGTATGAAATAGAACGATCTTTGAGGTTTCATGCAGGAGATAACACAAATCTCACTTATACCCCAAGTAGTAATGGAAATCTCCAAAAGTTTACCTTTAGTTTCTGGTTGAAAAAAGCATGGGCGACCTCAAATGGTGTATCTCATTATTTGTTCTCTGCTTATACAGGTAGTGGTACAGATCGTATCTGCCTATTTGACCAAGGTGAGTTTCAAATGGAGCTTCAGACTGGTGGAGAATGGAGATCAAATCGTAAATTAAGAGATCCTACTGCTTGGTATCATATTGTTTGTGCTTTTGATACGACTCAAGGTTCAGCAAGTGATCGTGCCAAGGTTTATATTAATGGAGTACAAATAACTGACTGGCAATCTAGTTTTAACGGTAGTGCTTTAAGTCAAGACCAGTCATTAGCTGGTTGGAATAACTCTGGACAGACACACCAAATAGGAAGCTATGCTTATCAAAACGCTGCGGCAGGTAGTGGATACATGGATGGTTATGTAACTGAGTTTAATTTCATAGATGATCAACAATTAGCACCTACATCCTTTGGTGAATTTAATGAAGATACAGGTGCATGGACTCCTATTAAATATACTGGAACATATAATTCAAAAAGTTATTACTTAAATTTCTCAGATAATACAAATACTACATCTACTACATTAGGTAAGGATCATTCTGGTAATAGCAATAACTGGACTCTTCATAATTTCTCAATTACAGCAGGTACAGATAACGATTCATTTATAGATACTCCTACTAATAATTTCTGTACGATGAGTTCATTGACTCATACAGGTGTAACTATTAGTAATGGGGCGTTAACTATTGCGCCTTCAGGAAATAATTCTGGTTGCTTCTCTAATATGCAGATACCTTCAACAGGTAAGTGGTATTTTGAGATGAAAAAGAACAGTGGAGATCCTATGATTGCATACTCTGTTCGACCTGATTTGCCTAGAACATGGCAACCTCATACTGAAACTGATGCTTTGTCAACATATTTCTATGGTAATAGAATAGAAGCTTATTATGATAGTAATTCAATACTTGATGTATCAGATTCTCCTTGGGATAATGATGCTGATGGTACTGTATTTGGAGTTCTTTGGGATAGAGATAATAATACGATAAAACATAGATATAATAACGGTGATGAAGTAAATTTATCAGAACCAACTGGCATAAGAAATCAACCGCTCTCTTTTGGATATTCAGTAACTACAACTTGGCCATCTGGTAATTTTACTTATAACTTTGGAGCCAGTGGCTTTGCATATACTATACCAACTGGATATAAAAGATTATGCACAGCAGATTTACCTGATCCAGTTATAAAGAATCCTAAAAAACATTTCGGTACTTTGTTATATACAGGATCTGAAAGTGCTCAAGTTGTTAATGGATTAGATTTTACTCCTGACTTAATTATAAATAAGGGTAGAAGTTCAAGTACTCATGTAATTTGGATGGATAGAGTTAGAGGTATAGCTGGCGATAAAATGCTTACTTCTAATACTGGAGGTAGTGAAAGTCAAGAAGACGGTATGGCTTATGGTCATATAGTATCTGCTTCTGGTGGTTTTCAACATGCAGCAGGTACACATGGAACTTATCCTTGGTCACAAATGAACTCTAATGGCACCACTTTTGTTAACTGGTGCTGGTTAGCTGATGGTACTTCTGGAAGTAGCAATACGGATGGAGATATAACATCAACAGTTAGTGCAAACACAGAAGCTGGTTTCTCTATTGTTACGTATTCAGGAACAGGAACAGATTCAGATACAGTTGGTCATGGATTAGGTGTTGCCCCACATTTCATCGTTATTAAACGAAGAGATTCTGGTGGTTCAGATTGGCGTATCTACCATAAACGCTATTTTGATATGGCAGTAAACGAGACTTTCGTATTAAATTCAACGGCTGGAGGCGCTATCCATTCTGGTGTATTTGATACTTCAACTCCGCCTACAAGTACTGTATTCAGACCTAATGATGAGACTCATGTAAACGCATCAGGAGGCACTCATGTTGCTTGGTGTTGGGCGCAAGTAGAAGGGTACTCAAAATTTGATGTATATCTAGGGAGTGGTGATAATGATGGGGCCTATGTGCATTGCGGGTTTAAACCAGCATTTCTACTCGTCAAACATTTGAATAGTAGTGGTTCTGAACAATGGGTAGTTTTCGATAATGTTAGAGATACTGAAAATGTGACTACAGTTAGCACTACATTAGGATCAAACCAACAAGAAGAAACTGATGATGGAGATAGGTACGTTGACTTCCTTGCTAATGGGTTTAAATTGAAAGGAGGCGATGGAGCTACTAATGACGGTAGTTATCAATATGCGTATGCTGCATTTGCTGAAACACCTTTTAAATATGCTACAGCGGAGTAAAAATGGCATTTAAACTAGATGGAAAAACATTACCAGTTGATGCGCCTTTTAGTTCAGCGGGTGTTAGTTATCCTGCGAATTGGTTGAGATTAACCACATTAGATGAAAAGAAAGCAATTGGTATAACTGAGGTTGCTGATTCAGCTTCATTTGATCAACGCTTTTATGTTTCAGCAAGCACACCGAAAGAATTAGCAGATACCAACGCAAAAGATAGGGATGGAAAATTAATAAAAGACTCAGAGGGTAATCAGGTCGTTAATGAAGGATTAAAGACACTATGGATTAGAAAGCAAAAAATAGAAGCTGGTTTGAAATTAGCTAAATATGATTGGTACGTTGTACGCAAAGCTGAGAAAACAACAGCAATTCCAACTGCAATAAAAACTTATAGAGATGGAGTAAGGACTGCTTGCAAAACTAGAGAAGATGAAATCAATGCTTGTTCTGATACAGCAGCGTTAAAGACATTAATAGATGGAACTTATGACAAGGATGGAAAAAGAACCGCAGGTATTACCGAATGGCCTGTTGATCCGAACTCATAATCATCACGTTACCAACCATATAAAGCGGTAACAAAGCTCCCATTGCTGCAAAGGTAATTAGAATTATTGGTGTAAGAGCTTTTAAAAAAGCTTCTCTCCAAATTCCTTCCATGCAAAAAATTCTCAACATTATTAGTGTAATCTCATTTCTGCTTGTTGTCGTTATTTCAGGCGGTGGGATCTTCGGTTACTTCTGGATTACTAATGAAGAGAATCAAAAAAGTATTAAGGATAAAATCGTAAAAGAGATTAGTGGATCGTTACCAATTCCAAAAGGTTTAACTGGCCCTGTGCTACCCACTGGCCCTTTACCTAATATGAAATAGAGAGCAAACTCTTTATTTAAGGCCGCTTACACCTTGAATAGAGTTGTCACTGCTCTCTCCAAATAACATGAGACAAATCCTAGACATTATTGGTTCTTTATTTGTTTATAGAAGTCCTGATCCCATTGATGGATATAGAAGATTTCTACCTGGCATGACAAGTAAGCAATTAAGGCGGCTTGCTGGTACGAATAGTCATTACAGCAAAACGATTTTGATCAATATGATTATTGATGAGATGAAAGATCGTGAGCGAAATACCTGATATTCAAATTAAGGGGATTAATATCCCTAATATTCAGTCTGGAATATATATCCATCCATCTTTAAACGCCCCAGATGTTCCTGTTTATGTTCCTCTAGGCTTTCCTATTATTGAAATGCCTTGTGTAACAACAAGACAAAATTCTTATGAAAACGATGCCTTAATTACCAATGATCCTGAAGGGAATGTCACGCTTTGTCCTGGGGGTGTACCAAGTTTCGTACCGATTGATTACGTCCCAGAGGACATCGTACCTATTGAAGAATCACAACCTCAAAGATACACAGAACCAGAAACCCCACCAACGGACGAGCCACCACCAGCCCCCGCAAAAAGCGAGGATTGCCCGCCTCTTGACGCACCAGAAATCGGGACGAAAGTACCCGACGGGAAGGGGTCGAAAGAGATAACAGGATATGAATTAGTTGGGAATAGATGTGTTACTCAATATTCAGAAGTCTCATTTGCTGAACAGATTACAGATGCAATTCCAAGTATTCCGCAAGTTGTTCAGGTCGGGGGAATTGCAATTATTGCGACTTCAAGTGCAGCAGCCACGCCAATTATTCTACGAGCTGTGAAACCTATCGTAAAACAAATAATGACTAGAGTTCAAAAACTATTAGGGAAGAAACCACCGAGAATCACTTTGGCTGAGAAGAGGACGAACGAGTATCGGAAGAAGAGGGATTTACCACCTGTGAAGAAGAAGTGACTGGGATGCTATGTCGGTGAGGTAAGACTTGACCCATCTTTGGCTTTACAACGACGTCTTTGCAAAGATCTGCATAGGGTGAATCTGGGGCGAACTCTATACCTTTTAACTTCAGCTCCCCACAGTTCTTGAGGCGAGCTATATGCCAATTAAGTTCCGAATCTTTCAGCATTTGTTTTGTCCTAGCGATTTGATTATCAGCAGCTTGTTTACATCTACGTTGCAAAGAATTATCTAAAGGTATAGAGAAAGTCATGCTAAAACCCATATTGAGACTGAGATTATCCTTCTGTCCTGTTCTTGTTGCTACATAGTGACTAATAGTTCCATCGTCATTGTATTGGGGCGCATCATACCAATACTCTTTTGGAACGGCCTGTTGGTGACTGTCGGTAATGAAGGGGCTAAAAGTTAACATTGGGCCTTGGCATAAAATATTGCCTCCGTACTGATTTTGTATTAAATTACCTTGTAAAGATTGTATGGCCATATTGGTTACAGAACCGCTGGAATTAGCGACGGGAGCTGCGGTCTGGGAGGTATTTGCTAATACTTTAGGCGATAAAATTACGCTTATTATTGTGAGAACACTGAGGTAGTTTCTGTAGTTGATTGGATGTTTGTGGTGCGATTTATAGTTGTGTAGTTTGACAGGCCTGGACCTACATAAGATTCCACATATTGAAAAGCTTCGCCTGGGCGTGTAATTGTCACGTTTGGTTTTGTGGTTAAGTCTGCACCTGTCCACTGATAAGATGTTCCGTTTAATGTTTGGTTAACTGTTGTTGGATTGGGGGAGATAGTAGAACCGTCAATAGAAAGATTAGTTCCATTTAATGAATAGGTATGACCTGTATTGTAGTCAAGGCTTGTAATAGTTTCCGTCACGATAGAAGTTGTATTTGTGACCGCAGTCATACTCCCTGACGAAAAGTTCGGGACTACAGGAACTGCAAGGACTTTCGAGGGAATTAATAATATAAGTAGCGGTAAAAATCTTCTCAATCGCCTATATAAGTTTCGATAATACTTGTCGCCGTACAACTAGAACCAGCTCCCATTGTCCCCCCGCAAGTGTGAACTCCAGAAGTTAGAGAAGTGATTGTTCCTCCAGTCACCCCGCCTGAGCCTGTAACCGTAGAACCAAGCGAGGGCAATGAGCCAACTACCCCAGAACTAACGGTTGTTGCTGATTGGACTGCATCGCCTTGGGTTAGCGTTTCATTGACACTAAATGCCGATCCTGCCGTGGTTACTGCAAAATCAGTGTCTATATATGCGGGTACTCCTGCGGTCACTGAACCAATGTTCAAGCCCCCAATAGCTCCAGAGGTCGTTGTCCCTGAAATAGTTGTGCTTGGAGTTACGTTGGAACCTGAAACTGCGTAAGTCGATCCAATGCGATTTGCAGATGAATAAGCGGCGTCAAGTTGAATTGTTGCACTCGATTTAATGGAGTGACGCATATCGGCCTGAACAGGTGAGGCCAATAACAAAAGGAGAGGAAGTAGTTTTTTCATTTAAGTTTGCCTGATTGGGAATCGATTTCTTTACCTGTAATTGGATCATATTTAACGACTTCAGCCCCCTCTATCTTAAGGGGAGTAATAACTCTGATGGTCTGGTACTGTTGATTTTTGGCAAGTTCAGCAAGTGTTTTCTTTAATTCATCAATCTCTCTTTTAGCAGAAGCATTGTTTCTTTCTTCTTTCTTTTTACCTGCATTAGCAACAGTGACTCCGAGCGATCCAAGCAGCCCGCCCAAAACTCCCGCTGCGTATGTTGCATCTATTCTCTGATCTGCAACCCACCATTTTGATTCAGGTAATTTGATATATGCTAAAGAAATTATCGTGATACACCATGCGATTAATAACGTCTTTATCCCAGTCGAGAGATAAAAAAGAACCATTTCTTGATAAGCGGGAGTATCGTCTTCTTCTTTTGCTATTTTCTTGTCTGGTTCTGGTTTGGTCGGCTGTGTTTTTTCTGGTGACTTAGGGTCTACAGCTTTTTTTTCATCCATAAAATGAAGAGCAAGTCATAATAAGATTACCTGTAATTGCATCAAAATGGTTGAAGTATGGGCAGCCCTTGTGGGAGCAGGAGTTTCAGCATTTCTAATGGTCTTAGCTAATAGGTCAAATCGAAATCAAGGTAATTTTCGTGAAATATTCCATCGCTTGAACGCTGTTGAAAAGGATATAGCTAGAATTGAAGCAAGTAAGAAAAACAATCAATCATGGAGGAATCGATTATAAGAGCAGAAAAAAGGATTAAAGAATTAGAATTATTGATAAAAATCTGGAAACAAAAAAACCCCCGTTGAAGTTATAAACGGAGGCTTTTAGTGTGCGATGGGGATCACGTGCTAAAAGTAACGGTTTTAGTTACGCTTGGGAAGTAGCACTAATTCTTATGCTTGCTGTTATCAGACCAATCGTTTTTACTTTCCTTAGAAGTAAAGCAATTAAACAACTAGCTCTTGATATTATCAAGGCTGCTGTCAGAAGAACAGACAATGATGTTGATGATCGTTTAGCAGAAATGTTAGAGAAAGCATTATTCCCAGGTCGTCCTACTAGCTAAGATATTTCTTCATCGATTATTTTGATTTTTTCTTTTAAATTACGATGCTTAATATATTTACCAACATATTTGATTTTTTCGTCAGGTACATGGACTTCAGGTTCCTGAACTGTATACCAACGAGCATCACAAACAAGACAGTTTCTTCTTCTTACTTTCCTCCCATCTGTTGAGAGTCTTGTCGATACGACTCTTGCTGTGTAATTTGAACAGTAAGGACATTGAGCGAGGACAGGTCTCATGGGTGCTATTGATTGGCTAGTTTGTCGCCAGACTCCAGAAGAAGAGCTTAGACTTGAAGTTGAAACAAGGGAAATATTAAATAATGAAAATTCAGAAGAAATTGCTTGGCTCTGTGCAAATCTCTATAAGCAGAACTATATGAAGGATCAAATTATTAAGAACTGCTTAGGGCGAATAGGAGAATTAGAAGCGATCAATGTAAAGCGTGAGCTAGACAAAGAACGCTTCTGGTTTATGAGATGGTTTGATTAAAAAGGTAATTCTTCCTTAGGTTGATTTGGATTTATATTTCCAAAGTCGCCATACTGTCCTGCCTTACCTTTCGCATTGATGTAAACAACATTGACTTCTACTTCTTCATTATTTTCAAAATCCCAAACTTTACCTTCTTTATGTTTTGAAGTATCACCTTCAAGGGACATTAGATAATTACAAAGGCCGGGAATTGACTCAATAGGAATAGCTAAAGAAAGCTGTCTTGGATTTTTGCCGTCTTCATCGAAACGGTTTTCTGATACCTGCCACTTGATTGGGTGTTTGAGGGCGGGGTTGAACTCGAATTTGTTTGGCATTGGATTGAATCCTATTTTTTAGTTGATTAATAACGAGTTGACCTGATTCGGTCGCTTGATCTTCAGACATTACTTTTTAATTTCAGCGGCTAAATAATCACCGTGTTCTTTGAGAGTAATGTTGTTTTCTGTAATTTGTTCGGCTTTGATACCAAACTTTTCTTTGAAGCTTTTGATAATTTCTTCTTTCTTAGGATGCTGTCTTAAGTCAGATGAAATTTGTGAGCGATAAGCTGGTGTAATGAAATTTGGTGAGTTTGTAGCAGGCTTTGAAACAGGTTGATTTGGTTTTGTTGGTGTTCTGCTAATACCCTTTTTAGACTCGGGTTTTGGGGACAAAGTGTCGGCGTCATCGTCATCTCCTGCTAGACCATAAATTGCCAAAAGCGAATAGCGTCTTGCATAGGTAATTGCAGAGCCTAGAGCTTGCATAATATTCCCTCTATTAGGAACAAGCTCAGGGAAAGGAAGTCGGCTGAAAATTTCTTCACCTGAAACGTGCTTAAGCGTCGTAACTAAGACCGTGACGACTGTTCCATGTTCAGTGATAATTGTCTCGAAGGTTTGCGTATGGCAAAGACCTAGATGAGTTGCTGGTTGAACAGCATTTAATCCACCTGCAAGGGTTGTATAAAAACCATAATTGGCCTTACCGTCTTTACCTGCTGCATGATGTTCTTGTTGGAATTGCACCAATGCTTCAGCTAAATTAGCTGGAGCTTTTGAAGTGGGCATGTGGTTTTTATTCACCATAAGTTTACTCTCTAATCTTAATAAGATTCTTTGATTAAGTACATAGGGTGGGCAAAATTGAAATGATTGCGCCGGGTAATTCTAACCCTTTACAATATCTTTTATGAGCCGATAATGAAATAACTAAACTATCATCTTTTAATACCGTCCCGCCTGATGTGACCGATAATCCATCAAGTGTACTGCGACATAATTTGTCAATATCTCCACTTTGATGACTCGTCAAAAATTGTGGTGCTGAAGGTTTTAATTTATCCTTATTTTTTCCTGTTCCAAAATGTCCTTTAGGACGAGGAAAAATAAATTCTAATGAAACTGAAACTGCACAATCAATTGGATCTTTTTTATAAGCATCTAAAGCAGCATGTCGGATATCTTGTCGCCAAGGTTGTACTTTTTTGGAAGACTCAATTAATGATCCATAGCGGGTTAAGGTCTTGGAACCTTGTGCTCCTGGAAGTCCTATAACTCGGATGACAAGTTCGCTCAAAAGTTCTCCCTCTCGGAGCTGAATTTTTCCCATGCTTCTTGCCATGCCAGTCTGCACGTTAGAGGATCTTGCTCTTCTCCAATAACACACTTATTAGGTCTTGACCAAATAGTCCTACAACTATCAACCACAATTTTGTGCTGGTTAGCTAATGCTTCGACATAGCTTCCTAATTGTGCATCTGTGTTATAAGTTTTTTTATTTGATTTGCTTTGAGTTTTTAGATCGATTAAAACTAATTTATTCTTGTTGTGGTCATAACCGAGGACATCAAATTGACCTCCGACTGATTTCTCAAGATCAGGGATCATATATTCAACAGCCCATGTCTCGAAGTTTTCCCAAAATGGATCTGAAAGAAGTGGACGAACCCACTCTTCATAGTCTCCTGCATCGGGTTGTTTATCACCTAATAGAAATTGCTCCAGACAATAATGAACCTGAACCCCTCGAGGTTCCCAGATATGACGGTATCGTTCAATGTTGGCTATCGCCTCTGGAGTTTTATTTGAGCCTGTTATTTGAGTTGTCGAGTAGGCAAGCCACTCGCCTGTCGGTTCCCAACAATACTGGTGACGTTCTTCATCACGAAAGATAGGAAGAGGTTTAAGCTTCATTGAACTCCAAGGCGGGTTGCGAGTAAGATTCGGGTTGTTGCTTAGGAGTTGGTAACGACCAGAGGTGTTCTCTTTTACCGTAATTCCCAAGGGTGTATTCTGTCGTTTTTTCGAGTCTTCCATCGTTTGATAAATTTGTCATTGCTCTTCGTATTGAAGTAATCGGGCAGTTAAGTCCGACTTGAGACAGAACCATCGAAGGGCTAAGTGGTTCTTTACAGGAATAAAAGCAATCAAGAATTTTTTCTTCTTGTGTTTTTGCTTTTTCATGAGACTGAGCAAGTTCTTCTGCAGTCTCTTCGATTGTGTTATAGAAACTCATGGTTGGAAGTCCTTTGGATCTGGTGAAGCTTGAACTTCTTCAGGTTGAAATTGCGGATTGATCTTTGCGTCTATTTCTTCTTTGGTCATTCCTCTAAATTCTTCTAAAGGATTCTCGTGTCTTTTTCCCGGATATCCAAGTCCATAAAGAGCTGGTTTTGATTCCCAACATTCTCGGTTGTATTTAGTCCCTGGACTTTCGTTATCGAAATCTTCAACGGTCCACATTGGGATGTCTGGGTTGGCTGGATTCGGTTTGATTAATCCTTCTTTTAAAAGCTTGGTCATTGAGCTTTTTTTAATAAGTGGTTCCATTTAGATAACGTCCTCAATTAATGGATTCCCAGAATCGTCAGCTCTAAAGACTCGACTTGCTGGATGATTGATAGGTTGTTCAGCTTGAAAGGAACCTTTCGTCTTTGTCCCGAAGGTTTCATAATTTTTAAGAGTGATGCCTGACCAGGGTCCTTTTGGACCACCCACGATGGCTAGCTCAAGTTGAGTTTTGACAACTTCAGAACCATATTTCTTTTTAATTTGAGAAAGACCACTAATTAGAAGGTTGAAAGATTCTTCTGTTTTACGTCCTGTTTTAACTTTCCAAAAAGACTCAATTAAATCTGAAAAGGAGCTGAGTTCAAAAGGAATTAAATCTTGATGAAATTTAAACCTAGTTTTTTTAAAAATTTCTTTCTCTTTATTTATAGTATTAGGTACTCTAATAGTATTAGATAAAGTACCTTCGCTTGTTTCTTCTTTCTTTTTTACTTTTGTGTCGGTGTCCGTACCGCTCGGTACTTTAAGGGTAACATGCTCCGCAACCCCCTTTAGACCGTCGTAAACCATTTGATTTACAAAAGCAGTCGTAGACAGCCATGGAAGCTTTTGTTCTTGGCAT
>Ga0310344_10003055_pt1 | contig 12538 bp, 10 predicted proteins | sample HC15DNA20200_MG_FD_203801 | JGI IMG/M metagenome (GOLD analysis project Ga0310344, IMG submission 203801) | Marine microbial communities from station ALOHA, North Pacific Subtropical Gyre - HC15-DNA-20-200_MG | ecosystem: Environmental > Aquatic > Marine > Oceanic | place: Pacific Ocean: North... | reverse complement strand
CTGGGAATCGTTGAAGTAGGCTGGCACGGTGATGACCGCTTCGGTAACGTCCTCGCCGAGATAATCTTCAGCCGTCTTTTTCATCTTCATCAGCACACGCGCAGAAACCTCCGGTGGCGCCATCTTCTGGTCGTTAACCTGAACCCATGCATCACCGTTATCCGCCGCGATAAGCTTGTATGGAACCATCTCACGATCGCGTCTCACCACATCGTCATCATAACGCCTCCCGATCAATCGCTTGACCGCAAATAAGGTGTTCGCGGGATTGGTTACCGCTTGGCGTTTGGCCGATTGACCGACCAGCACCTCATCATCGTTGGTGAATGCTACAAGTGACGGCGTGGTTCGCGAACCTTCGGCGTTCTCTATCACACGTGGTTTACCGCCTTCGAGAACAGCTACACATGAGTTAGTCGTTCCGAGATCGATTCCTATAATTTTACTCATCGTTAGTCTCTCTAATGACCTAATTGCCCGAACATTAATGTTCTAATTTATCGTTGACTTGTAATTGGGGTGCCACGGCCAATTTTTCAAGTCCTTGTTGCTAAAATATCAACCGAATTTTATTCGGTTTCATCTTCATCCATCTCCTTTGCGACGACTACCATAGCGGCACGGAGTAACCGCTCGTTCAGAACATAGCCCTTTTGCATCACCGCAAGGATTGTTCCAGGTTCGGATTCGATTGACGCTTGCATCGTCATTGCTTGATGAAACTCCGGGTCAAACGCCTCACCGAGGGGGTCCACTGTCATCACCCCGTTTTTCTCAAGTGCGTCGACAAACATTTTTCGAGTCAACTCCATGCCTTTCCCAATAGCATCGATATCCGTCGCCCCATCGAGCGCATCAAAACCGAGGTCCATGCTGTCTTTCACAGGCAATAGCTGGCCAATAAAGCGCTCCAGTCCATATTTATGGGCCGCCTCGACATCGCGCTCCGCGCGTTTGCGTACATTGTCGGCCTCAGCCCGCGCGCGGAGCATATCTTCACGAGCTGTATTCAAGTCATTAACAGCCACTTCAAGTTCGGCCCTTAGCGCATCAAGCTCGGAGGGTTCACCTTCCTGCTCAACCAACTCTGTATCCACCGGAACCTCATCTTCCGAGAGCGGCTCTTCGGATTCCGTGTCATTATTTTCGTTTTCAGTCACACTTGGTTCCTCAAATGGGAGTCGACAATGCCCTCTGACGGAGCTGCTGCATCGCCTAGATAAATGTTTTTTTTAAGGTATTCAGCCCTGCTCGAAGGGAAATGGGGCTTAGTGCATAGAATTCAAGGCTGTCCCCAACATTTTCGCCGTAATATCGACGATCGGGATGACCCTCTCATAAGCCATCCGTGTCGGTCCGATAACCGCCAATACCCCGACGGTTTCACCATCACCGCCATAGGGCGAGGTAACTATGCTGCAATCATCTAATGCCGCATAGCCAGACTCCTCCCCGATAAAAATCTGAACCCCAGTTGCGGTTAAAGCCTGATCTAGCAGGTGCAAAATATCGCGCTTCTGGTTAAAAGCATCGAATAAACCACGCAGCTTCTCAATATTTGAAAGCTCATTGACATCCATGAGATTGGTCTGCCCGGCGACCACAAAATCGTTAGCAGCCTCACTTTCGACAAAGACCTTCTGAGTCATCTCTACCACAGCCTGCATCATACTGTTCATCTCTTGGTGGGTCGCACGCATTTCTCGCAAAAGGTCTTTTTTTACGGCATTAATATTTTTTCCTGCAAACGCCGAATTGAGATAATTTGCTGCTTGGGTCAGTTCTGATGCGCTATAGGTCCGCGCCGTTTGAATCACTCGGTTTTGCACTTCATGATCATTCACTACGAGGATAACTAACACACGATTATCGTTTAAGGGCAGGAACTCTACTTGCCGCAACGCATGGGACTCGATTTTCGGCATCATGACGAGGCCAGCAAGTTTCGTAACGTCCGACAGCAACGAGGACGTCTTCTCCATTAGTACGCGCACATCGGCCTCAGACCGAACTTCATCGTTGAGACGTAGGATCTCGTTGGGGGCGGGGCTTTTAAAGGTCACCATACAATCGACAAACATGCGGTAACCCTTAACCGTAGGAATGCGGCCTGCTGAAGTGTGGGGTGAGCTGATTAGCCCGCAATCTTCTAGATCCGCCATCACGTTACGAATCGTAGCAGGGCTTAGTTCTAATTTAGCGTCACGTGCTAAAGTGCGCGACCCAACTGGTTGACCGTCTGAGATATACCGCTCAATCAAGCACTTAAACAAGTGTTGAGCTCGCTCACTTAGTTCCATTTCCTGACCCAGATCAACCATAAGCTTGAAACTAACTCATATACGCAGAAGGCGCCTGAAATTTAGCATCCTCCTGCGACATTGCAAAGCTCTGGTATCCAAAAACATCGAATTTTTATTGCGTGGCGATTTCGCAAAATGCTACCTTGGGGTTCTACAGCGGCAGTAAAACGAGCTTAGCCAATGTTTCAACGAATCGGTCTCTTTGCCAAAAATTCAGATGACTCCGTACGCGAGACGTTGACTGCCACGCTAGCAGTGCTTCGGAGCCGCGATTGCGACATCGTTATCGATCGGAATTGCGCGGCGGTTGTCGACGACTCGGCGATCCGAACTGCCCCGGATACCGACGTGGCTAGTCAACGTGACCTTATTATTGCCATCGGTGGCGACGGTACCCTGCTACGCGCTGCCAAACTATCATTTCCTGCAAACACGTCGGTTCTAGGAATCAATCTTGGTCATCTGGGGTTTTTGACGGATATTAGCCCCGAGCAAGTACCGCAGGCACTCGGCCCGATAATTGATGGCAATTACACTAGCGAAGAACGCTGCGTTTTACGCGCCGAGATAATTCGAGATGGCACTGTCGTTGGATGCGATCATGGGTTAAACGACGTCGTAATCCAGAAATGGAATACTGCGCGGTTGATCGCTTTCGAGACTTATGTCGACGGGCATTTCGTTTTGTCTCAGCGCTCCGATGGCATGATCGTTTCAACCCCAACCGGATCAACTGCCTACTCACTGTCTGGAGGTGGGCCGATCCTACACCCACAATTGGGCACTGTAGCGTTGGTACCGATCTGCCCGCACTCGCTAACCAATCGACCGATCGTCTTGTCCGACACGGCCATAATTGAGGTGTCTATCGCAACCGAATACGCCCCAGACACCCGCGTTACCTGCGATGGAAAACCAATGGAAAAAATTAAACCCGGCGACAACATTAAGATCACACGCCATCAACAAACAGTGCACCTTATCCACCCCGCCGGACACGATCACTTCGCCAACCTTAGGGCTAAATTGCACTGGGGGCGGGCACCGTGTTGAAGGCCCTGACGATTCAACAACTTGCTATTGTGCGTCATTTGGACGTTGAATTCGAAAATGGTTTGACAATCCTGACAGGTGAAACGGGCGCCGGAAAATCGATCTTGATCGAGGCCCTGGGACTGGCCTTGGGCGATCGCGCAGATTCCTCGATGGTGCGCACCTCTGCCGACCGTGCCTCAGTGTCAGCGACCTTCGATATAGCAAGCAATATTGATTTGAAGGCTTTTTTGCGCAACAACGATCTTGAAGACAGCGACGAATGTCTTTTGAGGCGTGTCATGAGCCCCGATGGACGTTCGCGGGCATTTTGCAACGCCTCTCCAATTCCGGTGCAGCTACTCAAACAAATCGGTGAATTCCTTGTTGACATTCACGGACAACACACGCACCAAAGTTTGCTACGCGGGTCGATCCAACGCAGCCTATTGGACGAGTTTGGAAGCTGTAACTCATATCTTCACGCAGTCGAACAAGCCTATCACCAGTGGCGCGATATCGGACAACAATTAGATGAACTTAGCCACGGAGGCGAGGATGTTCCGAGACACATCGACTTGCTCCAATTTCAAGCCAAAGAGATCGAAGCATTGAAAATCACGGAGGAGAACCTTGCGGAGCTTGAGGTTGAGCATCGTTACGTTGGCCATGCGGCCCGGCTAATCGAAGGTTATGACAGCGCGGAAACGTATGCCTTCAATACTGAAGGCGGTGCCCTGGAAGGCACGATCAAAGCCGCGGGGACCCTGCGAGATCTCATTGTCATAGATGCCGGGCTCGTTGGTGTCGTTGAGCTGCTTGACCAGGCCGCTATCAATCTCGAAGAAGCCGAACATGAATTCAGTCGACTGCGCGCTAACATAGAAACGGATCCAAAACGCCTGCAGGAAATAGACAAACAGCTTGGCGCAATACACGACATCGCCCGCAAGCATCGCTGCGAACCCAAAGAGATCCCAGAGCGTCTTAAAGCGATCCGCTTAGAACTGGATGCGCTTGATAACCGTGAAGGCAAAATACGAAAACTCAGTTCTGAATTAGATCTCGCATTAAACACTTACACCGAGGCAGCTAAGGACTTGCACAAACATCGCTTTCAGGCAGCTAAGAAGATGGATAACGAAATCACCAAACACCTACGTGAACTCGGAATTCCACATGGGAATTTCTCGGTATCGGTTGAACCAATCGGAGGAACACCGAGTCCACATGGCGACGACGAAATCGAATTTCTAGTGACCGCAAACCCCGACTTACCGATAAAACCTCTGAAAAAGGTCGCCTCGGGCGGCGAACTATCACGTATCAGCCTAGCGATACAAGTTGCTACAACTGGAAGCTCTGGGATACCGGTATTGGTTTTCGATGAGGTCGATACAGGGGTTAGTGGTGCAACGGCGGAAGTCGTTAGCGAATATTTACAACACTTGGCCAATAAGCGACAAATCCTTTGCATTACGCATTTACCACAGGTGGCCTCGGCCGGCGATCACCACTTCTCAATAGGCAAGACCTTTACGGACGGCATCACGGAGACTACGATAACCGACCTCGAACCGGGTCAACGCGTCGAAGAGGTTGCGCGGATGCTCGGGGGACAACGGATAACCAATAAAGCGCGCGAACATGCTAGGGAATTGCTGACCCAGTAGATCCCTGAAGCCTCGTGATGGGGGCCGAGCGATTTAAACCGATTTCTTCCTTACGTAAAGCACCAAGCTGTGGCCTTCCATTTGAAAACCGTGCGCCTGGACGATTTCGCGCTGGCGTTCCTCTATAGCCTCGTCGACAAATTCAATAATTTCACCAGTATCAATCACCACCATATGATCATGGTGGTGAGCGCTGGCAATTTCGAATACTGCGTGGCCACCATCAAAATTGTGCCGTTGCACAATACCGGCGGCTTCAAATTGCGTCAAAACGCGATAGATCGTTGCTAAACCTACATCTTCGCCAGCATCGATTAACGTTTTGTAGACGTCTTCCGCACTAAGATGTTGCTCGCCACTAGTCTCTAGGACCTCAAGAATCCGAAGACGCGGAAGCGTCGCTTTTAAACCCGCTTTTTTAAGGTCAGAGCTACTCAATTTAAATTAGTTTCCCATTATTTTCTTAGTATTAGTGAGTTCGTCGAAAAGAGTCTTGATGGGCTATAATCTATTAGCCCGATACAAACCTCTGAACTCACCCATGTACCGATTTTACACTAAATCCATTGCCCGGAAGGTCGTCCTGGAGAAAACTAAAAATTACATGCAATTAGTAAGGAATTCTCTAATGACCTTAACGTTCTGCCTGGCCATAAATGCCTGTTCAGACTCCCCGTTGCAGAACATAAAACAGCCCAGCATCCCGTTTGTACACAAAATTGATATCCAACAAGGCAACGTGGTGACCCAACAAATGGTCGCTCAATTGCGTCTAGGTATGGACAAAAGGAAAGTTCGCTTCGTCATGGGTACACCGATCATCAGAGATACCTTTCACGCAAACAGATGGGATTATATCTATACCTTCCATAAAGGCGGCTCTAGTGCCGACGAGCGGCGGCTGATCACTGCTGTATTTAACGAAGATGGTAATCTTATCAACCTTGAAGGCAGCATCGTACCGGCCCTTGGTCCTTTAGAAATCGACATCCATCAGGATACTTCGGTAGAGGTCCCCGGGGATCTGCCTAAAACTGGCGTACTCCATAAACTAAAAGGCGCTATGCCATTCACCGGCGACGATGAGCCGAAAATCGCGGACGATGACAAATCTAAAAATACGGATAAGAATGAAGAGAGCTCAGACAGTGATACGAAGTTGTTCAGCGACGACGACAGCGAAGACCTAAAGGACGAAGAAGCAGCGCGTATCGCCGAGGCCGAGAAAACAGCAGTTATCGTGCCGGGTGGAGCCCCTCCCAAAAAACGAAAAGGTTTTTTTCAACGTCTGGCAGACTCCGTCGGTCTAGGGGCGGCTGATGAGGATCTAGAAACGGACAAATCTAAAGAAGAACTCGACTACGATCCGGACGATCCGAAATACCGCGACCTCACAGACCCAGAAACGTTCCGGAGTACGGCAGTTACCACGACGGGTGGCCCGTCCCCCGCAAAACAGAAAGGATTTTTTAAGCGCCTGGCGGGCTCCGTCGGTTTAGGAGCCGCTGATGAGGATCTAGAAACGAACACATCTAAAGAAGAACTCGACTACGATCCGGACGATCCGAAATACCGCGACCAGACAGATCCAGAAACGTTCGGGAGTACAGCAGTTACCGCGACGGGCGGAACCGCGCCCACAAAACAGAAAGGATTTTTTAAGCGCCTGACAGACTCCGTCGGTTTAAGTGCCACTGATGAGGATCTAGAAACGGACAAATCTAAAGAAGAACCGGACTACGATCGAGCTGATGAGGATCTAGAAACGGACAAATCTAGAGAAGAACTAGACTACGATCCAGACGATCCAAAATATCGCGACCAGACAGACCCAATTCTTTAGGAATAACCACGACCTTACGAGGGCCACCAAATGGAGGGAAGCGAAACGTTTTCCGCTACAATTGCCTCGATTTCACGCTTTTCCAAATCGGCTTAGACCTCGCGGTGCGACTACCTGGAGCGCCGCTGTGAATCACGCTTAGCGTTGAAGTTTGCGTTCGAGCGCCTCGCATCCTTCGGGTCTATCAACAATGGACGATAGATCTCGATCCTATCGTCCGCGTGAACCGTATCGTCTAAGCTACAAAGCTCACCATATATACCTACCTTATTCACCGCCAGATTGATCTCAGGATAGATCTCGTCGATGCGTGAGCGCTCAATAGCCGCTCTAACTGTTGCACCTCTCGGTACAGAGACCTCTATCGGCTTTTGTTTTTCCGGTAGCGCATAAATTACCGTAACTATCAATTGCTCTAACTCACGAGCCATGGATATCTCGCGCTCTCCGTCGAAATGCTTTTATCATAGATTCTGTGATCGTCTCAAAAATTTTGGATAGTGCAATAGCTAACAACCGGTTAGAAAATTCGAAGTCCAAATCAAATGAAACTCTACAGCCGTCGGGAACATCATCGAAACGCCACACGCCTCGGAAGTGTTTGAACGGCCCCTTAAGCAGCCCCATCTCGATCCGATCAAACTCCCTATTGTGATTTTCAGTGGTAAAGGATTGATGCATGGGGCCCTTCGCGACTGAAACGGTCGCGACAATGCCGTTACGGAACTGTCGCTCTATTCGGGCATCGCTACACCATGGTAAAAACTCTGGGTATGCCTCAATATCGTTCACCAACTCAAACATTTGCTTGGAACTAACGGGGATGATTTCTGCGGTACGTACGGCTGGCATCATTACTCCTAGCACGTCAGTCAAGCACATTGATGTCTTGTAGAAATATCACCAATGCGTTGCCGAATATCAATAACACGCCGATCGGTGCGACCACCTTTACTAACACCCTCCAAGTTTGAAATAAAACACTATTGCCGATCCCGAGTTCTTCCATGGTAGAGCGTTTTGACATCCGCCAACCAACGAATACCGCAACAAGTAAACCACCTAATGGCAACATAACCGTGGTACTTAAAAACTCACACCAGTCGAAAAACGTTTTTCCAACTAGCCGTATATCCGCCCACTGATTAAACGATAGTGCAGAGCCGACCCCGAGCACCCAAGCACTGAGAGCGCTAATGCCACTAGCCTTACCTCGCGACCATTTGAAAGACTCTACTACCCAAGCTACTACCGGCTCGAGGATGGATATGGCCGAGGTCAAAGCTGCTACCGTCAACAGCAAAAAAAACAGAGCACCAAACAATTGACCAAAAGGCATGTGGCCGAAGGCAATAGTTAAAGTTACGAAAACTAGGCCTGGGCCGCTACCGGGTTCGAGTCCAAAGCCAAAAACGATCGGGAAAATTGCCAAACCCGCGAGCATAGCAACCCCGGTATCACACAGCGCGACCAGTCCAATTGTGCGCGGAATCGATGTCTCGGCCGGCAAGTAAGAGCCATAGATCATGATCGCACCCATGCCCAAACTTAAGGAAAAAAATGCCTGACCCAAAGCGGCCAGGACCGACTTACCTGTCACCTTGCTGAAATCGGACGCAAACAGGTAATCAACTGCTGCACCAAGATTGCCGGTGCTCATGGCATAAACCACCACCACCAATAGCAAAACAAACAACGCCGGCATCAGCCATTTCACCGCCTTTTCCAAACCACCGGTGACTCCCCGCGCGACGATGATTCCCGTCAAGATCATAAATAGTGAATGCCAACCGATGATGCGCCAAGCGGAGCCCGTAAATGAATCAAAGAGTGCAGCGGACGAAGTCGCATTCGTGCCGGCAAACGCGCCGCCGCCGACATAAAAGATATAAGCTACCGACCAGCCGGCGACGACCGAGTAAAACGACAAAATGACGAAGCCAGCCCCTACCCCTAACCAACCTAGAAAACGCCAGTTAGTGCTGACCCCTTCCTGGAGCGCCAGAGTACGCATCGCGTTGATCGGACTCTTGCGTCCACGCCGACCGATCAACGTCTCGCCCATCATGATCGGGATCCCGACCGCTACCACACACAAGAGGTATATAAGGACAAATGCCCCACCACCGTTTTCACCGGTCACATATGGGAAGCGCCAAATATTACCCAAACCAACCGCAGAACCAGTAGCCGCCAAAATAAACACCCAGCGTGATGACCACTTTTCACGGACCGACTCCGTCGCAATCGCCATAAATACATCCCCAATTAGTATTGCGATGGTACTTCTGCGGCGCCAATTTTTCACGTAAAAGAGGGATCCGAGGTCGTAACCGCGACGACGCTAGTCCCTGCTATAATCTTCTATCCGTGCCGCGCAACCATAAAATGACCCGGACATGGCCAACAAGAAGAAATCAAAGAAAGTCCCAAGTGCAACTATTGCGACAAATAAAAAGGCGCGATACGACTACTTCATTGAAGAACGCATCGAAGCTGGAGTTTCACTACAAGGATGGGAGGTGAAAAGTCTGCGCGCAGGCAAAGCTCAAATTGGCGACGGTTATGTTTTACTCAAAGACGGCGAAGCCTTCTTACTCGGGGGACTCATAAGTCCAATGGTCAGCGCATCGAGTCATACTGAGACCGATCCGCGCCGAACACGAAAACTTCTACTGCACAAAAAAGAAATTACACGCCTAATTGGGGCCGTTGAGCGAAAAGGTTTCACCATCGTCGCGACTGCAATGTACTGGAAACGCGGACGCGCCAAAGTAGAACTCGGGTTAGCTAAAGGAAAGAAACAGCATGACAAGCGTGCAACCGAGAAAGCGCGGGACTGGGATCGCGAAAAGGGCCGAATCTTAAAAGGCGGCTGAGAGAAAAAGACGAAAGGGCTACAACCTTCTACTGCATAGTCTATACTGTGGGGCTAGTGAAGATGATTCTCCCGGGGGGTGACCTGGCTTCGACGTGGGTTACGAAACCGAAGGGGCATGTCGAGGTGCAGAGCTCCTCGTAAATCCAACTGCAAACATTTAGTTGCCAACGACGACAACTACGCACTCGCAGCTTAAAACCCTGTAGGGTGCCGTCTGACTGAAGCCGTGCTTGTGCGTTCAGTATCAGGCGTCATATCTCACAAGATCGTGATGAAGCTTGTCCGGCGCTGATCCACTAAAACCTTACGGGCTCGCTGATTGTTTTCCCTGCCGGCCGGGTGACAAGCAGTTAAAATAATAGATCGGCTAAACATGTAGAACCGACGGCAGAGGACTGACGGACGCGGGTTCGATTCCCGCCACCTCCACCAAACACCATTCCAAGGGCTTTCACCGAAGCCCTTTTATTTTATAAAAATCAATATAAACAAGTGGGAAAATTAAAGCTCAGGACCCTTTTTAGTTCTTCTTTCCAAACACCTTAATAGCGTATGCTGTGGGTCGCCTCGGTAGCGCAACCTCGGAGCCCGCCGATTTGACAGAGCAATTTTTTGAGCGACCCATCCTCAATTCTCCTTACGAGCAACCTTCTCGTCATTGGGAATTGGATGACAGCGGCCAGCCCACCCAGCAAATCCTTGAAAGCCGGCGAAGTGCTGATTTCATCACGCCAATTCCTGCACCGAGAACCCGGCGCGACAGCCAATCATCGCTGGATTTGCATGAGGCTATTGGTGATGGTGACGAACGTTATCACACTGCGATCATCAATGGCGTCCGCCAAGAGGTCGACAAATGGCGTCGGCTCCCTGAAGCGCAGTGGCGCGTGACCCCAGAAACCGCAAGACTGCTTAAACATTGGCGACACCACAAATTTGCCAGCATCCGACCTTTTTTCTGCCAGGTAGAAGCAACAGAAACGATCATCTGGCTAACGGAGGTTGCGCCTCAGCTGGGTAAAGCTGGTAAACGGTTTCTGGAACATATGGATAACGCGAGCGAGTCAGCAAACCCTGGCCTATGCCGACTGGCGTTGAAACTCGCTACCGGTGCCGGCAAGACTACGGTCATGGCATTGGTCATTGCCTGGATGACCGTCAACGCCGTCCGCCACCCGCAAAGCAAACGTTTTACGCGCGGATTTCTAGTGATCACACCGGGTATCACTATTCGCGATCGTCTCCGAGTGTTAATGCCCAATGACCCTGAAAGTTATTTTGAGAGTCGCGAGCTAGTCCCGCAGGACATGCTGCAAGACCTCAACAAGGCAAAGATTGTCATCACCAATTACCACGCGTTCACAAAGCGCGAGCGACTCGACATATCTACGGGCGGAAGATCCCTGCTTCAGGGTCATGGAGACCCCATCCAGACGCTGGAGTCCGAGGGCCAAATGCTCCAGCGCGTCATGCCGGAGCTTCTCGGATTAAAACAAGTTCTGGTTATCAATGATGAGGCCCATCACTGTTACCGACACAAACCGCAGGACGAAAGTGAAGCAGCGCTGACGGGCGATGAGAAAAATGAAGTAGAGAAGAATAAGGAGGCCGCGCATCTCTGGATATCGGGTGTTGAGGCACTGAGTCGAAAGATTGAAGTAACCCGAGTTGTAGATCTCTCGGCGACGCCTTTTTTCCTGAGTGGCTCCGGCTACGCTGAAGGTACGTTATTCCCGTGGACCATGAGTGATTTTTCGCTGATGGACGCCATTGAGTGTGGGATCGTTAAGCTGCCACGTGTGCCTGTAAGTGAAAATATTGACAATGCCGATATGCCGATTTACAGGGAGCTTTGGAAGCATATTCGCCAGAAGATGCCGAGGGGAGCCCGCGAAGCAGGCGCAGTAGTGAATCCACTGAAACTACCGGTCGAGTTGCAAACGGCGATGGAGGCACTCTACGGGCATTACGAAAGAACCAGTAAAGTTTGGGAAGAATCCGGAATTGGCGTGCCCCCCTGCTTCATCATTGTTTGCAATAACACCGCAACATCAAAGCTTATCCACGACTTTGTCTCAGGATTCACCCGAGTGAATAAGGACGGTGACAAGCAGCATATCCCGGGCCGTCTTGAATTATTCAGAAACCATGACGAGTATGGTAGCGCCTTTGCCAAACCTAAAACGATACTGGTCGATAGCGTCCAGCTAGAGTCCGGCGAACCACTCAATAAGGCGTTTCTGAATGCTGCGAAGGGCGAGATAGATCAGTTTCGCAAGGACCGCGTTGCACGCATGGGCAATACCGATGCGGCAAACAAGATATCCGACCAAGATTTGCTGCGCGAGGCCATGAATACCGTAGGAAAACCCGGCAAGCTCGGAGAATCTGTCCGCTGCGTAGTCTCCGTATCAATGCTGACGGAAGGGTGGGATGCCAACACCGTTACCCACATACTCGGCGTGCGTGCCTTTCGGACTCAGCTGCTGTGCGAGCAAGTGGTAGGCAGAGCGCTGCGTCGACAGTCCTATACGCTCAATGAAGAAGACAAGTTCGATGTCGAGTACGCCGATGTTCTGGGTATCCCATTCAATTTCACGGCGAAACCGACCGTCGTCAAGCCCAAACCACCTCCGATAACGATACACGTGCAGGCAATAAGTCCCGAGCGTGACCACCTCCAGATTAGGTTTCCCAATGTTGGGGGCTACCGAGTTGAACTGCCTACTGAGCGGCTGGAAGCGTCGTTTACAGATGAATCACATTACGTACTATCGCCTAAAGAAGTTGGCCCAACAGTAACCAA
>Ga0310344_10003052_pt1 | contig 12546 bp, 9 predicted proteins | sample HC15DNA20200_MG_FD_203801 | JGI IMG/M metagenome (GOLD analysis project Ga0310344, IMG submission 203801) | Marine microbial communities from station ALOHA, North Pacific Subtropical Gyre - HC15-DNA-20-200_MG | ecosystem: Environmental > Aquatic > Marine > Oceanic | place: Pacific Ocean: North... | reverse complement strand
AGATTCTAGTGGGGCGGTTGTGCCAATTCGTGGTTATTCGGCATTGTCCGCAACTCTACCCTTCATACGACGCGCTGCTCCGACCTACGGGACTTTTGCTCGGGCGACTGTCGATCAACTGCTCGGAGCTGGGCGGACCAACATCTACGAGGCGGAAGTTGTCACGTTAGACCATACTTTATTCCTTAATGTCGGAGGGTCTTTTGAAGCTCATCCCTTACCGTCCGCCACGCAGCATGCCCCCGCATTTGGTGTGGTGATTGCTGATTTTGACCGAGATGGAGCAGAAGACCTCTTTGTTGCACAGAATTTTTTCGCAACTCCAGAAGGAGTGTCGCGTCACGATGCTGGGCGTGGTGAGCTTCTCTTGGGAAATGGTGAAGGTGACTTGTTGCGTTTAGGTGCCGATCGCAGCGGGATTGCGATATATGGTGATGCACGTGGTGCAGCTATTGCGGATTTCGATGCAGATGGACGCTGGGACCTTGCTGTCGGACAGAATGGTGAGGAGGTGGCCATCTTTCAGGGTGCTGGAGGTACGCCGGGCCTTCGTGTGCGGCTCGTTGGAACAGGCTTGAATCCTGAGGCGGTTGGGGCTTCGGTGCGCATTGTATATGACTCTGGTTGGGGTCCACTTCGCGAGATTCAGGCAGGGTCAGGATACTGGTCAAAGAATGATGTGGTCCAAGTTTTCGGGCTACGCGAACCGGCACAAGGTTTACGAGTCCGATGGCCCGATGGGAGTGAGGAGACTTATGACGTTCGACCAAACACACGTGAAATCGTCGTGAGGCCGGGAGAGGGGCGGTGAAGCCTTTTATAGTGGCAGCGAGTTTGTCGATTCTCCTCATCGGGTGTGGAGATGGTAATCTCTCTGAGCCAGAATATGCTATGCCCGGTTCTGCAGGTACAATCCGTATGGCTGAGCGCCTGCAAGTGCTGGCTGAATCAGTCGACCCAATGTTGGACGAACAACTCAATATGGCTCGGCTCCGGCTCTTCAATGATCAAGAGCCTCCTCCGGTCCCGGAAGCGATGATCCTCCGCCAGGGCGCAATTGCCCAGGAAATGATGAACGCCGGACTTACTGGGCCAGCGCTCGAGCAATTTTTATTGATCCGCCAGATCTTGATTGATGCGCAAGCGGAACCGATGCCTGGTTTCCGTCGGTCGCTCGATGAGTACACTGGGATCGCCTTATTCCGGAGAGGGCTTGAGTTGGCATGTCCAGTAGGTCGACTCCGTAGAACCCGATCATCTGAGCTTGTGCGGGCCTATCCGTGTTGGCCCGAGGTCCCACCGTCCGTCCCTCACCCGGTGTCCGATTCGGCCCGTGTTGTCCTAGAACGCGGAGTCATTTGGCAAGGTGCCCTTCTTGAGCAAGATCCTGATAACCTTCGAGCCCAGTGGATTCTTAACCTCACGATGATGGCTCTTGGGGAATGGCCTGATCGCGTGCACAGTGATTATCGAATACCAAGGTCGAGCCTTACAGGGTCTGGGGAACTGGAGCGGTTTAGGAACGTGGCAACTGAGGTAGGTCTGGATGCCGTATCAATTTCAGGTGGAGGCATTGTGGACGACTTCAATGGTGATGGGTTTCTTGACGTGATGGCTTCCTCACGTGGGTTGTTTGACCAACTACGTTACTTCGAAAGTGACGGCGCAGAGCGATTTGTTGAGCGCACATCTCAAGTTGGTTTAGAAGGTCTTGTTGGTGGTCTTAACATTGTACAAGCCGACTATGACAACGATGGGGATCCAGACGTGCTCGTCCTCCGAGGTGGCTGGCTCGTCCAAGGGTTTCCTAACTCGTTGTTGCGTAACGATGGTGGTACGTTCTCAGACGTAACGTACGAAGCAGGCATATATTCGGAGCACCCTACGCAAACTGGAAGCTGGGCCGATTTTGATGGAGATGGTTGGCTTGATCTTTTTGTTGGCAACGAATCGCGGGACGGAGCTATGCACCGCTCTGAGTTGTTTCGAAATAAAGGGGACGGCACCTTCGAAGAGATCGCTGATTTGGTCGGCCTCGATATTGCACAATTTGTAAAGGGTGTCGATTGGGGCGACTATGATAACGATGGGCGCCCTGATCTTTATGTCTCAGTTCTACGGGGTTCCAACCTGTTATTCCATAACGCTGGGGCAGACACAGTTGGAAACTGGCATTTCGACAACGTAACAGAGAAGGCCGGAGTCGCTGGTCCTTTCCATAGTTTCCCCACCTGGTTTTGGGATTTTGATAACGATGGACATCTGGATCTGTTTGCTGCCGGATACCAAGCTCAGACGGCGGACATAGTCAGAGAATATGTGGGAGAGAAGCATGAGGCCGAACTCCCAAGGCTCTACCGAAATCTCGCAGATGGCACGTTCGAGGATGTGACTGCCCCTCGCGGTCTTGATCGGATTATGTATGCGATGGGATCGAACTTCGGAGACGTCGATAATGATGGTTGGCTGGATTTGTTTGTGGGGACAGGGGATCCTGATTTTCGGCAGTTAATGCCCAACCGAATGTTTCGCAATAAGAGTGGGCATTTTGAGGAAGTGACGGGTGCCGGTGGATTTGGTGCACTGGACAAAGGGCATGGAGTCTCTTTCGCGGACATTGACAACGATGGTGACACTGACGTTCACATTGTGCTCGGTGGCGCAAACGAAGGCGATTTGTCACCGAACGCACTTTATGAGAACCCGGGATCTGATCATCGCTTCATTGTGCTCACCCTCGTAGGACAGAAGGCTAATCGTAGTGGGCTTGGAGCACGGATCTCAATCACGGTAGAGGATGGGGAAGGTATTCGGACTATTCACAGGGTTGTTGGGACGGGTGGGAGTTTCGGTGCAAACCCAGTTCGACAGGAGATTGGTCTCGGTCCCGCATTGCGAGTTATCAATGTAGATATCCGATGGCCCGGCTCAGGGACCGTTGATTTGTTACATGGGCTTGAACTTGATCGAGCCTACCAAGTAACAGAAGGGACGGGTCGTGCCGACTCGTTGGAGCGCATATCGATGCGCTTAGGTCGCTAACGAAGACTTAGGGGGCGTCTAATTCTGATCCCGCACACCTTTGATGACCAATAGAGTGTCGATGGCATCAGAAAACGTGGAAAAATCTGCCGCACCACGGAGTGCTACACTGTCGGCTAAGATAAAGTAGGGTGTGCTTGATATCCCCGCGCGCGTTACGGTCGTATGGTCGCGAATAAGTAATGGCGCTAGCAAACTGTTGCGTACGCACGTTCCAAATGATTCCTGATCGATGTTGATTTCCTCTGCATATTTTAGAAAGAGCGAGTAGGGGTCCGACGACCCGCTCCACTCATCTTGTCGTTCGAACAAAATGTCGTGCATTGGCCAAAATTTTCCGACTGCTCCTGCGCAAAATGCGGCTTCAGATGAAGAGAACGCCTGGCCGTGCCCGGGATTGGCGTATGAGACCCAGAGGTAGTTAACCTTTCCGGTCTCAATGTATGCACTGTCTACCTTCCCAAGCGTTTCTTTATAAAATTGCCGACAGAACGGGCACTGGAAGTCGGAGATCTCTACTATACGGATCGGTGCGTCGTCGGAGCCCTTGATCCGGCCTTTATCAGCACGCTCACCAGCGATCCTCATGTCATTTGGAACTATGGACCTCTCCTGCGCACTCTCTGCTTCTACAACGCACCCGAGTAGAGTGATTGTGGCAAGGGTCGCTAGAACTCGGCCCATCTTAATCGTGAAATAATGTGCTGCGTTTCTCATGTTGATCTTCACAGTGGTCTCCAGATGCCTAGTCGATGGTGGCCATGCTTATACTGGCCTATCCGGGTATCAGATCATTGGCCGCACGCTCCAGAGCATCTAACGCCTCCATAACGTGCCTTGACTCAGTGTCGACGCTCCCTACAGATAGTCGAAGAGTATATCGGCCTTCAAGCTCCGTGTGTGATAAAAAGACACGTCCTTCTGCGTTTACTCGACTTAGAATATCACGGTTCCAGCGATCCTCTGCCTCCACGTCACCTAAACCTACCGCTCGGAAGCATACCGTACTGAATGAAACGGGTGCTGCGAGATTGAACCGGGGGTTAGCATCTAACCTCGCAGCAGCCGCCTCGGCTATCTCAATATGATTCCTTATACTTTCAGCTAGCCCCGCTATCCCTACACACCGGAAAAGTACCCAGAGCTTCAGTCCTCGAAACCGCCGTCCGAGTGGTACGCCTATGTCCATAAGGTTGGAATTGGGCTGCTCAGATTCTAAGTATGCAGGTGTTAGAGCGAGTGAGGAGCGGAAGGGCGTTGAGTTTCGATATAATAATACTGAACAATCCAAAGATGTGCCCATCCATTTGTGCGGATTGATTACGATCGAATCCGCACTCTCCCACCCTGCGAAGTTCGACGCTAGTTCCGGCAGTAGCGCTCCTGAACCCGCGTAAGCGGCGTCGACATGTAACCAAGCTCCGTGGTCTCGTGCTATTTCGCCGATCTTGTTGACGGGGTCTACGCTGCCGGTGGATGTAGTCCCGACCGTAGCGCAGACCATGGCTGGTAGAGCTCCTTTCTGGCGGTCTTCCGTTATTGCTTGTTCGAGTGCGTCAGTCCGCATCCGGAACCTCTCATCAACCTTGATCTTTCGGACGGATTTGCGTCCGAGGCCTGCTGCAATGGCGGCCTTCTCCACCGAGGAGTGAGATTGCTCTGATGTGTAGAGCATGAGCCGAGGTCCATCGGTCAGACCGTTTTCGCGAATGTCGGCACCCACGTGTTCTCGAGCCGCGAGAAGTGCTGTAAAGGTTGATGTCGATGCGGTGTCGAAGATGAGCCCCGAGTATACTTCTGGAAGATTGACTGCTTGTCGCAGCCAGTCTACTGCTAATAATTCGACTTCGGTCGCGGCCGGGGACGTACGCCACAACATTGCGTTTACCCCTACCGCAGCGATGAGCAATTCGGCCGCCACGCTAGGGCCGCGTGTACAGCTAGAGAAATAGGCCAGAAAACCAGGGTGGTTCCAGTGTGTGAGACCGGGAACGATATATTTGTCAAAATCTGCGAGAACCTTTTCGAAAGGCTCTCCTTCCGACGGTGGTTTTTGTGCGAGATGGGAACGAATGTCGCCGGGTTGGACTTGAGGCAACACGGGGAGTTCGGCAATGCCGTCCCGATACTCAATCGTCCACTTGCTAGCAGCGTGCAATGCCTGGGAAAGCTGGTCCGAACTCCAATCCAGGCTTCTCGGCTGAATTCCTTTGGCGTCTGACATGGCCGCTCCTGATTCCCTGGGGCCGCTCCACCTCTTGTTGGCGGACTGCCAACTCGCGATCGAGGAAGAGATTGAAGCAATCCAGACAGATCTGACTCGACGTCAGTTGGACAGCCCTATTTCTACCCTCGCCGGTTGGGTACGCCGCGAGTCAGGTGTTGGCCACCGGTATGAATTTCAGATTACGGGAGGAATGTACGACATTCGAGCCGATGATCACGTACGTCTTCGTACTGGGGGGCGAGAGAGTTTGGGAAATGTCGTGGCATTTGACCGTTCCTCGGGCCTACTGCAGTTGGATTTGATTGAATGGATCGGTGACAGCCTCAATGGGGTCGAGCTAGAGTTCGATCCGACATGGCTTTTGTGTGAACTGTCAATCCGGCTAAGAGAACTTGCAGCAGAGCCACAGAACTTTTTCCCAAAAACCGTTCTTAACACTTTCGGGATAGAGCCGCCTAGCTTGGGGGTAGGACCATCTGTCCTCGCCAGTTCATCGGACTTGAACGGGCCACAAAGTGCTGCACTTGGTCGAATTCTTGGAAGTGATGTTCAGCTTGTTTGGGGCCCCCCGGGGACAGGAAAATCGCGACTTGTAGCGCGAGCAGCCCTTGAGCTAGCACGTCAGGGGAGGGTGCTTATTACGGCGGCCACGAATGGAGCAGTAGATGAAGTAGCAAGGCGACTGAGCAGGGTCGCTGATCCTGCTCAGTTAGAAGGGGGTCGGATTCTGCGTGTGGGCTCCGATATTAGGTCGGATGCTATCGATCCAAGGCTTGATTTTGAGGCTTGTCTTGCCCGTCGTGTTGAAGCGGGAGCGGGCAAAATAGCCGAGGTTCTCAAAGACATTGAGGGTCGTCTTGGTGTACGACAGCGTCCGAGGGCTGCTTCGGTGGCTCACGATAGATCTAGGCCAAGATCTCGAGCAGCTCGATTGTTCGCTCTAGCTGGGGTTCATGGTGATGGAGAGGCGGCACGTGCAGCTAGTCGTGCTATCTTTGAGATTTCTCGACAGGCAGCTCAAATGCTTGAGGAGGCGGAGGTTATTTTAACGACATTGGCCCGATTATCCGTACGGGAAGAACTTCGCAGTCTGCACTATGAATCCCTCATTGTCGATGAAATAAGTACCGTTCCCTTACCATACCTTGCTCTTGCAGCCTCGAGGACTTCATGCCGAACGGTGGGCGTTGGTGATTTTCAACAACTGCCTCCGGTGGTAATTAGCCGTGGTCCTGCGGCCCGCCGTTGGTTTCGCCGAGACCTCTTTCATGAGACAGGCGTTGTGTCGACGGATAAAGGACATATTGCCTTGCCATCTCCGAACGATGGTTTGTGCGCGATGCTTGATGTTCAGTACCGAATGGCGCCCGATATTCGACAGATAGTGAGTGAGTTTTTTTATGACGGGCGGTTGACCGATGCGCCGCAGATGACGCGAGGTCTACCCATCGGCGACCAAATAGTGATATTCGATACTTCTTCACTTGATCCATCGGTTGAACGTATTGACGGTTCTCGGCGGAATTCTGTTCATGCCGAAGTGGTTTTGGAGTTTCTCGCCGAGGCTGGTCGAGTCGGAGCAGGTGATATTGGTGTGGTATCTCCCTACCGGGCACACACGACACACCTTAAAGACCTTGTACGACGTCGTTTAGGTAAGTCGGCACCACAAGGTGTTCAGGTGAGTACCATACATCGTTTTCAAGGTCGTGAGAAACGTATCGTGGTTATTGACACAGTTGATGCGCCACCTAGTAGAAGTTGGTTTTTAGATGAACGTCGCAATCCAGATTTTCCTCGCCTTCTGAATGTTGCACTTTCACGTGCCCGCGAGCGATTGATCATTGTAGCTGCGGTTGATGGTTTGCGTCGCACTCTTCCAAAAGATGCATTACTTAACCGCTTGCTAGCTCGTCTCGACCAGACTGCGACTCGTTTTGAGGTTCGTTCCTTGGCTGATCTGTCAATTTTGACGGGGCAAACTCTCTAAGTGTAAAAAAGTAATAATTGACTTCGTGATGATCCTCCTCTCAGGTGTTTTGTAAGTGTATTTCTTTAAAAAGTGATTGAGAAATATATGGGTCAGGTGTATAAAAATCGTGTCATATGAATTATGATGTTAAGTGATTCGATGAGACATGAGGGTCAGTGATATCTTTTGAAAGTGCCTGTTTTATTTCTAGATGTGGGAAACCTTAGGTACACTTGCTTTGTTTGAGGTCTTTGATAGTTATGCGTGTTGTCGTTCAACGAGTTTCCAAAGCACAGGTTCGAGTAGAGGGTGAAGTTGTGGGAATGATTGAGACCGGGCTGCTGGTGCTCGTCGGGTTCGCATCAAAGGATGGACATGATCAGCTGCGGTGGATGGCTGAGAAATTATGGGGTCTTAGGATCTTCCCTGACGCTGAAGGAAAAATGAACCTCAGTGCAACCGATATAGGCGGCCAGATGCTCGTGGTATCACAGTTTACTCTCTATGGAGATGTGCATCGTGGTAGACGGCCGTCTTTTGTAGGTGCTGCGGCACCTGAGGCCGCGAGCCCACTCTTTGAGGAGTTCACTGGACTGTGCCGGGAATATGGACCTGTAGCAGAAGGAAACTTTGGGGCGATGATGGAGGTGGAATTGATCAATGATGGTCCGGTCACTTTGATCTTGGAGCGATGAAGTGAGCCCTGGGTGGTTTTCTAAAAAGGGTACACTGAACCAACCACTTCGAATTGGTGTGATCGGCTCCGGATCAGTTTCGGATTCGGTGGGGGAGTTGGCGAAAGAAGTTGGATCGGCGATCGCCCGGGCAGAGGCCATAGTCGTGTGCGGAGGGCTCGGTGGTGTTATGGCGGCGGCGGCGGTTGGTGCTGCCCAAGAGGGAGGTGTCGTCATCGGCATTCTTCCTGGTTCCGATCCCGCTGATGCTGCTCCTGGCATATCGATCCCCCTCCCAACGGGACTGGGTGAGGCAAGGAACGTATTGGTGGTAAGATCATCTGAAGCGGTGATCGCCATTGCCGGTGAATGGGGGACACTTAGTGAAGCCGCATTCTGTCGGAAATTTCACGTGCCCCTCATTGGCCTTGAAACCGCCTTGCCTAATGACGTTCTGGAAGAGCTTGCATCTAGTCCCAGTGAGGCAGTCGCACGTGCGGTTGAACTGGCAGAGGCACGTAGGCGGTCAACATCGTGACCGGATTCGTGCTGTTCGGAGGGATTCTATTTATCCTTTTAGTGACAATAGTTTGGGCTGCACTTCGCGCCGGAGAAGATACGGGAACAGTGTTGGTCCCTGCTGAACGCCGTGATGCCGCAATTGAAGCGCTACGTGATCTCGAACTCGATTATCAGACCCGAAAAATTACCTCTGAGGAATATGAACTCACACGCGCGGGTCTTGAACGAACAGCCCTTCTTGCTCGTGACGAGGAGGAAATGATTCGCATGGGATCTGGTCCTTCAAATAACTGTGGTTCATGCGGGGCGATGTTGGGTGAGGGTTCATCGTTCTGCCACCTGTGTGGAGCTATGAGAGATATTGGGGTGTCTCAGGTTCCTTAAGCTTAAGCTTCACGCTCATTTATAAAGTGACTCTACGCGCGGTTAAGCACTTAAGAGGGGGGAGGCACCTGATATCCCCCCTTATTTAATGATTCATATTCGCAACCGAACGGAAAAACCGAATAGGGCCCGAAATGTGACCCCCTCTCACTGCCCTAAAAACCGAATAAATTGCGAAAGGTAAGAATCCGTAGTATTCTCAATTAGTATCGCTTGGTAGCTGAGCTTGCTGTCCGACGTAGGAATCTGCGAGCTCGTGAACTTTGGAGAGTGTGAAATGGGTGTGGAGACGAATAAGGAACGAAAAAAGGCATTGTCCTTAGCGGTAGACCAAATTGAGCGGTCCCATGGCAAGGGGGCCATTATGCGTTTAGGCAATGAAGGTGCACGGATCCAGATTCCTGCCATTTCAACAGGTGCGCTCAATTTAGATTACGCTACGGGTATTGGAGGAGTACCTCGTTCCCGTGTCACCGAGATTTATGGCCCAGAATCATCCGGAAAAACAACGATGACGCTCCAGGTGATTGCGAACGCCCAAAAAGATGGTGGGGTTGCTGCCTTTATCGATGTCGAACATGCCCTTGATGTTGGGTACGCGCAGAAGTTAGGGGTCGATATTGAGAACCTCCTCGTCTCCCAGCCAGATACTGGAGAACAAGCACTTGAGATTGCCGAAGTGTTAGTTCGATCAAGTGCCTTAGATGTCGTCGTCGTTGATTCAGTTGCCGCACTTGTTCCCCGTGCGGAGATCGAAGGTGAGATGGGAGATTCACATGTCGGTCTTCAAGCTCGGCTTATGTCCCAAGCATTGCGAAAGCTTACCGGTGCTATAGGTCGGTCAAACACAGCTGTGATTTTCACAAATCAAATTCGTGAAAAGATCGGGGTCATGTATGGAAGCCCAGAAACCACGAGTGGTGGCCGTGCACTCAAGTTTTATGCATCGCTGCGCCTGGACATCCGACGTATCGCGTCGATCAAAGAAGCGAATGACCAGATTGGGAATCGTACGCGAGTTAAGGTTGTGAAGAACAAGTGTGCCCCGCCCTTTAAGCAGGCTGAGTTCGACATAATGTTTAACCGCGGAGTGAGTCGCGAAGGGCTACTTATTGATATGGGTGAGGAGATTGGCGTAGTAAACCGAGCGGGAGCGTGGTATTCCTATGGCAATGACCTGCGACTCGGGCAAGGGCGGGAAAATTCTAAGGCGTTTCTCTGCGAAAATCCGGACATTGCCGAAGAAATTGAGGCGTTGATTCGTGAAGAACTAGGCATGTCTGTCTCAGCAGACAGTGATGATACTGAAACTGCAAAGACGGCTCAAGCAGTCGTCTCGGGAGATGCTTAACTCGACGGATGAGCGAATCCGTATCGTCGAGGTGCATTACGAGAGATAGGCTCTTGTGCCCAGTGTAACTGCACTTTCCCCAGTTAAGCGCCGGTCTGGTTGGATAGAAATCCAAGTGGACGGCGCTTCATGTATTCTACTCCCCGACCAGGATATTGCGCGGCTCGGTTTGACCATCGGTTCTACGATTAACGAAACCGATCTTGCTAGTTTGCAGAGCACAGCAGAACTCGCAGAGGCGATGCGTGTCGGGCTACGCTACCTTTCAGTACGACCACGAAGTTGTCGTGAGATTGAGTTGAGGCTGCTCCGTGAAAAATTGGAGCAGGAGACGATCGAACAGACGATCGATCGTTTAACGACACTCGGGTATCTTGACGACCGGAATTTTGCGGCAGCATTTGCGCGCGACCGTATTCGTCTTCGTCCATGCGGTGTGCGACGAATGAAAGCTGATCTCCTATCGCGGGGTGTATCATCCTGCGACGCGGATGATGGAATTGAGAGCGCCATGGTGGAGCAAGACGTAAACGAACATGAGCTTTTACAACAAGTAGCTTCGGCTCGAGCATCCAAACTAGATGATCTGGATAAGGGAGTGGCGCGCCGACGGTTGTTCGGTTACCTGTCCCGTCGTGGCTTTTCCTCGGAAAATGTACGGAAGTGGATCGATACCCGGTGGTCCGAAGAACTATATTAAAAGGTTTGGGAAAAACGAAGATTCGGACAGGTGAAGATGACTACTGACGAGTTAAGAGCCCGCTTCGTTTCCTATTTTGAGCGTCAGGGCCACCTGCACTTACCCAGCAGCTCCTTGATCCCACAAGATGATCCTACGCTGCTATTCACAAACGCAGGTATGGTGCAATTCAAACGTTCGTTCCAAGGTGAATTAGACGCACCAGCTGACCGCGCTGTCACTTCGCAAAAGTGCCTGCGCGTAAGCGGCAAACATAATGATCTTGAAGAAGTAGGACGGACAGCTCGACACCATACGTTTTTCGAGATGCTCGGAAACTTCTCATTCGGTGACTATTTTAAGTCGGAGGCGATTAGCTTTGCATGGGAGTTTGTGACCGTCGAACTCGGACTGGATCCTGATCGGTTATGGGCGACGGTGCATCATACCGATGATGAAGCGTTCAAACTTTGGACAGATCTAACTCCACTGCCTCCTTCTCGTGTTCGTCGCTTAGGTGATAAAGACAACTTCTGGCAAATGGGAGAGACAGGGCCATGCGGTCCGTGTTCCGAGTTACACTACGATCTTCGAAAAGAAGTCGACGACCGAATCACTGATGAGCAGTTCGAGGTTGCTGGAGAGGCCGACAGATTTATGGAAATCTGGAACCTGGTCTTTATGCAATTCGATCGATCTCCTGAGGGGGTCGACGTTCCACTGCCTGCGCCATCCATCGACACGGGTGCCGGACTTGAACGCATTGCCTCGATTGTTCAGGGCTCAGGAACCAACTTCCACACTGATCTTTTCCTTCCACTCATTAAGGCGGCAGGGGAATCTCTTGGGATCAAATATTCTATGGATCCCAACGATTGGGAGGCAGGTGTCCCCTTCCGAGTGTTAGCGGATCACGCGCGGGCTGTCGCGTTTTTGCTCGCCGATGGCGTCTTCCCTTCGAACGAAAAACGCGGCTATGTCCTGCGCCGGATTCTCCGGCGGGCTGTTCGACATTACTGGCTTCTTGGCCGAAGGGAACCTTTGCTCCACCAACTAGTTGGGATTGTGGTCGATAACATGTCGCACACGTTCCCTGAACTAGCAACGCGACGCGAGCATTTGTTGAGTACAACTGTCGCTGAAGAAGACCTCTTTCTTTCAACCATTGAAGGAGGCATGGGTGAAATTGACGTAGCGATGCCCGAAGGAGGGTCGGGTACTGTGTCAGGAGACACGGCATTTAAACTCAAGGACACTTTCGGAATTCCTGAAGATTTGACGCAACTGATTGCTCGAGAACGAGGATATGAGATCGATTGGTCTAGTTTTGAGGAGGCACTCAAGGAACAGCGAACTCGTTCGCGGGCTGGGCTCTCCGATGAGATTGATTCGGGTGTGAAAAGTTTAGACTATCCACTGGCCGACGTACGGGTCGGTGATCGAGGTGGAACTCAAGAGTTTGTCGGCTACGAGAATTTAAAGGTTGAGGCAGATGTTCTTCGATGGGGACAATCTGAAGGCAATGTCTCACTTGTCCTTTCACAGAATCCCTTCTATGCAGAGAGTGGCGGGCAGGTTAGTGATCACGGGTGGATTCATGGAGATGACTGGGTGGTGGAGGTCCACGCGGTAGGTCAGTTGGATCCAGGATATACGGTTGTGATGGGAACTCTTGTTGAGGGCGTTTTCCCTAAG
>Ga0310344_10003049_pt1 | contig 12551 bp, 7 predicted proteins | sample HC15DNA20200_MG_FD_203801 | JGI IMG/M metagenome (GOLD analysis project Ga0310344, IMG submission 203801) | Marine microbial communities from station ALOHA, North Pacific Subtropical Gyre - HC15-DNA-20-200_MG | ecosystem: Environmental > Aquatic > Marine > Oceanic | place: Pacific Ocean: North... | reverse complement strand
CAAAATTGCTGGCAAGAGTAAGGGAAGAAGGGCTATACGAGCTCGGGAATGTATCGATGCCACGGGGACCTCCTGAGGTTCTTATTTTTGTTAACGGGCAGATTAGAGTAATTGAGCTGTGTCCCTAATTCAATGCGCGGCTATGACCTTTATATGTTATAAATCTCTTCCCTGAATGACTTTCAACTAACAATGAGCGACATAAATAATAGCAGCACATTAGCTCGCAGACTTCGCGAGGAACTCCAGGGTGAAGTGCTCTTCGATAGATTCAATCGAGGTCGCTACAGCACTGATGCATCTATTTATCAATTAATGCCAATTGGTGTCGTCCTACCCAAGAGTGATGATGACGTAGAAGCGGCGATAAAGATTGCAAAAGAAGAAGGCATACCGGTTTTGCCTAGAGGAAGTGGCACTTCGCAAAATGGTCAAGCTATTGGTGAAGCCCTGCTTATCGATACCACCCGCCATCTTAATCAAATAATCGATTTCGATAGAGAGAATCAAACTGCTTGTGTGCAACCTGGCCTAGTACTCGATCATCTCAATCGATATCTAAAGCCCCATGGCTTATTTTATCCAGTTGATGTTTCAACAGCTAACAGAGCAACGCTAGGAGGCATGACTGGAAACAATAGTTGTGGTGCCAGATCGATTCGTTATGGAAATATGGTTCACAATGTTCTCTCTGTTGAAGCTCTGTTAGCGAATGGTAGTAAAGCTCATTTCAAAAAATTAAATGGTGATGCAACTAACGGTAATGTGTCCAACGATTTGTTACAAAAATTACTATCTTTAGGGGAAAGAGAAGCAGAAGAAATTGTTGCAAGCTTTCCCAAATTATTACGCCGAGTGGGTGGTTATAACATTGATGAGCTTATAAAAGACGGACCCAACTTGGGTCGATTGTTAGTTGGGTCAGAGGGAACGCTAGGCTTTTTTCAAAAAATTCATCTGCAGTTACAACCGATACCTCCACAGAAAGTATTGGGTGTTTGTCATTTCCCAACATTCTACGAAGCGATGGATAGCACTCAGCACATAGTCAGGTTAGATCCTACTGCAGTTGAACTGGTAGATCGCACCATGATCGATTTGGCTCGGGCGATTCCTATGTTCGCTTCTACAGTTAATCGCTTCGTACAAGGTGAGCCAGAAGCATTGCTACTGGTTGAATTTGCCGGAGATGTCCGAGATGAGCAGTTAGCCAAGTTGCAGAGCTTGGTGGAACTCATGGCAGACATGGGTTTTCCTGATTCAGTGGTCGAAGCGACGGATAACGAGTTTCAACCAGCAATCTGGGAAGTTCGCAAACAAGGCTTGAACATCATGATGTCCATGAAAGGAGATGGAAAACCCGTTTCTTTCATCGAAGACTGTGCGGTAGATCTCAAAGACCTGGCTGAATACACGAGGCGGCTCACTGAAATATTCGAAAAGAATGGAACAACAGGTACGTTTTACGCACATGCGTCAGTAGGGACTTTGCATGTGCGTCCTGTGTTAAATATGAAAGAAGAATCCGGTGCCACCAAGATGCGAGCAATTGTTGAAGAGTGTTTGGAAATGGTTCGGGAGTATAAAGGCTCTCATTCCGGCGAGCATGGCGATGGTATTTCTCGTTCGGAATTCCATGAACCCATGTTTGGCAAGCGCATGGTAGAGAACTTCGAAGAAGTTAAGCAGGCATTCGATCCGGGCAATCTTTTCAATCCAGGCAAAATTGTTAATCCGCACAAGATGGATGATCGCAACATTATGCGATTCGCTCCGGGCTACGAACCAATCAAGCTCGAGACTAGACTTGATTGGTCAGAGTGGGACGGGCTGCATCGAGCAATCGAAATGTGTAACAACAATGGAGCTTGTCGTAAAGCACAGGGCGGCACCATGTGTCCTTCCTATCGCGTTACAAAGGACGAGACTCATTTAACACGAGGTCGTGCAAATACCTTAAGGCTTGCGATAACTGGGCAGCTTGGCCCGGATGCATTTGGTTCTGACGCCATGCGTGAAACCATGGACCTTTGTGTTAGCTGTAAAGGCTGTAAAAGGGAATGTCCCGTCGGCGTCGATATGGCGCGAATGAAAATTGAGTTTTTGGATCACTACTATCAACGTCATGGTATTGGTGTTAGAGAAAAATTGTTTGCCTACCTTCCTCGCTATGCATCTAAGTTAAAAGCAATCGGATTTTTACTGAATTTACGAGATCAGATTCCCGGGTTGGCCAAGATTTCGGAATGGTTATTCGGCCTTTCGAGTCATCGACCTTTGCCTAAATGGCGCAGCGATCATTTCAAACATCATGCTGAAGACGCTGTTATGGCTAAAGGAGAAGAGGTGGTCCTATTGGTTGATACATTTAATGGCTGCTTTGAAACTGAAAATGCTAATGCTGCACTAGATGTTTTAAGAGCTGCAGGCTATCACGTTCATTGTCCAAGACCTTTAGATGGTGGGCGCTCACTCTGTTGTGGTCGAACTTTTTTAAGCAATGGTTTGGTAGATGAAGCCAAAGTAGAAATCAGTCGCACCATGCAAGCCTTAAAACCTTTCGTAGAGAGAGGCGTGCCTGTCGTCGGCCTAGAACCATCTTGTTTGCTTACATTGAGAGATGAATATCTGGTCCTCTTTCCAGGCAAAGAATCTGAGGGGCTCGCACAAAACAGTTTTATGCTGGAAGAGTTTCTCGCAAATGAATTGGACGCTGGCCGACTGGAGCTAAATCTTAAAGCACTTCCTCAGAGTCAGGCGCTACTCCATGGCCATTGTCACCAAAAAGCATTTGATGCGTTATCCCCAGTACAAGAAATCTTAGGGCTTATTCCTGACCTGGAAGTGAAGACTATCGATTCCAGCTGTTGCGGCATGGCGGGCTCATTTGGCTATGAAAAAGAGCATTACGATGTGTCTATGGAAATGGGATCCTTAAGTCTCTTTCCCGAGATCAATGAGGCTGACGAAGATGTTCTCCTTGTCGCTGATGGCACGAGTTGCCGAGGCCATATTAAGCATGGAACCGGACGCCAGGCGCTGCATGTGGCACAGGTTCTGCGGATGGCGCTGGCCAGCTAAAAAAGCCTAGCGTCAACACGAGATTTTTTAGCCCACCTGTTACAAAAACTCACACAAAAAACAAAGAGATAGGGTTTCTGGAACCTCCATTTTTCTTGCCAAAAATGGCCTCTGCCGGTATGGTTTGCAGCAGCAAAATATTTTAAGAATTAGTACTAAATTAGTGTATACGCGAGGTGAAGATGCGAATCATGCTTTGCGGAAAGCGAATAACAATCCGAGTGATGCTGTCCGCCATGATGGCGGTTACCGGCTTCCTTTCCCTAAATGCTCAGGCTCAGTCTGACGCCGAATTTTTTTCCCATGAAATACGCCCCATCATGGAGCGAACCTGCTGGAATTGCCACGGCGAAGCAATTCAGAGTTCTGGCTTGGATCTGACTACTCGTGATGCGGCTTTGGCGGGTGGTAATCGTGGTCCGGCAATCATACCCGGGGACGCAGAAGCCAGTCGCCTATTCCGACAACTCGCTGGCATGGAAGGGCCGCAAATGCCTTTGGGTGTTCCTTTAGCTGACGAGGACATTGAAAAATTCCGTACTTGGATTAATAGCGGCGCTATTTGGGATGCGGCTCCTGCAACCACTCTAGCCGGCAACGATTTTTCCGCTTTTGTAACCGACGTTCCAGCTTCAGCGCGCAACTACTGGGCGTTTCAATTACCGGAAAAAGGCAAAATCCCAGAGGCAACCTCTTTCGATCATCCAATCGATTCCTTCTTGGAAGAGAAGCGACAGGAGCAGGGAATAACTGCAGCGCCTCAAGCAGATAAACTTACTCTGCTGCGCCGCGCTTATCTCGATCTGATTGGTCTACCTCCCACTATTGAAGAAACTGAAAAATTTCTTAATGACGGTTCCCCCGATGCCTGGGAAAAAGTCATCGATAAATTATTAGCATCTCCGCATTACGGTGAGCGCTGGGGAAGGCACTGGCTTGATGTTGCACGCTATGCCGATTCTGATGGTTATGAGCAAGACGTAGATCGCGACAATGCTTGGCGCTATCGCGATTACATAGTAGACGCCTTCAATTCAGATAAACCCTATGATCAATTTATCACCGAACAAATAGCCGGTGATGAGTTAGATGAAACTACTCATGAATCCAGAATCGCTACAGGATTCTTGCGGGCAGGTCCGCGAGTAAACTTTCGTGAGAAAGACAATCCTGAGCGACGCTGGGATTATCTGGACGATGTGGTCGCGACTGTAGGACGTGGAGTGTTAGGCATGACTATCCAGTGTGCCCGCTGTCACGATCACAAATTCGACCCAATCCTACAAAAAGATTATTACAGCATGACCGCTTCCATATTCGGTTATGTTGAAACCGATTGGCCAATGCTTCCCGATGAGCAGGCGTTGAAATACTTAGCAAACACTGCTGAACTGGATGATCGCGTTTCTTCCATCCGTGAACAAATTCGAGAAATCGAACAGCCCTATCTCACTGAGCTAAAAATTGAACGAATTCGCAACGAGTTTCCTGCAGACATTTTGGAAGCTGTGCTCATTCCTGAAGACGAACGTACGGACGGTCAGAAGCTTTTGGCAGCCCAAGTGTTAACTCTCGGTGTGCCCCGTGATCAAGTTGATGCGGCTATGACGGAAGAGGCGAAGGTGCAACGTGAAGCCTTACGCAGGTTGATCGAAGAAATAGAAGCCGATCGTCCGGAAGAACCGCCAATGATCGAAGTGGTAACCGATGGTGATTACCGCTATACACCGGATCGAGCCGGTGACAATGTTTTGGGTTGTCCTGAATGTCGAATCCAAATGGATGTGCCTGGTAGTTTTCTTCACGATGATGAAGGTTCTTATGAAGTTCCACCTTCACCATTCTTGATTCGCGGAGATCCGTTTAGTGAAGGGCCAGAAATGGAACCGGATTTCTTGACGGTAGCGAAGTATGGCAACCCGCCAACTGAGCTTCCTCGTTCCAATGGTCGAACATCGGGTCGTCGCCTGGCCTTAGCGCAGTGGCTTACGTCAGAAGATAATCCATTGACTGCTCGTGTTTGGGTAAATCGAGTTTGGCACCATCATTTCGGCCGCGGCATTGTTTCGAGTCTCGATAATTTCGGAGTTGTAGGTGAAAGACCAACACATCCTGAGTTACTGGACTGGTTAGCCGTGGACTTCATGGAAAATGGTTGGAGCACAAAAGAACTGCATCGAGCAATTATGACGTCCGCAGCTTATAAGATGGAATCGGCATTCGATAATGAAAAGAATTCTCTAGTGGATCTAGAAAATCATTTGATATGGAAGTATCGACCGCAGCGCTTAGAAGCGGAAGCAATTCGCGACGTGATGATGGCAACCAGTGGCGGTATTGATTTATCCGTAGGTGGTCAGCCGATATTTCCATACATTCCGCAAGAAATTTTAGACACAGCGGTATTATTTGGTCGCTGGGATAATCAAGTGGACGGACCGGAAGTGTGGCGTCGCAGCATCTATGTTTATCGTCGACGCACTCTCACATTCCCATTTTTCGAAACCTTTGATTTGCCAGACCAAAATCAAACGATTAATGCGCGTAACACCTCAACAGTTGCTCCCCAGGCGCTCACCTTAATGAACAATCCGTTTATACTTAATCAGGCCGAACTGTTTTCTGATCAGGTAGAAGAAGTAGCTCCTTATGATATTGATCAACAAGTTGAGATGGTTTATCGAACTGCTCTTACTCGACCACCAACACAAGAAGAAGCAGAAATTGGTCGACAATTAGTAGAACTGGGCTCATTGGATGATCTCACTCATGTTGTGTTTAACCTAAGTGAATTCCTTTACAGGAGATAGAAAAGCATGACTGACAAGCCTAAGAAAAAAATATGGTCACGCCGAGATTTTCTTATGCAGTCCGGCGGCGGAATTGCCGGTTTGGCGCTTGCCTCTTTGCTCAATGACGATAAAGCCTTTGCCCAAGATGGGGTATTAGGTGGTGAACAATGTACAGCTACTTTCCCAGGTGCATTCGAACCTAAAGAACCCCATTTCGCTCCTCGAGCTAAACACGTTATTTCCTTGTTTATGAGTGGTGGACCGAGCCAGGTCGACACCTTTGATTACAAACCAGCGCTAACCAAATATGCCGGTGTTCCGTTAGAAGATTTAATCGGTGAGAAATTTGCGGTGCGGCAAGGGATGCCTGGCCCATTAATGCCAAGCCCATTTGAATTCAAACAGCACGGTGAGAGCGGCATGTGGGTTTCAGAAATATTTCCACATCTTGCCAAACAAGTAGACGACATCGCTTTCATTAAATCTTTGTATGGCCGATCCAACGACCACATTCAATCCACTTACGAAATGCAAACCGGACAGATTCGAGTTGGCTTTCCTAGTGTCGGCTGTTGGGTAACCTATGGTCTAGGTTCTGAAAGTTCCAGCTTGCCAGCATTCGTAGTAATGAATGATTATCGTGGTGGACCTTTAGGTGGGCCAGCGGATTGGGGTTCAGGTTTTATGCCCGCTACCTATCAAGGCACACTGTTTCGATCTTCCGGCGATCCAATAGTAGATTTAGAGGCGCCTGAAAACTTAACGTCTGATCAGCAGCGCGCCCGTCTTGAAGTGCTGGCGAAATTGAATCAGATGGATATGGAGAAGTATCCAGGCAATACTGAACTAGCTGCACGCATTTCTTCTTATGAACTCGCCTACCGTATGCAAGGCTGTGCCCCGGAAGCGATCGACATTCGTTCCGAATCAGACGCTACTAAAAAGCTTTACGGTATCGATGAAGCCATTACCGAACCTTTCGGTAAGCAGTGCTTAATGGCTCGTCGCCTGGTTGAGCGTGGTGTGCGTTTTGTTCAACTTTTTATGGGAGGCGTTGGTGTACAGAATACCGACACCTGGGATGCTCACTCCAATTTAGTCGAGAATCACACACTTCATGCAAAAGAGTCTGATAAGCCTATTGCAGGTTTAATTCAGGATCTGAAAGCTCGAGGATTGTTAGACGACACTTTAATTCTCTGGCACGGTGAATTCGGACGGATGCCAATCTCTCAGCGAGGTATAGGACGTGACCACAATCCAGGGACCCAGACTGCATTAATGATTGGTGCGGGTATTCAAGGCGGCCAGGAAATCGGTGCGTCAGATGAATGGGGCTATAAGGCATTCGAGCAACCAATTTCTGCCCATGACATGCATGCCACCATCTTGCATTTGCTAGGATTGGATCACGAGAAGCTAACTTATCGTTACAGTGGGCGAGACTATCGTTTATCGGATATTTCTGGGAAACCAATTCCGCAAATTATCGCATAGACGAAAACCTGCACTTAAGATAGTTCAAAGGGGTAGAGTTGATTACAATCTCTATCCCTTTTTTATTTCTATAAAGTATTGAAGTAGGCGGTCATGAAAAAAGAAGAATTAATTAATTCCTTAACGACAAAAATCGTTGCTTCAATACTTTTATGCATTCCATTTCTTGTTACAGGCCAGGAGTCGGTTAGTTATACACAAGCGCAAGCGGACGCGGGTCAGCAAACCTACGAGCAACGTTGTGCAAGCTGTCACGGTTTCAATTTGGAAGGATTTGAATTGGCGCCAGCACTAATAGGAAATTTGTTTACTAGAAGATTTGGTGATGGCAGTGCAGACAACTTGGCGCGCAACGTATTGCGCATGCCGCCAAACGAAGTAGGGCTTTCGGAAGAAGAAACAGCAAAAGTCTTGGCTTATTTATTCAGTCGCAATGGCGTCGAAGCAGGAACTGCTCCTGTCTCTGCAAGTTTGGAAGTACTAGCAAATTATACAATTCCAGCTCAAGAGTTAATCGATCAACGATTTGCACCACGCTTACCAAACTATGCCACAAACGGGCCTGTTCTTCCGATAAGCCGTCTGGATGATCTGACTCCGGTCACTAATGACATGCTGCTAAACCCCCCAGAAGATGACTGGTTGATCTGGCGGCGCACGCACTCGAATCTTGGTCATAGCCCATTAAGTGAGATCTCCAAAAACAATGTAGATAACTTGAGAGTCGAGTGGACTTGGTCACTTCCGCCTGGAGCTAACATGATGACTCCGTTGGTGCATGACGGCGTGATGTTTACTCTAAGTACTCAAGACGTGGTGCAGGCATTGGATGCGACTACTGGGGACTTGCTCTGGGCTTATCAACATGAAATCGAAGGAGACTACAACTCCGAATCGAAAAAGGGCGTGGGTATTTATGAAGACAAAATAATTGTCGGAACTTCAGACATCAAGCTCATTGCCTTAGAAGCAAAGACAGGAAGACTAGCGTGGGAGCATGCAGTTGATACTGGTGGAGAACTTGATCATCGCTTTAAGTCTGCGCCCATGATTATCAATGACAAAGCAATTTTCGGCTTAGTGGGTCAAATGCAGGTCGCCGGGGGGAACTTTATTGTTGCTATCGATTTGCAAACCGGAGAAGAAGTCTGGCGGTTCTACACAATCGCTCGACCTGATGAAGCTTACGGCAATAGTTGGAATGGAATGACACTGGAGGAAAGAACTGGAGGCTCAGTTTGGACACCAGGTAGTTATGATCCGGAAACCAATTTGGTTTACTTTGGGCCAGCACCAACCTATGACACGGTTACGATGCGTGAATCCAGGAATATTGCAGGCACAACTTCCGACGCGCTCTATACAAACTCGACCATTGCCCTCGATGCTGACACCGGTGAACTAGTTTGGCACTTTCAACATGTGCGCAATGACTTACTAGATTTGGATTGGGCCTTTGAGCGACAAATTATCGAAGTGCCTTTTAATGGAGAAATGCGCAGAGCGGTGGTAACTGGCGGAAAAGCTGCGATCTTTGAAGCGATGGACGCAACAACTGGTGAATATCTATTCTCCATAGATATGGATATGCAAAATGTTTTTAGTGAAATAGATTCGCGCACTGGTGATAAGACCATGTTTCCTACAGCTGTGTTGCAACCAGGTGAACCGACACCAGGCTTGGCAAAAAACGGAGTTTGCCCTGATGCGCTTGGCGCAAGAAACATGCAAACGACTTCCTACAATCCTGCTACCAATATGCTTTATATACCGATGCAAGACACCTGCATTAATAATCTTACAGGCAGTCGCTGGCAGAAGTATCCAGATGTGGAAACGGAAGGTCAATGGGGATTAGTAAAAGCTGTTGATCTTACGACCCGCGAAGTAGTGTGGACCACGCGTCAGTTTGCACCACCAGCCAGTGGCCACTTAACTACCGACAGTGGTTTGTTGTTTCGCGGCACCATTGATCGTCTATTCCAAGCTGTAGATCAAGATAATGGTAATGTCTTGTGGGAGCAACGATTGGATAACTCACCAACATCCTACCCAATCACCTACCGAGTTGAAGGCAAGCAATATGTGGCTGTAGCAACCAATGCCGGTAGTTACTTTGCAAATGGTATGGAGCGCACAACCGGAATCGTTAATCCACCTTCTGGTGCCTCGCTTTGGGTGTTTGCGTTACCTGAGTGATCTTAAAAAACTCTTATTCGGATAAAACTGCCCTAGACACGGTTGAAGCCTAGTAGCCCGATTATTGATAACGAACTGGCGCGGTAGTAATACGTACCCGAGATTCCATATATGTTATGGAATCGCCATCGATATTGCTGAACCAATGGGGAGTCCCTGGTTGCAGTACCAGGATGTCTCCTTCTTTCACCTCGCGCGCTATTCCGCCTTCAACGCCATTGAGTGTGCGCATTAAATCATCATTACCAGTTGGTTCCGCCAATGGTGAAATTAGTAAACCTCCGGTTACTAGAGTGCCACTACCTTCCAGTACGCGGTAAATCTCTACGCTGTATGGATGTAGTACTGCATACTGCGCTACGCCGCTTAATCGTCGCCGTACTGTGATGCCTGGTGAAATAGTAACTGATACGCCTGCCGCAGAAGTTGAATTTCTAGCTGCCTCATCTAACTCGGCGATAATCTCTGGTCCTGGTTTATATATAGCAGGTGGCGCACCTAGTTGCTGTGAAGAAGATGGAGAGATTAGGAGCAGGGCAACAACTAGGAATGCAATTCGATTTACCATCATTTAGCCGCTGGCGTTGATCATAAGAAAAACCAACAAACCGGTTTCGATAGTGTCAGAAAACCCTGGAATAGAGAGAATGCTGACGATGGTCAGGACAGTCAGTACTCCACACAAAATTAAGTAGTTTTTATTTTTCATTTTTAGGCACGAGTAATAGTTGTTAGAAAAGTTAGCATTCTAGATTCGATAGTGTCCGACAAGCCAGGCACAAACAAAACGATAGTTGCGGTTACGATGGCAACAGCTAAACACAATAATAGATATTCTTTAAGTTTTAGTGGCATAGATTAGTTTTCTGGGGTTAATCCTTCTGCAGCTCTTGCCTCTTCAGCTCTAGCGCCGCGCAGTATATAAGTCATTGCGTAATTTCCTTCATGACAAGCATATTCATACTGCTTGTACTCCGGCAATCGAGGCATAGGCCTTACAGCGGTCCAGGGTTGTGAATAAACATTTGGGTCTTCGATTGTGAAGGAGTAATCAATCATGTCCTCACTTATGCGACGAAATCTTTCCACTGCGACAGTATCGGGTGAAGAAGGAAAGCGATGTTGTGTTTTCTCGCTAAAGTTTGCGGTACGCACGACGAGAGTGTCGCCTTCCCAGTGACCTCTTGAGTCTCCATTCCACAATCGAATATTTTCATGCAGTTGTGGCCGGCCATCGATTGGAATAATGCGCACGTCATGGATCATCTCCACATGAATCGCCACGAAGTTTTCGTTCTGAGTAATGTGATAAGAGTTGTTATAGCCAGAAGAAACCGGCGGCACGCCATGATAGGTCATGCACCGATCCCAATTGGTCCTATCTAACCAGGAATCCGCAGGGTGTTCGCGACGGTATTCGGCTTGGTCACGCTGTTTGGCAATTGCTGCCTCTGTTATGGGCAAACGACCATTCGGCGGATCGACGATTAATGACGTGCGTAAGTCGGCAGATACTTCTCCCCGATCGAACCAGTGATAGTTATAACTGCCTACATCTCCTGGTCGATCCACAACTTCTCTTTGTGTATTTGCATATATTCCTGCCGCTTCTTCTGGCGTATAAAATTCTTTGTCACCAAGGCGTTGAGGACGCTGCAGAGGAGTGAGGCTGGCGTATGACCACATGCCGGAAATGTCGGGATCGCCCCAAGGAGTGCGCTTATCGTAGCTGCCTTCTAGTTGAGCGAATGAATTGCTGCTAACGATTATGCCCACGAGGCCACAAAGTACTGCGACGAATTTGATTCTCATTAGTATTCTCCGTCACGTCAGAGGAGCGACAAGAATAACACAGCATTCGGGTGGGCAAGAAGCAAGTGAACTGGACTATTCGGAGACTTCGACTGTTAAATACGCATTCGTCCAACAACAATGGAATTCGAAGCCATAAGTCGGCTCACGCTGACGCTCTGTGTCGTTAATGGCTTGAATCCTTAATACGTAAGTTCCTGGTTTGTTAAAGGTGGCAGTAGTTTCAATCACGCCTTCTGCGTCATTGAGACGGGCTTCCGGAGTTTCAAATTCCACTGCATTGAGTCCCTGGTGCAGAGTCCAGTTTATCCAGGTGCCGGGCTCGGAATGCTGCAGTCGAGCAATGATATTTAATGGCTCACCAACCCCTGCTTGTCGAGGTCCTTCAAATAAACCGTTTCTTCCGCGAAAACTCGGCGGGCTATCGTTAAGACTTAAATATGGTGCAGAGGTTTCACGACCAGAGGTTTCCTTTTCGTCTAAAACATAAGAAGGAATAAGCGTGCCAGGGACCGACAACGCCAATCCATTGGTTTCAATATTCCAAATTACGTCCTGCATGCCATAGTCTGCCGGCACGATAACTGAAAAAACACACCAGTAGCGACGAAAGTCTCTGGTTAAATCCGGATTAGGGACAACATCGAAGTGAGTTGGTTGTACGCCATCAAATTCCACCGGAGTAATGTAATTTTTTTCTCCTATAGGAACATCGATTACTTCTTCAGTGTTCATGTTGAAGTAACCAAAGCACATGGTAAACGTGCCATCGTCGTTGGGATACCAACCATCAAACAAAGGAATAACACTTTGTCCCTGCGGTCGCAGGGGTGCTTCGCCTAGTGGGCTCAGAACAGAGGGTGTTTGCGCTTGTGTGCTAAAAGCGCAAACCGCCAGGAAATAGAACAGTACCGTAACACCAATTCTACTCATTGAACTACAGCCTATCTCTAGTCACCATTGGCCGCAGTTAAGTTGGCGCTGCGTTCTGCCTTTAGCCGCTCAAATTGATCTTCATTTAAATAAGTAATGCCCAGCCAGAGATGAGACATTTCGTCGACCCCTCTCTGACCGAATACTACCCATTGGCGATGATCTGGGTTATGAGGATTATCAGCGGTATTGTCCCAGGTTGAAGTGATCATCAGCATGGTGCCAGCGGGTAATAAT
>Ga0310344_10003047_pt1 | contig 12553 bp, 9 predicted proteins | sample HC15DNA20200_MG_FD_203801 | JGI IMG/M metagenome (GOLD analysis project Ga0310344, IMG submission 203801) | Marine microbial communities from station ALOHA, North Pacific Subtropical Gyre - HC15-DNA-20-200_MG | ecosystem: Environmental > Aquatic > Marine > Oceanic | place: Pacific Ocean: North... | reverse complement strand
GCATGTTTGCTACAAGGTTATTAACCCCATCAAACATAAACCATAATTCTGGGTATTCTGGTTTGTCTGCCATTACTTCAACCCTGCTTCTTGGATTATTTGTCTAGCTTCCTGGGGATCTTCAATTAAGAAAAAATCTCCGAATGTACCACTCCTATGATAAAGAGCAGCTAGCCTAAAGATTCCATTGTCGGACATCGGGTCAGCCCCTTCATCTGCACGACTCATAAATTCATTTATAGCTTCTTTGAACGCTTCCTCTCTACCAGATGGATATACATCCGAATTAACTAATATTTTTTTACTGGGAAGAATAGCTGCCGTTACTCTTGCTGTATCCTCGACATAGCCTTCCTCAGTATCTGCCCACTGCTTTTCTACTAATACTGCCATTAATGCACCTCTCGCATACTAAAGTTATTCACTTGTAGTATACCTGTAATAACTACACATGTCAAGCTCATTCGTACATCTTCCTGATTACTCTGCCATCCATAGAGGCGGCGAAATCAGATACCCGTATGTTTGAAGGAAGATCATTCGCATAATCCGAGATAAATTGTTCAGCCATCTCCTGTCTCATAGAGGCAGGAGCACCTGATGCTTGCTCATTAAAAGCATTACGTGCCATAGCAACATTTTCTCTTGTCCCAGCTCCCCAATTTCTATCAATTCCTGAGTCTGAATCCTCAGTTATCTCCCCCCTTGAGTTCACAGCAACTTGCTGTGCCCCAGCCAAGTCTTCAGGTGTATCTTCAGATGCAACAGTTAGTCCCGGCATCCTAGGTTGTTGCCCTACTTGGGGGCTGGCGGATGCAGTATCTGATCCGTCATCTGGAACACCACCTTCTCTGGAGGGAGGAGGATCATTTAATTTCACTGATCCTGTTTGAGTGTACCAACTAGGTTTCTCATTGTGAGTGGCGTAAAGAAGAGAATCTCCCATACGTTCTCTAATAACCTCAGTAGTAACCTTAGTACCATCCATAAGTGTGCCAATAACGGGCATATTCATAGCTTGTGCTATGTCTAATACTTGATTCATGTCAAAATGTTCATCAAACCATGCATTAAACTCTGCACGAGTTTCTCGCCGTCCCATACCATTATCGTTAGGAAACCATCCAGCGGATAGCTTATTAGAAGTAGTCCAAGCAGCTCCATCCCTGTCACGATGAATTTCCCACTTAACCATTCCATCCTGTCTCATATTAGGTACTTTAATATCGTTAAAACGACCTAATTGACCATTATCAAAGGCAACGAGTTCTCCTTTGCTATTATTCCCCCAGTTACCTCCATGCCTATCAGAGTTGCCTAGCATACTATCCAAAGCGATTAAGCCATAAAGTTTGTGTCTATTATCTATTTCGCTAAAATCGGCTCCAGAATTCAAACCAGGATGCCATTCCTGTAAGAACCCTCCACCATTATTCCCAGCTCTTTCTATTCTTTCTAAATCGCCTACATCTAATGTACCGTCTGCAACGGACTTCTTAAATGGCTCTAATCCAAAGTTTGCAATTTTTATGTGAGGCATAACTCCCAAACCCAATGCCTTATCGAATGCGTATGCAGCTTTCTCACCCAACTGCTCACCAGGGGGAAGTTTATAAATATAATGTTTACCCCTGATCTTTACTTTGAAGTTATATTCAGTATTGACTCCACCACCCATTTTCTTAACAAATTCAACTTCAGAAGGATCTATATTCTCTAAATCCTGTTCCCCATAAAGCCAAAGATCGTCTCCTTCCTTCCCTAAATCTTTTAATAACTGATCAGCACCATTTTGTTTGTCTTCGTTATTTTTAACAACATTAACAACATTCTTATCCTGCTTTCCTTTTCCACCAGCAAATCCCTGAGGTTTAGCTGGGGTAGCAGTAGGCATTCCTTTATCTTTCGGCCACTTATCCATCTCAGCTATCAATTTATCTTTTTCTATCTTTGCCTGAGCAGCTCTAGCTTCTCTTCGTTTTCGAACTTCTTCCTCTCGTTTCTTAACCGCGGCTGGGTCTTTTAATGACATTACTTGCTGTGCTCCAGCACGTCTCTTACGAGCAACATCTTGCGGATCAGGAAGGTCTACTTCGTCATGAGCTTCAGAATCACCTCCTAAACCAGGAGCATCCATGTGAGAGCCTGGCTCTCCTGCTTGTCCTCCCGCATGACGTTGTCTACCCCATCTACCACCTTGCTCACGTAATGGGTCCATCTGAGTAGCCCTACCCTCTCTACGGGCAACTCCCTCAGCTGAGATATCATAAATAATATTTACTTTATTACCGTTAGGCAGTTCAGTCTGGAACTGTCCTTCATTTTCTAAGAAATTACGGGCGTTAGGAAAATGATGATCTGCAAAATTAGATGGTATTCGTAAAGCGATGCCCTCTCGTACTTTTTTAGGAATCCAAAGTTCCTCACCTTTTCTAATCTCTGCTTCAGGAACTACAAGAAACTCTCCGACCCTGACATCCATCTGCTCGATCTTATTTCCTTCTCTATCGAGCTTCCGCATAGGAGCTTTTTTCTTTCTGCCCCGTTTAGGATCATAGAATGGAGGAAGACCGTCTTGCCACAATGCATCTACATCTTCAAATTTCTCACCCTTCTTGTTCATCTCTTCTCGAAATTCAACAGCTTTCTTATCAAGCTCGAATTCCCATTCATCAGTACCATCTTTCAGGCGTTCTGCCCTTTCTAGGTACTGATCCATAGTCTGGACTTTAACTCCAGCATACTTAATGTAGTAAGGAAGATTACCCTCTTTGATAAGAGAGATCATTTCGTTATATCGATTACGAATTAAATGAGCTTCTCGCCTGTAGCTGGCAATCTCTGCTATGGCTTCTGCCCTTTCTTCTGGAGAAAGGTTAGCTATCTCCTCTCGTGTAAGCATAGCTTTAGGGAACATACGGGCAGGGTTTACCCAACGAATAGCCCTAAATACTATTCTTCTAGGAGTTTTCCTATGCACTGTCCTGTACATAGGTCTTAAATGAGAATACTTGGCATGCTGCTTTTCAAACAAATCAAAAGTAAAATCAGCAAGTTGAATCATCTTAGCGTCCCAAGCATCAGTTTCAGCTTTTTTAGCTAAGAAAGAATTTACTATTTCAGATACTTTATCTTTACTTAAAGTCATCCTACCCTCACAAGTATCCAGTATATTAGAAAAAACTATTTCTGTGAATAATTCTCTAGGTAAATATCTAACGAATTAAGTACTGGAGAAATATCTCCATTCTCTAAGAGTTGTTTATCTATAAGATCGTCAATCATGTCTAAGGTTTCTAGAAGTTCATTCTTCTCATCCCCAGAAGCCACTATAGTGGCTATACTAGCTGCCGCAGCTGTTCCTCCGACAAGAGCCGCCTGAACAATGGGGTCTCCTGCCAGTTGCTTAGCCTTATTGGCTATATCATCCATAGCATCTCTGGCTGATTCTAAGCGACCAGGAGGATTATCTCTTATGTCATTCATACTGGAACGTGCACCTTTAAAACTATTATTCAAAGCTGTCTGAGCCTTTTTAGCTTGGCCGACACGTTCTCTAGCTGTCTTTGCCTGTTTAGATCTAGTCTTCTTTAACTGACTAGATTGTTTCTTTAAGTCTCTCAATTCCTTCTTTTGTTCTTTATCCAAAGGAGATTGATTAGCACTATCGGTTAAGGTATCTATACCTTTCTGTGCCTCATCTAACTCATTCTGAGTTTTCGTTAAAGCAGTCATCGAAGATCTCATATTTCTATTAGCTAATCTCGTCCCATTGGCTGCAGTCGAAACAGCTTCCACATCAGTTGCAAATTTCTTAGCCTGACGTTTACTAACTTTAATATCTCCGTTCTCTACTCCCTGAGAAAAAGAATCGAGTTTTTTATTTAGATTATTAAAGTTTTTATTTAATTTAGCTTCTCTTTCTTGTACAGCATCAAATCCTTTGACTATGTTAGAGACCCCCTTTGGACGACTAGGGGTATCAGGAGATGATTCAGAAGGCTGCTCGGGTTCAGAAGGTTGTTCAGGATCTGAAGATTGTTCTTCAGATGGCTGGCTATCGCCTTCATTAGGGGATTCATCTGATTCTTGTCCCCCCTCAGATGCATCTGATTCTTGCTCACCTTCAGAAGCAGAATCTTCAGCCCCATCAGAAGGGGCAGCATCTTCAGGTTGAGAAGCTTCATCCCCCTCAGACGGTCCTTCCAATTCTTTTTCTTTAGTTTCTGGAAATAATTCATCCAAAAAACTTTTTATCTCGTCATCATCTGGAGGCTCAAGAGCTTTTATATCTGGACGAGGATCGGCTTCAATATCTCTTTTTATTCCAGCTGCAGCATCTCCTCTAGCTTTAGCATCTTCGGACTTCTCGCCTTCTGGGCCGAACTTATCCGCCATGCCTTGTTCTTTTTGACGGCGAGCCATACGTCTAAGGTTTGCTTCCGTCTTAGAATAGAACCTAGATCGTTGCCCTTGAGCATTAGGCTCACCAAAATGTACTGTCACCCCTTCAGGAACTTTCTGACCGGGTTTAGTTAGGTACTCTCGATCACCAGAAGCAATGTTTGATCCTTTAGGAAGATTCTGAACTGCCTGTTCAGGATTCTTAAGTTGCCCTTCTAGAGCTTCCCGCTCTCCTGCCTGTCCTCCCGCTGCTTCGTAAGCTTCCTGTGCTTCTTTACCTTCAGCTCCTGGACCTAAAAATGAAGATTGGGTGTCAAGTTTGCCTTGATCAGCGGCTTTACCTTTCTTCTCTACCTGAGCATTCCAAAGGGAACCACTTAGATTCTTAGAAGAATTAGCATAAAGTTTACGACCGCTACCCTCTTCACCACTTTTAGTGGCTTCATCAGGAAATTCCTGTGTAGGAGGCATAACTCCTTTAGTTTCGTTATGAAGATGTTCTGTATGATTAGTAACAGCTTCAAAACTAGAACCTATCGCCTGTGCCCCTCTATCAACATTAGCTACAGCTTGTGCGTAATCTGATGTTGCAGTTCGAAAATCGTCCTGAGACATCTCTCCAGACTCATACTTCTTAGCTGCATCATTAAATGCGACATCCGCATTAGCTTTATCGGTGGCTAACTTACCCCGCTCTTTCCAGTAATCAGCAGGAGACCTGTCATATAAATCACTGGAAGGAGGCTTATTAGCAGCCTCACCAGATTTAAAACCTCTGGCCAAATCACTTCCAGCTACCTTCATACCTGTAGCCATGCTAGTCGCTTTAGCTTTAATGTCCCTAGCTTTCGATCCCAGACCTCCGCCAAACAGACCACCCAGCTTCTCTGCCGCCTCAGCCTTAAGTAATTCAGATTCTAAAAGTTGTAGCTGTAACAATTCCTCAGAAGAATCGTAAAGAACACCAGATTCACTGGTGAAAGGCTCGGGCAACATAAGATAAATATTCTGGACTTGCTCCAGAAATTCTTGATCATATGGTTTATTACGTAGGTCTACTACCATTACTCTTCTTGTTCTTCCTGTGACTCCATAAAGTCTTCAGTGGCAGACTGATCTAATATTCCGCCCTCCATAGGACCTGGGGGCAAAGGTAAGGTGTCCACACCTCCACCAGCCTCGGCGGGTGCTCCCTCCATTCCGGGCATACCGCCAGCCATAGCCATAGGATCTCCCCCAGCAGCCCCCATAGCAGCCTTTTTATATGTGAATCGAATATCCTTGCCCCTATCTTTTTGAGGCTCGTATCCGATCTGTTGCATCTGAGTAGCGATCTCAAGTCTCTGTTTCTCAAGAGCGAGAACAACTTCCTCAGTTTCCTCAACTGGAGGTGCTAGAGTTATATTCCAATCAGTGACTCCCAGCTGTTTCAATAAGTTAGGAATAATCTGAGCGTTAAATATGCTTTGGTATGACTCTATCAGTGCGTCATGCATAGATGTTTGTGCTGATTCTTTGGCCAAAGACCCACCAGCACTCTGAGCATCACCCGTAAACAAAGGCGTAACACCCCAAAGCATTGCAATACGTTCTCGTATCTCCTGACGAACTGGAAGATAGTCCAACTCTTGGAAGGTATACGCTAACTTAACAAAGTCCGTCTTACCTCTATTGTTACGTGCAGAAGCAGCAACCCAAGGGAAAGTATTAGGATCATTTAACATCTGAGTCTTAATTCTCTCTATCTCGACTTCAAGAGAATCAGGATCATCAGTGTATGTAATTATCAATCCCGGCGGTATACGCCTCTCGTACCAGTACCTATATAGAGTCCTATCAGCCCCTACCAACGAAAGTACTTTCTCAAATACTGTTAGTACGGGAGAATATCCATAAGTTTTAGAAGGACTAAAGAATGAAGCATGTAGTATTTCATCATTCGTGTAGTACCTGTAGCGACCTCTCCAGTAGTATCGATACATAGCCGCTAGAAGAACTCCATTACATACATAGCCTTCATCATTTATAGCTACACATCTACCAGGGGAAGTATGAGTCTGTTGTTCCCTGTGAATGGGGCAAATGAAATGAGACCTCTCTGGGAGACCGTCTTTTCTATCTATATCGTATTCAGTAAGAGCGGGATGTAATCTGGTAATTTCAAATATCTTAGATTGTTCTACTTCACCGCTTTCTCGATCCAATATATATTCTTTGTTAAGAAGTAAGAATCCATCATCAGCAATCAATACATCTGCTATGAATTCAGTGAATACTGATTGAAGTGTCTGATGGAAGCTGTTCGCATCACCTATCAGATTGTCAAATTCAAGTTGCTGAGACATGTCAGGTATCTGCATGGGTGCAGCAATCTTGTTTCCATCGTCATCTCTTTTGTATCTTCTAAAAGTTTTAGTGGCAAATCCACTTATAGAATCTTCATCTATAACAACTTGCTCTTGAACTTCATATACAAAACATTCATCGCAATCTTCTTGATCCTCATCCTCAGACTCTTTACCACACTGAACACACTTTCTGGCCCATTTCTGTTGCCAGTTAGTGAATCCACGTCTGAAGACTTCTCTTTGAATAGAAAGAACTACAGATCGAATTTCAGTAACTTGAAAGGCAAGAACAAATAAATCCTGAAGGATTGATCTTCTGTAGATAAATTGCTGTCTAACCCAATCTTGAATTATTGCATCTAATCCAAGGGGAGACATTCTTCCAGAAGACGACTGCCCCTGTGCGGCTTCAGCTGATTTAGTCAGGGCATCAAGAGTCCCAAGAACGCCCTGCATTTTTTCATAGTTCTCTATTCCGTTAACAGTACCATTGCTACTACCATTACCGTTATTGCCGAAAACATTAGCTAGGGAATCTAATATACCCATTAATTACTAAATCCTGTTATCTGAGCCATGAGGAACTGATCAGGCTCTCTAATAATATTCCATCCAGCTGATTGGTTAATACGTTCCCACTTTGTTCCGCAAATTATACATTGCATTCGTATCGCTTGGGTAGGCTCAAAGCATCTAGAACCAGCATCATCTTCAAATTCGATACCGCCTACACGCTGACAGGTGTCACAAAAGTCCTTGCTACTGCTGACAATTCTGGACGCTACCTCATCCCTTCTAAACCCTTTAGCAGGATTATTCATTTCTTCTAATACTGGATTCTTAGTAGCAGGATCAGCGTTAACAGTCGCAGTGGGAGAACTGAATAAAGAGTTCAGATTGCCTATGCTACTCATTCGAGTCAGCACACCACTTTCCTTTAAAGCTCCATGAATTGCCCCTGCAACTGCATCAGCCCTGTCCTTATTCATACCCGGACGAGCTTCAACCCGCTCTCCATGAACTAAATCAAGACCTAAAATCTCTTCAATAGCCTCTTTATCAAAGTATCCATCCAGTTTTTCTTGATAAATAAGGTCTTTTAGAGTGTCATAAGCCTCTTTTGTACGAGTAACTGACTTATATTTAGCAGGAATTCCTGCCGCTTGAAGTGTTTGAAGAGAATTTACTGACTGATATTTATCGTAAGTAACACTTGCTATCTTAAATCCTTTCTCTCTAAGACCTAAAATAAAGTTTTCTATACTTCTAAAGTCAACATCTCTATCTGGATCTGATATCCAGGTCTTCATGAGATCAAGTATTACGTTTTCTCCCTCTTGATGTGCTATTGCTAATGCAGCATTGGAATGTCGCAAACCTAAGTCCACATGAATAAAGTAATAGATACCCTGCTGTAATAATGATTCATCCCTAATGGGCTTCATTCTGGAGTGCAGAACGTCTCCTTTTTCATCTATCTCAGCATCAAAACATCTGAGTACAGGAATAGGATCACGTATATAGGCATCTCTAGCATATGGAGGATCGCATTCAAATCTAGCTTTAGCTAGGATAGGGTCATTATCATAAAAATCTTTAAAATCTTCTTTCTTCTTAGACGGATTAAAGTCCCATGTAGCAAATGCTTCACCATCAGGCTTACAGGCAACATAGGTCCGCTCTTCCATCTTCCCAGCTTCAAATCTTCTTTGAATAAAAGAACCTCTGAATCTAGGCCAAGATAGAGATACTACCCTGCCAATGCCAGGAAATCGTGACTGAATCAAAGATTTAGCCGTCTTATATATCCCTTCCGCACCCTCACTTCTAAGTCCACTACTTCTTCGCATCTCCTGTTCAGACTTAAATGCATCAATCTCATCAAGGAGAATAAGAATAGGAGTATATCCCTGCCAAGATTCGTTCTCAGAGTTACCACTAATCAGTCGAACATTCTTAGGAAAGTTAACAACTTGCTGAGTAGCAGTGTATTTAATGCTACCGGGAACGTCTGGGTCGAATAAAGGTGCTGATCTTAAGATGTTTATAAGAGTTTGAAAGTAGATATTACGAGCTAAGTCAGCATTTGGAGCCACATTTATGGCATCAATAAAGCTATTTACTTCCATATTGAAATATTTTTGAGGACTTTTAAGGCAATTTAATAAATAAATGATCCTTAAACCTACAAAAATCGAACAAGTATCCTTACCAGAACCCTGTCCAGCCATCAAAACTCCCTCAGTAATAGGGTTTTCTGTGAAAATATTGGACAAAGTCTCCACAAACTCTAATTGTGGGGGAGATAATGTAATAGATAAATTTAAATGTTTCTCATCATATAGAAAAGTTTCTATATCTACAGGCTGGCGTTCCCATACGTCAAAAACACCAGTTGAACCATCTGAGTCCGACTGCTCTTTAGCTTTTAGTTCTTCAATCCAATCAGTTAGAAACTGCCCGCTGGTTGTAAAGTTTGCCGAGGGCGACAAGTTTTTCCCCGATTCTTTGGAGGGTGACGACATCAGTTACCTCATCCCGAATAATTTTAGCTACATCTACGAGAAATTCATTAGTTAACTCAGATCCACGTAACTCTACCTGACCTTTTAATCCTACAGTCAGGGCATCTACAGCTTGCTTTTTATCTCTAAAACGGAGTTCATCGTCTAGAACTCCGTCCTGACCAGCCATAGCTATCAACTGGTATCCCTGCATCAGCTGCTTTTTGGCAGATGTAAGAGTAGAGATAGAGTCTTCAAAGACTTCTAACTCTGCATCCGTATTCACCTGTCTCTTAAAGTCTGCCCAGTTATATCTGTACCTCCACGACTGTAAAGTCGGTACAGGTACGCCTAATTCCTCATTTATATCGTCTATAGATTTTCCTTGTCCAAAGAGGTCTTTGGCTTCTTGCTTGACCTCTTTTGGCCACGGCGAGGACTTTTTGGCGATGGCTGCGGTAGACTGTTCTTTATCTCCGTCTCCCATTGACCTACTACCTTTTCAGCGTAAGAAGAATCTATATTAGGTTCTATCTGCCCTTCTAACGCTGGAATCCAATCTTGTAACATATTTACAAACTGTCTGAAATCATCAATATTATTAAATCCAATTACGGGAGCCGGGCATAAAAGACTGACCTTCTTTTTAATAGGATCAATCATTACGCTGAAGTCATCGAAATCCGACTCATGTTGCATTTAATTCATCCTCCTGGGTCCACTTGATCCAGAGAATGATGGTCTACTGTCTGGAGCACTGGAAAGAGAGTTATATCCCCCTTCAGCTATTCTCCGCCAATCAACTGCATTCTCATGCTTTCTATTAGAAAACGACTCACACATAGGAAGATCATTAACACCTTCCGATCTATCAAATATCTTTTTAGTCTCTATATAAATTTCCGTGCGTTCACATTCTTTTGACAAAGTGTTATATAAGCAACGACTTTCTGTACACACTATACCGGGAGATTCTTCATCTGTGGAATTATAGCTCTCACAAGCATGCACAAACTGCTTTCGTCCCCCAGACGATAAAGCAGTGGAAGAGGAAACATTAATACTGGCACGAGAACAAATACCGTTAAATATCTCTGCTGCTGGGATTAGAGGTACGTGTCCTACAGGGCGGTTCCTTTGGGCTGGAATTTCCAGCTTCTCCCAATTTGAGCAGTCCGAAACATTACAGTAAATCAATTTGCCTTAATCTTCCTCTCTTTCGACTTTTTAATTATTTTCCAAGACCAATCATCAAACCATCCGTATTGAGGGTTCTTAGTGGCATACTCGCTTAATTGGCGAAATACCTCTATTGCATCTGACCGTATTCTGGAGTCATCTACAATTCCCCTACCCCTCAAAAACCCGACTATTACTAATCGAGTTATAGAAGAAAAAGTGAGAGGAGTCGGATATGGCATCACGTCAAGAGTTTCTTTGACGTGCGTTAGTATCGAATCCTTCTCAATATCTTCAAGAAATATAAAATTAGACATAGCTCCTCCTACGCACGGAACTATGCCTACACTATAACGTAAGTAACTATATCAAAGCAAGTAGAATTGCAAACAGATCATTCTTGTTCTGTATCGTTCAAATGCTCCACAGCTGATAACAGAGTTAACATTTCAGCCGCATCATCGGATTTCTTAATGTCTTCCTTCTTAGAAGATTTCTTTTTCCGAACCAATTTAATCCAATTAGCACTCTCATATGACCTATCTAGTTTTATTACTTTACGAGCCATTTCTAACCATCCTATTCAGAACTTTCCCAATACTCATCTATCTCCTCTTTTTCGTAATCATTGAGAGTTTCCCATAGTCTAGGGTTAACGCTGGCACTCTCTCTTCCCCATTCTTTTGCCCAATCAGTCCAAGTATAGTGCTTAATATCTTCTGGAAGAGTATCTTCAAATGGATCATCCCAAGTTCTTAAATCATCTGCCATGTAGTAGGCATCTTCCCTCCAATCCCAAGCTTGAACATCATCTAAATCATTTATAACAACAAACTCTTGCTCATTACCATGATAAGCATAGGAACCAAAGTGAGTAAAAATATCATCTTTATGGACTTTAGACGTAAGAATAACAGTATCTTTATATTGGTCGTAGTCAATATCATCTAGAAAATTTCCACTTTCATCTACATATTCTCTCCATTCAGTCAACCAAGAATTTCCAGACTGTTCAGCAGCAAATTTAAAAGCAATTTCCGACTTCATACTCCAACTAGAAATAGGATTAGAATCAATAGCCACCTTATCTCCCCACTGAAAGTCTCCCTTGCCACTCAAGGGTCCTCTTGCACGTCCCAATTCTTTTGCAGTTGTTCCACGATAAAGTCTAATAGTGTCCGAATCAGGAAAAGCTATATCTAACATCCATCTACTTAAAGCTTTGTGTGTTCGAACATACTCATCTATCTCATCTTGAGAGGGTACTGGTCCCATTCCCTTGCCTCGCCAAAATGTATCTCGTACATGAAAAGCTTCATTCTCTACATTAGAATACCCATCGTCATCGTTTTCTAGTTCTAACCCTCTGAAATACTTAACATCCCCGTCAAATTGTCTACCTATAGATTCCTGTATTGCCCAAGAAAAATAACCAGAGGTAGAATCCCCTTCCCAATCCTTTTTAGCCATAGAATGAATAGTAGAAAATTTAGTATTAGAATAAAGCTCATCTACTATACGGGCCAGACGTAATGTCGGATTTTCTCCAGAAGTGTTCAAGCTACTGCCCACTTCGTTAGCAAATTTTGAATTAGGGAATTTTTCCCTAAATTCAGCGACACCACCTTTAGGCATCTCCAAGTTCTCAGCAAAATGATTTATTAAATCAGAACCTAAATATGTAGCAGCTTTATATCTTAAGTAAGCTAATTGAGCCACCATAGGATCTTTATGCTCCATCAACAAGACCGCTTCTGAAGTACTGTAAGGCTTAGTGTAAGTAGGTGAAGAACTAATACCTGGAACAAAGTTGTGTACATGTGCCTTATTAGAATTCCACCAATCCGCAAATTCCTTATCCTCTCCCATCGCATTTACCTGATCTTTAAACATGCCAGGAATATATTTGTCGGGAAGAGGTACATCTCCAACTCTAGCCATCATAGCCTGTTCCGCTGTCTGCTTCTCAGGCTTCTGCTGCTGACCCACTCTCCACCATTGCTTACCAGTTGAAGTTTGAAGAACTTGAGCATCTTCAGGTGGTGGAGTAGAACTAGAATAATCCCAGGACGATCCTCTATTCTGATACTCAGGAGTCCCCTCTTTAGGAGCGGGAGT
>Ga0310344_10003046_pt1 | contig 12553 bp, 8 predicted proteins | sample HC15DNA20200_MG_FD_203801 | JGI IMG/M metagenome (GOLD analysis project Ga0310344, IMG submission 203801) | Marine microbial communities from station ALOHA, North Pacific Subtropical Gyre - HC15-DNA-20-200_MG | ecosystem: Environmental > Aquatic > Marine > Oceanic | place: Pacific Ocean: North... | reverse complement strand
ACGAATCCCAACCCGCCAATACCAGAACGAGAGTCGTCCAAACCAATAGTCGATACGAAACAATCATGTTGACAATGCAGAACTACAAATCAGCAAGTTCCTTCAACGCACCAGTGCTATCCCCGATAGTTTCAGGATGCACACCGAGCTTGCCAAGTAGACTCAAATAAAGGTTTGTAATCGGTGGGTCGTCGTCATAACTAATGTGGCGACCACCCTTAAGGGCACCTGCTCCACCACCGACCACGGCAATCGGCAGCTTGTGGTGATCGTGAACGTTGCCATTACTCATACCACCGCCATACATAATCATCGACTGGTCAAGAAGTGACCCATCGCCATCCTGGGTTGCAGCAAGCCGACCCAAGTAGTACGCGAACAGCTCTGCATGGTAGATGTTGACGTCGATAACTTTCGCGATTTTCTCTTCATCTCCACCATGGTGAGACAGCGGGTGATGCGCATCGGGAACGTTAATCTCTGGGTACGCTCGATTACTCGTCTCATGCGCCACCATAAACGTGATTACACGCGTCAGATCCGCTTGATACGCAAGCACCTGCAAATCAAACATCAACTTGGCATGTTCTTCAAAAGTTCCTGGAACACCTGGTGGTTGCTCCATCGCAACCGAAAGATCCGTTAATCCCTGTTCTTCGGCGAGCCTGATCCGACGTTCCACATCGCGGATCGCCTCAGTATATTCATCCAGTTTCGCCCGATCGCGACCACCAAGAGACGCACGCAACCGCGCCAATTTGTCAGAAACGGCGTCAAGAATTGTGCCGTCCTCTTCCATGCGAGCAAGCCGCGCCTGAGCATCCGTCGTACCACTACCACCAAACAAGCGCTCAAACACCACGCGCGGATTGTTCTCCATCGGAAGCGGCGTGGTCTCACCCAGCCAGTTGAGAGTGTTTGCGTATACGCAGCTGTAACCGGGATCACAGGCTCCAAGTGGTTCCTTCGAGTCAAGCGACAACTCCAGAGAAGCAAGTTGAGTCTCTTCCTGCAGCACACGCGCTGCAATCTGATCCATGGAAATACCTGAGCGAATGTCAGCACCAGCCGTTTTCTTGGGATGAACACCGGTCAAGAAAGCACCGGCTGCCCGCGCATGGTCGCCTGCACCTTCGCCCGGTAATGCATCACCTTGCTTGTTGGCCAGTCCACTGATAACCGTCAGTTGGTCGCGATAAGGCTCGAATGACGCCATTACCGGCTTCATCGCAAACCCGACCCCTGTTTCATCCGGGGTCCACTGGTCCATAACGATGCCGTTCGGCACGTACACAACGCCGAGGCGTTTAACCGGCGCTGCTGCGGAAAGGCGGAGCGGCGCGAACGCCGGCACCATACTATCCAGTAACGGCAAGGCCAGTGTTGCACCAACACCACGCAAAAATGTTCGACGGGGAAGATGGGTCTTAGTGATGATCATTGCTCTCGAGCCTTTCTCATCTGAAATGGCGTACTTTCAACGATGCCAGCAATCAACGACGACCACCGATAGTTTTCGGGTTCGGCCGTCTCTACGATGCGCCGGATGGACGGGTAGTCATAATATTCGACGCCTCGACCAAGCGCGTACGTCATCAATTTTTCAGTAACAGTTGCCACAAAATCCTCACGATTCGAAAGAAGCATGTCACGCACGCTATCCGGCCCAGTGAGTTCGCGTCCGCTCGGCAACGTTCCAGACGTCTGGTCAGTTGGCAACTCACGATAGCCACCAATCGCGTCAAAACTTTCCAAAGCGAATCCAAGTGGGTCCATGCGGACGTGACAGCTCGCACACACAGGGTCCGTCCGATGTCGTTCCATCCGCTCGCGAACAGAACGAGGGCGACTTTCGGGATCGGACGGATCGGCTACAGAGTCCGAATCCTCGAGGCCCGGAACGTCCGCTGGCGGCGGCGGCGGTGGGGCCCCGAGTAGATTTTCAAGCACCCACACCCCACGCTTCACAGGCGATGTACGGTTCGCATAAGAAGTCGCAGTCAGCACACTCCCATGCCCCAAAATACCTCGCCGCACTTCATCTTCCAACGTCACCCGTCGAAAATGGTTACCCAGAACATCTGGAATTCCGTAATGTCTCGCCAACCGCTCATTCACGAATGTGTAGTCCGATGTAAGAACCTCCAAGACACTTCGATCCTCACGCACCTGACTTTCAAACCATAACTGCGTTTCGCGCTGAAAAGCCTCCCGCAAATTCCCATCAAACTCAGGAAACGCAATCGGGTCCGGTTTAACGCTCCGCATATTGCGTAGGAATAGCCATTGACCCGCAAAGTTGTCCACAAGTGCATCGGACCTAGGGTCAGCGAGCATTCGCTGTATCTGCTGCTCTAAAACCCCTGGCTCTCGGAGGTCTCCCGCCGCCGCCGCATCAATCAATGCATCGTCAGGAATGCTACTCCACAGAAAGAACGACAACCGTGATGCAAGCTCAAGGTCAGAAACACGATACGGCTCTCCAGGCGTCGAATCGGACGGATCGTTTTCGACACGAAACAAAAATTCTGGATCAACCAGAATGGCCCGCAGGGCAAATTCGATGCCCGAGTCAAAACTCCCCTTGTCGCGACCAACGTGATAAAACGACATCAACGACGAGACATCGTCAGCATTGACAGGTCGTCTAAAAGCGCGCCTGGCCAGTGACGTTAAAATCTCTTCGGCACAGGCCAACTCCGCCTCAACAGCACTCATAGCAGTAACGCCACCAGGCAAACAGCTAAAAATGCGTTCCCGACTAGGGGTCATCTGTTCGTCTCGGTCCGCAACAGCCCCGTTGAATGGACCCTCGACCTCAACAATCCAGACAGCCATTGGGGCATCACGATCGCCAGCATAGTGGTAGGTCTCTGCACCACTAACCGGTTCCAGCACACCTTCCGAGAGGGCACTACTTCGCAAAAACGAAAATGCCATCTCGCGCATTCCCGCCGTTACCGGTAGACGAAACCGGAGGTCCTCATCAGCGTCACGCTCATAGGGCGTCAGGTTAAACACGGCGTTCCACGCCTCTCGCTGCCCATCAGCACCAATCTGAAACTCGGCAACGTGCTCACGGTCCAACCGAACCTCAAGTCGATTCCGATTCTGCAATCCCTTGATCGCGTCGCCATGGGTTCGTTCGAGCGTCACTCGAAACTCGTATTCGCCATCAACAGGAAAGTAATGCCTAGCGGCAAAACCACCACGCGTCCCAAACGGATGCAACTCGCTCATACGTTCATGTTGCAACAAAACCGGCGAAGTCGTGTAGGTCGCTGTTGCTGTCCGCATTGACGGATCACCAATCGCCAATTGTGCGATCTTGCCCGCAGCCAACATATAACGCTCTAGCAAAGCTGGTGACAGCGAGAGCACGTCCGCAATGTTGTCAAATCCATAGCTCTGATCATCGGCCGGTAGCAGTTCACGACCATCGATCTCCAGCGCCAGAAGATCGCGAATAGCATTGGTGTACTCCGTACGGTTGAGTCGGTGAATGGTCTCTGTTCCGGGATTAGGATCGCGCAATGACGACCGGTCGAGTTCCGTTTCGATCCAGTCGACAAACTCCACATAGGTCGCTTCGTCAGGGCGAGGACGCCTGGGCGGCGGCATCTCTCTGGCACGCAGTTTACGAATAACTTTTTCCCAGGTTTCCGCACCAGCCGCAACATGCTCCAAGTCGAGACCGTCAAGTGTGAGTCCGGCGGTTTGTAGCCTGTCATTATGGCAGCCGCTGCAGTATCGATCGAGAACCGCCTGGTATTCCTCAGCCTCTGCAGCAAGACCGGGCCTCGGTAGACACAGAACGGCCAAAAGGAGGCAAGTGCCGACCATGAAAAAACGATTCTTACGCATATTGCAAGCTGCCTATTCAACCGGGGCCTAGCAACTGGTCCAGTCAATTTTGGACACACCCCAACTAGTGGCATTATCAGAGCCGAACGGAATGGGTGTCAAGAACTCTCTTCCACGATATAATTCACGTCCGTGCCGCAATTTAGGAGTGCCTCGGTTGGACTAGTCGCGTGGATGGGGATCCTGACAATGGTCGGGTTGACGCAATCACGTGATCAACCCATACGACATGACACCGGACAAAGCGTGAGTCCATCGTTTGAAGGCTGGTACCCAAACCCTGACGGGACTTTTACACTGTCTTTTGGGTATCTCAACCGAAATTTCGAACAGACGCTCGACATTCCCGTGGGTGTGAACAATCACTTTGAACCCGGAGCCGCCGACCGTGGGCAACCGACACATTTTCTTTCGCGTCGCCAAACCGGCATCTTTACTGTCACGGTCCCGGCAAACTTCGGAGACCAGACGCTGACATGGTCGCTGACGGCGGGCAACGAAACTGTTGCCATCCCAGGACACCTCCGACCTGAATGGCAAATCGATTCGATGCATGAAATTACCAGTGACAACCGCCCTCCGGTCGTTAAATTCAATCCGTCGGACGATGGCGAACTCGGACCGGATGGTCCTCGCCACACAATTACAGGGTCGGTGGGACAGCAAGTGCCGCTCACGCTTTGGGTATCAGACGACGGCATCAAAAAACGACCCTCAGACCGTCCGCCACTTTTGGGAGTCGGATGGAGTAAATACCGTGGTCCTGGTGCTGTTGAATTTGACAACAGAATGCCCGACATAGACAGTGACGGTAAGGCTGAAACTTCAGCCAAATTTAGTGAGCCTGGCGATTACATTGTCCGGGTTCTGGCCTGGGATGACTCGGGACCGCAGGGGAATATTATGGCTGGCGGTTTCTTTTGCTGTTGGACCAACGCTTTTGTCTCAATTCGTGTAGAGTAACAACTTGTTGAACACGGAGAACTTTTCATGGGAAATCTTATGCGCGCTTTAATTGCAATAACGGCCGTACTTGTCGCCACCGTGCCACTAGGTGCACAAACTTCGTCCAATACGGACGTTACCTTCTCGAAAGATGTGGCACCCATCCTCCAACGCAGCTGCCAAGGTTGTCATCGGACGGGAAGTATGGCTCCGATGTCACTCGTGAGTTATCAAGAGGTTCGACCGTGGGCGCGCGCAATTAAGGACAAGGTCGCGAGTCGTGCCATGCCACCGTGGCATCTTGATCCAACCGTTGGTATCCAAGAGTTCGCCAATGACATTTCACTGACCGACGACGAAATAAGTACCGTTGTTCGGTGGGTCGATGCCGGTGCACCCCAAGGCAACCCCGCGGACCTACCCAAGGCTGTTAACTGGCCGACTGATGACATCTGGCGCCTCTCTGACAAGTACCAGGAGCTTGGTGACCCCGACCTGATCATTCGTTCGACGCCATGGACACAGGACGCTGAAGGTCAAGACCAATGGTATCAGCCGATTGTCGACACCGGGTTGACAACCGACCGATGGGTCGAGGCCCTAGAGGTCCGACCGTCACTTGAAGGACGTCCCATCGTGCATCATGCAGTCATGTATTTGATGCAGGACGAAAAACCAGAAGACCGCGTGTCGGCTGTCGAAGTTCCGGGTAGCGGCTCCTATTTGACCGAATTCGCAGTTGGAAAAATCGGCGACTTGTTCCGAGAGAACACCGGTAAATTATTGAAGGCTGATTCGAAAGTCCGGTTTGATATCCACTACCACTCCGTGGGTGAAGAAATAACGGATTCCACCGAACTGGGCATTTGGCTGTACCCCGAAGGCTACACACCAAAGTATCGTGTCTATGCACAAGCTATGGGAGTCCGTCAGGCGATGGAGACGCTTGACATTCCGCCAAATCAGATCACAGAGCATGAAGCCTTTGTTCCACTTGCCTACCCAGCACGTCTGGAGAATTTTCAACCGCATATGCACATGCGTGGAAAGGCGATGTCTATGGAGGCCGTGCTGCCAAGTGGCCAAACACGGATGCTCAACTACGTAGACCGGTTCGACTTTAACTGGCACGTGAACTACGTGTACACGGAGGACTCAGCACCGGTTCTTCCGGCTGGCACCGTCATCAAAATAACGGCGTGGCATGACAACACATCAGCAAGCCGCGGAAATCCTGATCCTACCCAGTGGGTGGGCTGGGGCCAGCGCAGCTACGACGAGATGTATCACGCACACGTCAACATCGTGTATTTGACCGACGAGGATTACGAAGAGATCGTCGAAACACGTTCTGCTAATAACAATTAGAGGCGTAGCACACACGTCGAACGGCATGTCTAAGCCGAAATCTGTCTATAACAACGTGGCGCGGTGCGTACCCATCATCGCAGTGTTGGTCCTTCTGGCTCTATCTGGGTCCGCACTGGCGCAGAACGGGGCAGCCGACGGTGAATGGCACCACTACGGTGGCGACGCCGGGAGCACACGATACTCACCACTCGATCAAATCACACCGGCAAATGTTGACGACCTGGAAATAGCGTGGCGTTGGAAAGCCGCGAGCTACGGCCCTCGGCCGGAGTACAACTACCAGGCCACACCGCTGATGGTTGATGGCGTCCTATATGTCACCGCAGGCACAGCTCGAGACGTGGTGGCCATCGATGCCACCACTGGTGAGACACTCTGGATGTGGCGGTACGATGGCGGAGAAAGAGCCGACCGCGCGCCGCGGAAAAATCATCGTGGCGTCGCATACTGGACGGACGGAACCAGCGAACGCATTCTCTACATCACCGCCGGCTATCGACTCATTTCTCTTGACGCCAATACCGGGAGACCCGACCCGACCTTTGGAGACGACGGTATTGTCGACTTGTTTGATGGTCTCGATCGGCCACGTCCCGAGATCGGACTCGTCGGAGCAAGTTCGCCACCAATGATCGTCGGTGACATTGCGGTTGTGGGATCAGCCATGAGCGCTTTTGCAAGAACGAGGGAAAACATCGCAGGGTTCGTGCGTGGCTATGACATACGAACGGGCGAACGTCGCTGGATTTTTCACACAATCCCTCAACCCGGCGAATACGGCAACGACACATGGGAAAACGATTCGTGGCAGTACACCGGTAACACAGGTGCATGGGCACCAATGGCCGCAGACCCAGAACTTGGCTATGTTTACCTTCCGCTGGAAACGCCGACGAACGACCTCTATGGCGGTGACCGCCCGGGTGACAACCTATTTGCTGAGAGCCTTGTCGCCCTCGACGCAGCGACCGGAGAACGTGTGTGGCATTTTCAGTTTGTACACCACGGCATCTGGGATTGGGATATACCCACCGCGCCGATGCTCATTGACATCACCGTAGACGGGCGGACCATTAAAGCTATCGCTCAAGTCACGAAACAAGCATGGACATACGTATTCGATCGCGTCACTGGTGAACCCGTTTGGCCAATCGAAGAACGGCCTGTACCAATTGGCGACGTTCCTGGCGAATGGTATTCACCGACACAGCCGTTTCCCACGAAACCTGACCCGTTCGACAGACAAGGCATCACTGCGGGAGACCTTATTGACTTCACACCGGAGATCAGAGCGGAGGCATTACGAATTGCTTCCGAATATCGAATGGGTCCCATTTTTACTCCTCCCTCGTCCCCAACTGACACCAGCGTTCGGGGAACACTCATGGTGCCAGGGTTGACCGGTGGAGCCAATTGGCAAGGAGGCGCCGTAGACGCCGAGACCGGTATCCTCTACGTCTCTTCAATCTCAAACCCGATGCGGGCGGCGGCCAGGCCACCCACAGGGTCGCTACCAGATTTTTCCGCTATGGCGCGCGCTGCGCGTGCAAGAGCCCCAGCCGGCCCGGCAGGCTGTAACATGATGGGACCACTCGGACTCCCACTTATAAAACCGCCGTGGGGACGTATCACCGCCATCGACCTCAACACTGGCGACCACGTCTGGATGGTGCCCAATGGCGACACACCGGATTGTGTCAAGAATCATCCGGCACTTGAAGGACTCGAACTGGCACCGACTGGGAAAGCAGAACGGGGCGGTCTCCTTGTCACAAAAACGCTTGTTTTCGCTGGCGAGGGTTCCGGTCTTTTCGCCGCTCCCAGGGACACCGGTGGTCCAATGTTTCGAGCTCACGACAAACTCACGGGCGAAGTCGTCGCTGAGTTTGAATTGCCCGCGCACCAAACGGGGCTACCGATGACCTATCTACAGGATGGGCGACAGTTCATAGTCGTCGCCGTCGGAGCACGAGACCATCCGGCTGAACTCGTCGCGCTCGCGTTACCATAAACCTCAAGGTGCTAGAACGGTAACAACAGGCGAAAACCTTCTGCGATCCGCTGCTGACTTCTCGTGTTCGAATCGGCCATCCCACACACAACACCTGAGTTTTTACACGCACGCAGCACCGTTTGGATAGCTGTTTCCGTTTCCGGCGCTAGCGTCGAACCTGGTGGCCCAACACCAAGCGACATAGCGAGGTCGACAGGTCCAATAAAAAGCGCTCCAACTCCCGCAACAGAGGCGATCTCTTCCACATTGGCAACGCCCTCAGCAGATTCGATCATTATGACGGCAAGCAGTTCGCCGGCGGGGTCAAGAGGCCAAAGATCGGCTCTCTGCACATACTCTGCGACGGGGAGGTTCCACAACCGAGCAGCCCGCCCAGGACCCCAGCCACGCAGACCGACTGGGGTTGGTGCAGTCTCACCGCGCTGTGGTGGGTACCGCATTGCACTCACGGCGCGTTCCGCCTGCGCTTTCGTCTCAACGCGTGGAAAAATCACGCCAAACACACCTAAGTCGAGTACCTGTTTGACAGCATAGCGGGCTGTTTCATCCCCCTCCATCGGTAACCGAACAAATGGTGTAATAGGGAGACGAGTCGTTGCTTGTTGTTTAAGACCTGCCAGCCGCTCCTCTAATCGGCCAAGCAGATATGGACCATGCTCCATATCGATGAACTGCCAATGCTCGCCGACAATCGCCGGTGCATCCTGTTCTATTTGCTCGATGACAAGGTTAAAGCGTTCTGTTTCTTGGCCCGACGCTCCCATGTCGACCAAAAAGATCGTCGAGAGACCAACGAGGCCAACTCGGAGAAGATGCACACACGAGTGGTTCATAAGTATTTCCTCAGGTAAATGCTGTCGCCGCAAACCTAACGCGTAACCGTCACAGTCACATCGCTGGTCGTCGCCAACCCGCCATCGTGCGCAATGGCACGAAGCACATATCGACCAGGTTCATTAAACGTTACATCTGTGACCCATCGTCCGTCTTCTGGAGCGGCTGGCGTCCTCCAACCTGGCGACCAGGGAGAATTACCATTGTCACGGGTATCTTCCCACACCTTCGTTTGAGGAGGATCAAAGCCAACCTCTCCGGAACCACGGTAAACGAACCAAGACAGCCGGTGACCGGTTGCCGTGTCAGTAGTGATGCGACCTGGACGACTCGGGCTTGACGCAAGCATCGAACGTGCGCGCGGTTTCCCGTCATCAGTTGAGACAGCGACTAAGGTAATGGAATCGCTAACGTTAGTCCGAAGTTCCGTGGCCCCCTCGATCGACAGCGTCGGAGCTTCATTCCCTGCCAACTCGGGCGTCGTCGCGGCAGCACCACCCGCACCGTAATTCGCCTGAACGACGAGATCATCGATGAAATAGTCACGCTTCAATGAACCATATGCGTATTCTGTCTTGCCGTTCGTCGTGAGCGTCCAGACGAGCTCTTTCTCACCAAAATCGGCCGGCACCTGAATACGGAAGGTGAAACGATTTCGTCTCGGATAAAAACGTGTTGGTTGTCCTTGGTCTGGGCCACCAGGTTCGATGCTGTTGCCAGGGCCGATAGGCACATGAATCTCTTCGTCCCAGTTCCGATTCATATAGCCAAACACTAGGGTGTAAGAACCGTCACTATTCTGTTCCCAGCCCTCATACGCCGGTGCAATGGTCTGCCCCGTCATGTATGCCCGCTGTGCATAAGCCGAGTCAGAAAGGACGACGAACCCGAAGATAACAAGGCAGTAAACGATACGCGATACAGCAGCCAACCCGCTATTCCTCGTTCGCCGTCTCTGCATCAACCCCGCACAGCAGACAGCCGACATCAGGACCACCTTGTTCTTCACGCTTTGCTTCACGCTCAGCAACCGCTGCGGCAAACTCTTCATCATCCAAATACACCGCTTGCATCAAATTGATAAACATGTTGTCCACAGAACGGTGCCCCGAACCCGACCAATTTCTCGGGTCAATCACATTGGGATTACTCGGTGAGTTATTGAAATAACCCGTCAGATGCAGAATGGTCCCCTTCGGTAGCAGCGGTGCCGCATCATCCGCGTACTTGTAGACTCGAACCCAATTGTGGTCATAACCAGCACAATTGAGTGTCTGTACGGTTGTGCCCCAAACAGCTTCTAAACACATCCTCACACCAGGTGCGTGCATATGCGGTTCAAACACGCTGATCTTTGCGTTCCGAGGTAATGTAAAGTAGGCGTCCGCGGTCTGATCCGCTTCCATCGGACGTATATCTAAGTCCGGCCCATTCCCAAAAAAGAGGAACTCCGTATTCTTCGTCGGTTCGTAGTCTTTCGGATGGAACTTAAACCCGACCTCGAGGCGGGCCGTGGTGTCAGTGCCGTTTGAATGGAGATGCGTCGTTGGAAAAACAAGCTTGCTACCAGCCTCAACTAACCGACCGGCCTCTTCGTCAAAAACGTCAGCATTGCGCCCGACTTCATGAACCGGCCATTGCTTCATACTGCCAGGATCATCATCAGCATTGATCGTCATCAGTGACGAGTGATGGACAACGAACAATCCACCGACGGTATCAGACTTCACCCCACGCGGAAGGTCGTTGCGTTCTTTGTACTCCATGGCAGCAACGTACCGGTCTTCTAGCAAACCGGTTTCCACCACGCCAAGACTTCCCCACCAGTCTGGAGCTTCACCTTTGACCTCAAAGGAATCCGTAGACAAGACAAGATCAGGCTCCCCAATTTCCCACTGATCAACATCAATAAATGCCGGAGGGGCAGGCATATCTGCCGGGTCTCCTTCCGGAGCCCCGTTATCCGCCCACCTGGCTATCGTCGCAATCTCGGCATCAGTCAAAGACAAATCATCCTTAAACTGCTGAATGCCAATGTTTTTCTCGATATACCAAGGTGGCATCACGCCTGGCCTGTCGCGAAGACTCGTCCGGTTCTTAATAGAGCGGGCCCACGGACGGACCTCCTCATAACTGATAAGAGACATCGGTGCCAAGGAGTTAGGCCTGTGGCATCTTTGACAGCTACGCTGCAGGATAGGTGCAACGTCCTTTGAAAACGTCGGTGTCTCGCTAGAATGACTGGTGGTTTGCGCCACCGACTGACCAGGAACAAGCAACATTGACATCACGACGCTACCAGCGATGAAACCGACGATAGAAAACTTTGTCATCTGTCAGTCCTTCTCTACTTGTATGGGTTACTGCTCCTGCTCACCAATATTTTTTCTTTCGTACTCAGCCGCCAACTCTTCTTCCCATTTGTTCCACAACTCGATCTGGTCTGCCCGAGTCTGTAAACAGTCGTAGCAAACTGAACCTGGGACAAGATGGCCCTCGCCATCTGTCGGGATCCCACGAGCAGTCATGAGTTCGCGTAACTGCGCTGCCGTATGTTTTTGCGCTTTATAAAAATCGGAATAGCTGAACCCTTCGGCAATGGCAAGCGGCGAATAACCGTCCACCGTGCGTGCATCCAGGTCGGCTCCCTGCGCAACAAGATACTCGACAACATTATTGGTGCCCCGAAACGCGGCTCCGTGGAGGGGCGTCTCACCCCGGTAGTTGCCTGCATTCACCGCGTTGCCCAGTTCCACGCACATTTTTACAGCCTCAAGCACTTCATCTTCTTGGCCGGGTAACGAACCACCGTCTTCACCAGGATTCCAGATGGCGACCCCGGCCGCAACCATCAGCGGAGTCGTACCATCAGCGCTTGGTATCGTTGCGTCAGCCCCGGCAGTAACGAGCACCTGCATCGCCTCCGTGTCAGTCACTTTAGCCGCCAGAAAGAACGGCGTCGCCCCCAAACGGTTCAAACGATTCCGCTGACCGTCTTTCATTCCATTAATGGTCATACGGGCATTAACATCACCACCAACAGCAATCATCTTTTTAAGCACATCGATGCTGTCCGTATGTCCAGTTGGAATAGGACCAGGAAAACCAAACCCCGTATTCATCCGACGCGTACGCACCAACTGGTGGATCGCATTCCATCCTGCACCGGCAAGATTTGGGTCAGCACCACGGTCGAGCATGTAATCAGCCAAAGTCCAATTGGCATTTGCAACCGCCACGATCAAAGCACTCTGCCCGTCAGATAGCTGGTCGTTAATATCGGCGCCAGCCTCCAACAACACCCGTAGCGCATCAATGCTTCCTCCGCGCGCCGCAAACGTCAGGGCCGTGAACCCCGTCGGATTCGGTCCGTAAAACATACGGGGACCATTTGGCGAGGCGGATTCAGTGCTGGTCGTCGCATGAACATCAGCACCGAGTTCTGCAAGTGTATGGATCGCAGCCGCATGATTTCGAGCCGCGGCCCACATCAACGCCGTTTGGCCCCGATAGCTATCGCGGGCA
>Ga0310344_10003045_pt1 | contig 12555 bp, 7 predicted proteins | sample HC15DNA20200_MG_FD_203801 | JGI IMG/M metagenome (GOLD analysis project Ga0310344, IMG submission 203801) | Marine microbial communities from station ALOHA, North Pacific Subtropical Gyre - HC15-DNA-20-200_MG | ecosystem: Environmental > Aquatic > Marine > Oceanic | place: Pacific Ocean: North... | reverse complement strand
CACAATCGCACGATCTCAAAAACTGGCAACCATCGAACATGTAACCCACAAACTGTTAACAGACCCGGAAATTGGTTCGCTATTGGACACACTACGAGATGAAGCACATCAACTAGATCCGAAAAGCAAGAACGCATCACTATGGCGTATAACCGACCGTCATTATCAGCGGGCGATGAAAGTCCCTTCGGAGCTGGTCACACAAATTGCTAGTTGCTCATCAGAAGCCTTTGGCTCATGGGTTAAAGCCCGTGCTGACGATGATTTCGGTCAATTTAAGCCATATCTAGAGAGGCAGATAAGTCTTCAACGTAAACAAGCAGAAGCCCTAGGCTATGACGAAAGCCCTTACGACGCACTACTAGACTTATACGAACCCGGATTGACGTCATCTGTCACTGATCAGGTTTTTGGCCATATGCGTACCGGAATAGTCAATTTATTGCAGGAGATTGATGATAATGGAACTAAAATTGATGATAGTTTGCTAAACGGCGAATTTTGCCCGACAAAACAGATAGCTTTAGCAAACTCGCTTGTTCAATGGATAGGCTACGACATGTCAGGCGGGAGGCAAGATCAGTCCGCTCACCCATTCTCAACACGAATAGGTGAGGGCGATGTCCGAATCACTACGCGTACTGAATCGAACAATATTCGCATGACCATTTTTGCTGCTTTGCACGAAGCCGGGCACGCAATACATGACCAAGGTGTCCCACAGGAATTATCAAGATCGCCTCTGTCGAGCTGCGAGTCTTTATCGATTGCAGAATCACAATCCAGGCTTTGGGAAAACCTCTTTGGAAGATCTGAATTAGTCGCCCCTCATCTTCTCCGTCATCTACAATCTCACTTTCCCGTACAATTTGCTGATGTCACACCTAAAGAATTGTATTTAGCTTCTAATAAGGTTGAACCTGGATACATTCGGGTGAACGCCGATGAGGTGACGTACGGCCTACACATAATCCTTCGCTTCCAAATCGAGAAAGAACTGATCGAAGGATCACTAGAAGTGGAGAACCTTCCTGATCGATGGTGGTCTCTAATGCAAGATTTATTAGGCTTGGCTCCGGCCAGCGACTCATCAGGAGTTTTACAAGACGTACATTGGGCAAGTGGATATTTCGGATACTTCCCCACGTACTCGCTAGGAACAATTCTGTCTCAACAACTGTTTACCAAGGCCATCTCCGATATCCCTGAAGTCATAAACGAAATGAGAGCGGGACAATCCTATTCGTTGCTAGATTGGATGAGAAACCATGTGCACATACATGGTTCTAAATGGTCGGCACTGCAACTCGTTAAACATGAACTATCTTCGCAAATCGATCCGGCACCATACATACAATATCTTTCAAAAAAATATCGGAGCATATATGGAATCGCGAGCAAATAACAATACTCGTTACAATGCGAACACTATCCACTGTGTACACTATATAACCTGCACACATCATAATTTTAAGTAGATATGGAGCCATAATTCATAGTGAGGCCATTGAATTTAATATCGAAGATGATCATTATGGCATCCCTTGGTGGCTGGCAAGACAGTCGGCTGTGTATTGCTGATGGGAATGGGCCGGACCGTTGCTTTGGCCCCAAAAGCGATCAGCAACATCTGGTTACAGTAAACAGCAAGAATGTCTATCGGCGCCTGTTGCTAGAAGGTGAAACCGGCATAGGGGAGTCGTATGTAGAAGGGGAATGGAACGCTGATGATCTGCCATCATTCTTAGCGGCGGCAGTGCATAATTCATCCGCGCTAAAACTTGGAGGACGGTTGTCGGTCCTGAAACGGATCGCTGATAACTTAGCACATTCCAGCAAACGTAATACTGTGTCAGGATCAGAGGCAAACATCCATGCTCATTACGATCTCAGCAATGATTTTTTTCGGCTCTTCCTAGATAACACAACACTCGCGTACTCTTGTGCAATATATGGCCCTAACGGATCCGGAAATTTGGCGGATGCTCAGATACGTAAATTCGACGTAATATGCAGAAAGCTAAACTTAAAGCCAGGTTCAAAAGTCCTAGAAATCGGTTGTGGGTGGGGTGGCTTTGCCATATACGCGGCGAAAAATTTTGGGTGCCACGTGACAGGGATAACGATTTCAAAGGAACAGCACGAGCTTGCCGTCAAACGTGTGGAAGAAGCGGGATTAATCGATAACGTATCAATACAGTATGTGGACTACAGAGAAGTCACTGGCCAATTTGACCACATTGTCTCAATAGAAATGTTCGAGGCAGTAGGACGCGAATATTGGAGGCCATTTTTTGATATATGCGGTCGCTTACTCGAACCAGGCGGCACTATGTTACTTCAGACAATCGCAATACGGGACAAAGATCGAGCTGTACCGATGAGAGCTTCAGGATGGATAAGTAAATATATTTTCCCGGGAGGAATTCTTCCTGCTGTGGGGGAAATACGAGATTGCCTGGAGCAAACAAGTCGAAACATGCGCATTTCCGACGAACTCGATATAGGTCATCACTATGTGCTGACACTCAACGAGTGGAGACGACGGTTTTGGAATCGAATTGAGGATGTGAGAAGGATAGGGTTTGACAACAAATTCATCCGAATGTGGGACTTTTACCTATCCGCATGCTCAGGTTCATTTGCAGCAGATTCCATCAGGGACGTACAAATACTTATCGAAACTGATTCAGAACGTTTTTGAAACAATCCATTAATTTGTGAGGAGCTTATCTGTGGAATGGCCAACAATGATACCAATGACACAAAAACTAGACCGGACACGAATTGACAACCTGGAAGGAACTCTAAGAGAAGGAATAAAATCCAGGCTAAATTCGGCGACATTTAATGCCGGAGACAGTGTTGCTATTGGTGTAGGGAGCCGAGGTATTACACCGCTCGTAGAAGTAGTGTCGACAATTATTAGCGAATTGAAGTCGGCCGGCCTAAAGCCCTTCATAGTTCCAGCTATGGGAAGTCACGGTGGAGCTACCGCAGCCGGCCAAAAGGCGGTCTTGGCTGAATACGACATTGTTGAATCTGTGATAGGAGCCGAAGTTAGAGCGACAATGGACGTGATTGAACTAGGTAACGGACCAAGCGGCCAAACTTTTTTTGGTGATGCCCTCGCCTACCAGTCCGACCACGTCGTGGTCATAGGAAGGGTAAAACCCCACACGGATTTTAAGGCCGACATTGAAAGCGGACTCTGCAAAATGACATCGGTCGGCCTAGGGAAACAGGTAGGAGCAGAACGCATCCATGAAATGGGTTTAGCTGAGATGGTGCCTGAAGGAGCCCAGGTGGCCATCAATACAAACAAAATTCTCATGGGGGTTGCCTTAGTAGAAAACGCATATGATGAACCGGTACATTGCAAAGTCGTCGAGGCCACAAAATTCCACGAAACAGATAGAGACCTACTCATAAAAGCTAAGAACATTCTGCCACGGCTTCCAGTCGATCACCTTCACCTCCTGGTGGTAGACGAAATGGGCAAAAACATTTCTGGTGCCGGAATGGATACCAACATAGTAGGGTTCTGGAGATTATTGAGTCATGGGCCCAAGGATCCGAACTTTCAATATTTAGCTACCCTTCGCCTGACAGAAGAGTCAGGAGGGAATGCCACTGGTATAGGGATTGCCGATTTCGTATCCCCAAACTTAGTTTCTTCGATAGACTACGAAAAGACGTATATGAATGGGTTAACGTCGTTAGGAGTGGCTGCGTCTAAAATACCGCTCCATCTAAGCAGTGACGAAACCACTTTAGAAGCAGCCTACACTGCAGCCAGTCGTATCGCGGGGCGAACCATCCCTCGTATGATGCGAATTAAGAATACTATGCTGCTAGAACATTTCTGGGCTAGCCTACCTGTTGCCACCGAACTTGAACAAAACGGATCGGCTACAAAAGTAGGCGAAGGAGAACCGTTCAGTTTTTCGAATACCGGAGAACTTCTTCAGCTGACAAATTAGTTGAATCAACAAAACCTAATAAGGTGAGGTTCGTGGAGGACTCACTTGGTGTGAATAAACCTGTGCATCAAAGCTCTTTTTTATGAGTTCATTGAGTTTCGGAGCGTATCTATCGGTACTTGCCAAATTATTGTGCTCCCAAGGGTCCTGCTCCAAGTCATATAACTCAAACAGATCCTTTCCATGATAGGAAATAAGCTTCCAGTGTCGGTCACGATACATGGTCGCATGGGTCCTGTCTGCATGATCGATAGCACCAAAGAATTCCGTCCGCACAAACTCTCGATGTTCAACGTCGGTAGATTTGCCAGTCAAAATTGACGTCAGTGATTTTCCTTGCACCCAATATGGTAATTCCTCATTAGAGGCTTCATAAAGTGTGGGGGCTATGTCAATAAGTTCAACAAGATCATCACTAATCATGCCCTTAAGATATTGCTTGGGCCACGATATGATAAGAGGCACCCGAACCAGACCTTCAAAAAATCTGCATCCCTTAAGTATGAGGCCGTGGTCACATAACGCCTCCCCGTGATCACTCATAAAAACTATTATGGTGTTTTCACGTTGATTGGTAGCATCCAAGTAGTCCAATAAGCGTCCAAACTCATGATCGATTTGCTCGATCATTGCGTAGTAGGACGCGTGAATTTTGCGATGCTCGCGCTGCTCGGGATGCATAGGCTTAGACTGAAAATCGACACCCGCGTCTACCAACTGCTCCTGGTACTCCAAGTCTCCGTCAGAGAAATGAGCCCCAGGCAATTCGTCCGGATTATATCTACGGTAATACTCCCATGGTGCATCGAATGCGGCATGCGGGTCGAACGGATTAACAGTCAAAAACCAAGGCTCATCCTCTGTTCGCACGGTGTCCATAAACTCTATAGCCATCTCAGTGCACCAGTGCGTTTGATGAAGATGAGGAGGAATGTTGTCCTGATCCTCGCTGGGTTCATACAATCCACCAAAACTACGAACATTAGCCCCGGCTCGATAAGTGCTCGGATCAGATTTTTCCATTAACGAAAAAGGATCCACTCCTTGACGACGCAGCCAATCAACATAGTCGTGATGGGCTTGCTCCGGGCCTTTGCTCGAGTGGCTGTATTCGAAATAACGATATCCGTCGTTCACACGAGGCTCTTGTCCTCCTGCTGCCCCAGCAAGATGCAATTTACCTACATTACCAACGTCATAACCGGCATCTGAAAGCCGTCGTGTAATAAGTCTATTCGCTTGTCCTTCTGGAAAAAAAGCATTGCCATTTCCCATCACACCGACAGCACTGGGATATTGACTTGTTAAAAAACTGGAACGGCTGGGGGTGCATATTTGAGTCTGACAGAAAGCATGGGTAAACGTAACAGCGGTGTCCATGAACTCGTTAATTCGGGGGGTGTGAATATGAGGATTGTTCAACCCTTGGATTGTGTCGAATCGCTGTTGATCACTACAGTACCACAAAATATTGGGGCGTTGACCCATAATTGCTCCTCTTTCGAAATACTAGCTCCAGCATAAAATAGAATCGATTAGAAACCAGCTTATATAACTAACAGTGAGGGCAGCATCTGCCCTGCGATATTATTGTATACAAGGAATCAGCTAATCAGCAGAACTAGCCTAACTTGCATCACATAAATACAATTTAGACTCAGAAGTAGTTCTAACTAAAGAGGAAGAGTAGATAATCGACGTCTTAGTGGGCATCGTGATAATCGCACTGCTAATCGCGGCTAATGGGGTTTATGCAGGAGCGGAATTCGCCTTGGTTGCCGTCAACAGATACCAAGTTGAAAGCCTTGCAAAGCAAGGAAATAGGCGTGCTAGAGTCACCCTTCGAGTTCTTAAAGATTTGAACTTCGAAATGTCTGGAGGCCAGCTAGGTATTTCCATAAGTTCACTGCTTATAGGTTTCCTTATAGAGCCCGTCGCTGCACCATGGTTCCGGCCACTATTGAGAACAGTACCCAATTGGTTGGGAGAAGCAACGGTTATAGCGGCAAGCGCTGGTATGGCCCTTATCGTTTTATCTTTGTTTCAGATTGTTTTTGGGGAAGTTGTACCAAAGAATCATGCAATTGCTCGACCATTAACGACAGCACTATGGTTAGCACCGTTGATGAGAATATCCAACCTCGTTTTTCGGCCGATTATCGTAGTGTTGAACAACTCAGCAACTTGGACCCTACGCCTAACAGGGATGGAACCCAGTGACGAGCTAGTTGGAATCAGTTCATTAGCAGACCTAGAACGTGTTGTCAGATGGTCTGCATCAGCCGGATCGCTGCACGGAGTAGAATTAAATTTACTGAGGAAAACGATCAACTTTGCAAATATATCTGCTAGAGACGTCTTAGTCCCGAGGGCCTCAGCTGAGACTATGATGGACTCCGATACTCTTCAGGACTTGGTTAACAAAACTCTATCAACGGGATTTGCAAGATATCCTGTCCTATCAACCGAAAGTGAAGAGATACTTGGTGTTGTCCACACGCAAGACATATTTGAAATACCCCGCAAGGCGTGGTTGACCACGCCTATCGCGCAACATACACGCAGTCCATTAGTAGTGCCGTCCGGAGCCACTTTGCAATCGGTTCTAGTTGATATGCAGCGAAGACGTGCCCAAATGGCATTAGTCGCTGACGAACATGGGGTGCTTGCTGGATTATTAACACTTGAAGACCTTTTGGAGGAGCTTATTGGAGAAACAAAGCAGCCAATATCGAACGATAAGACCGCTCTCGATACCGCTGAATACCCACAACCTCAAATTGTCCCGGGACTCATCGTTGCATCTGATCTTGCAATCGAGACAGGCTTTCATATTCCAGATGGGCCATATGAAACCCTAGCAGGATTTCTACTACTCCATTTTCAACGCATTCCTCAACTGGGTGATCGACTGACCTATGAATCATGGACATTTGATGTGGTTGGCCTAGAACAGATGAGGATTACACGGGTTAGGGTGACGCCTCCCATACCGACTTCTGAGAAAGCAACATGAATATCTGGATTCTAGTGATCATCATCACCCTGTTGGCCGGCAATGCCTTCATGATTGCTGCAGAAGTCTCACTGGCGGCCGCCAATCGCAGCAAAATAGACGAAATGGCTAACAGAGGCACACGCTCCGCCAAAGTTGCTGCATCGTTAATGAGAGATTTACGGTTGGTCGTATCCGGATGTCAATTAGGAATAACCATATTTTCATTCGTGCTCGGATATGTAGCCGAACGAGCCTTGGCAGAGTCAATCGCAGAGTTGCCCGGTCTATCCTCTTTACCAGCGGAAACGAGTCACGCTATCGCATTTCTTGCTGCACTGATATTGATCACGTACCTGCACGTAGTACTGGGAGAAATGGTCCCTAAAAACGCAGCTATAACGACCCCTGAACGTGTCGCTATGTTAATAGCTGTCCCCTATAGGGCTTACGCTACTGTCACAGGCTGGTTGCTCTGGCTCCCAACACTCCTAGCAAAACCGGTACTACGTCTTTTTGGAGTTCAGCCCGGCGATGAAGTAATTGCAGCCTATTCTGAAAGCGAAATTTCATTAGTTTTAGAAGACCTTCGTGAGGAGGGAAGAATCGACCCCATCACCGAAAGACTGGTAGGTAAATCATTAGAATTTGGACGAAAACGCGTCAAAGAGGTCATGGTGCCTCGGCTAGAAATGCACACCCTGCCTGTGTCCTCTACGGTACAGGAATTGCAAGAGGCGTTTACTAGTTGGCGTGTATCAAGAATACCTTTGTTCGATAGGGAGGAAGATGACCTAGTGGGGTTTATCCATGCAACGGATCTACTATCAATAGAAGAATCCAGACTGGAAGATCCTTTGCCAGCAGACAAATTGAGATCACTTTTAGTGCTACCCGAATCCGCTCGAATAGCAGGTCTCCCGGAGACTATGCAGAAAGATAAAGCGCAGATGGTAATTGCGGTAGACGAACACGGATCAGCCACAGGTTTGCTCACATTAGAAGATTTAGCAGAAGAACTAGTTGGAGAGATCGCGGATGAACACGAATCACCAGACGTCCGTATACAAAAGCTTGCACTCGACCGGTATTTAGTCTCTGGCTTAACTCGACTTGACGAATTAGCTGAGATGACAGGTATCCAATTAGATGAAGGAAGCTATGAAACGGTAGCAGGATATATTCTCGACTTAATCGGAAGAATCCCGGAGCTAAGGGAAACCATCGATACTCCAGTAGCGGAATTAACTGCACGTAGACTAGACGGACCTCGCATTGTCGAAATAGAAGTTCGTAACAAGAAAATAGCCAAAGGTCATATGAATGCCGACTTTGAATAGCATCGACCTCTCACTATTCAACCTATGACAAACATAGTTTTCATCATGACGGATGATCAAGCTACATGGGCCACTGGGTGTTACGGTAACGATGACGCCATTACCCCAAACATAGACCGTTTGGCCTCAACAGGAGTCTTGATTGAAAACTTTTTCTGTTCAACTCCGGTATGCTCCCCAAGTCGAGCTACTTTCTTAACCGGTCGAATAGCCTCGCAAACCGGTGTGCACGACTGGATTCGCAAGGGAAATACAGGGCCCGATGCCACCAGTTATCTAGCAGGCCAGATAACTTATACGGACATCTTAGCCAGATATGGATGGAGTTGCGGTATCAGCGGTAAATGGCACTTAGGAAATAGTGAAATCCCACAGCATGGATTCAGCCATTGGTTCACACATGAAAAAGGTGGAGGGCCGTACAACAACGCAACCATGGTCAAAAACGGTCAACTGACCAAAGTACCTGGTTATATCACAACCGCAATCACAGATGATGCTATTGATTTCATTACCAGCTGTGTCGACTCAGGCATACCATTTTATTCAAGCATTCACTATACAGCTCCTCATTTACCCTGGATAGGGCATCCAGAAAAATATGTAAACCTATATAACGACTGCAATTTTGAATCTTGTCCTCAAGGTGCACCCCACCCATGGGCTAATAATCTGACTGATTCATGCATGGGAGACAAAGAATTAGTAAAAGGATACTTTGCCGCCACCACGGCTATGGATTACGACGTAGGCAGAATCATTGCCCATTTGAATGAGTTGGGCATTCGCGAAGACACTTTGGTCATTTTTACTAGCGACAATGGGTTCAACCTTGGCCATCACGGGTTTTGGGGCAAAGGTAATGGCACATACCCCCAAAACATGTATGAATCCTCTATTCGAGTACCGTTCATTGTTAGCCAACCCGGATCGATACCGTCTGGGCAAACCAGACAAAATCTAGTGAGCAATTATGACTTTATGCCAACACTACTAGATTACTTAGACTTAGAACACCCAGCGCCCGACAATCTACCAGGAAACAGTTTTGTTCCTGCTCTATGCACAAATGGCATTACTACCCGCGAGGCGGTAACCGTTTACGATGAGTATGGCCCTACAAGGATGATCCGTGACCCTAGGTGGAAATACGTGCATCGGTATGAAACTGGACCAGACGAGCTATATGATCTACAGAGCGACTGTCAGGAACAGTTCAATCTCGCCCATGATGTACAGCACAGAGATAGAATAGTCGCCATGAAACAATCACTGATAACGTGGTTCAACCAGTATTCCGATCCGATGTTCGATGGCAAAACCCTTCCAGTGACCGGGAGAGGACAATTAGGCCGTATAACAGATTCGAATTATCCTGACAGGAAAGTATTTCACTCATTAGGAGGATCTTCGGCAACTGGAAGAGAGGATATTGTTTCCAACTAACAGTATCGTGTGGCAATTATTAGTGTGCGAAATATCGTGAACAATCAAGCTTAGATAAACAGGAGATTGCATTGAAGACACAGGACAAACCGAACATTATATTTATCCTTACCGACGACCAAGCTATTTGGGCCGCAGGATGTTACGGTAATTCGGAAATTCGCACTCCAAATATCGATGCCTTAGCCTCTACCGGTGTGCGTATTGAAAACTTCTTCTGTGCTTCACCTGTATGCTCGCCAAGCAGAGCTACATATCTGACTGGCAAAATAAATTCACAGCACGGTGTCCATGATTGGATAAGACAAGATAGTTCTGGTCTGATGCCCGAGACACTACTGGATGGGGAAGTGACTTACGTGGATACCCTGGCTGCACACGGATGGGAATGCAGTTTGTCGGGAAAATGGCATTTAGGTGAACGTGAACTAGGCGAGCATGGGTTCTCAAGGTATTACATGCGTCAACACGGTGGAGGCGCTTATGTCAACCCGGCTATGAGTCGTGACGGGGTACTAGAGCATCCAGAAGGTTATGTTACAGACTTGATAACTGACGACGCCCTGGCTTTTATAGATGATTGCTCCACCCGAGATCAGCGGTTTTATGCCAGTGTGCACTACACAGCTCCCCACAGCCCGTGGTATGGGCATCCCCAGGACATAGTCGATTCATATGACGACTGTAATTTTGACTCTTGTCCTCAAGAAGACCCTCACCCATGGATGACGGGATCTCCCACAGAATTTAAGGGAGGCAAGGAAATGTTGAAGGGCTACTTTGCTGCTGTAACCGCAATGGATGCAAACGTCGGAAGAATTGTCCAGCGGCTAGATGATCTCGGAATCAGAGACGACACTCTAATCATCTTCACATCAGACAACGGCTTCAATTTCGGTCATCACGGTATATGGGGCAAGGGTAATGGAACATATCCGTTCAACATGTACGAATACTCCGTACGATTGCCCTGCGTACTCAATCAACCCGGTACCATAATCGAAGGACAAGTTTTGGAAGGTCTTTATAGCTCCTACGATATGTTCCCAACGTTGCTAGGATATGTAGATTTGCCAGTTCCACCTGGTGCTAACTTACCAGGCAAAGATTTCTCCAAGTCGCTGGTGGGACCCGAGATAGATGCTTCCAAGGCAGTAGTAGTTTTTGATGAGTTTGGTGGCACGCGGATGGTGCGCACCAAAGAATGGAAATATGTCCAAAGACTTGAGGGAGAACCCAACGAACTATGGGACATGGTTAATGACCCTGATGAGCGTAACAACTTGATCGACGACTCAATACATACTTCTCAGATAGCATCCCTGAAGACTGTAATGGAAAATTGGTTCGACAACTATGCCGAACCGCATAAAGACGGACGTTACCTCGGTATAACGGGATTTGGACAACTAGGCAGATTAGATGCAAATCTAGAAGAAAATCGAAAGCATTTTGCTAAGTCATGGTCTGATCCAAAAGCATCGGATATGAATCGGATACCTCCCATATCACCTGATCAAACTAAAATTAAACCGTAAAATGCTGTTTTGCGAAGATTATTAGCGTATTCTTTTATACGCTATATGTGATGTTTTCAGTATCAAAAGTCACCATGACGGCACGACCGGAATGTATATCCCGTCGTCTTAAAATGTGGCCATACGCACTGTTTTCTTGTTCAGAACAGAAATACATGGAGAGCCAATTTGGCCCTAGTCAAATCACCACTCAACGATAATTTAATCTTGCCCGAGGATGTTCAAGACATTCTGACCGCATCTCCGAAAGTGTCTTTAGCTAAAGACAGGGATCACCTAATTGCACTGTCCCTAGGCGGAGACCAGCGATCAAAGTACGAGGTGTCATACGAAGTCCCAGGGATTGGAAAAGTTGTTGAGGCTGACGTTATACGAGTTCGTAATGGGATAGCGGTCAATTTTGAAGAACCGTATATGCGTCGGAGAGACCCTAATAGCATGTTCATAGCCGACGAATTACCAACGGACAAAACGCATCTCGAAGAACACTTCGATTTCAGCTTCAAGCAATTACGTGAAGATGTGTTTAATTGGCTGAAAAGACGCGAATTAGTAGTAGTTGCCTTCAAGGCAGGAGGGGAACAATTCGGTTATGATGCCCTACTAATTGCTCCTGCCAATGCCTCTTTCTTTGCAGCAGCCCTAGCAGACCTTCAATGCATAATCCCGGCAAATGAGATACCAGATGACTTCAATCCATACGCAACTCTGTTCCTAGCGCCTCCATTCAGACACACTCACTGCAAAGGAAAGCAAGTCGTTATTCATGACCGTAAGGCAGATTCGCATGAAATATTTGCCTTAAACCTATATCCGGGACCCAGTGCAAAGAAAGGAATATATGCCGTACTTTTGAATATAGGAGAGGAAGAGAATTGGATCACAGCACACGGTTCAAGTGTTCAGGCAATAACCCCTTACGATAACGTCTTAACGATCATGCATGAAGGAGCCAGTGGTAGCGGCAAAAGTGAAATGCTGGAGTATGCTCACAGAGAGGCCGACGGTCGGTTGCTAGTCGGCACAAATACCCTATCCAATGAACAGCGGTTTCTTTCTCTGGAACAGGCCTGCACTCTCCATCCGGTGACCGATGACATGGCGTTATGCCATCCTGGAATCCAAACTGGCACTGGCAAATTAGCTGTAACGGATGCTGAAGATGCTTGGTTTGTTCGAGTAGATCATATTTCCACCTACGGTGTTGACCCATATCTCGAAAGATTATGCACGAATCCGCCAGTACCCATAAT
>Ga0310344_10003043_pt1 | contig 12556 bp, 14 predicted proteins | sample HC15DNA20200_MG_FD_203801 | JGI IMG/M metagenome (GOLD analysis project Ga0310344, IMG submission 203801) | Marine microbial communities from station ALOHA, North Pacific Subtropical Gyre - HC15-DNA-20-200_MG | ecosystem: Environmental > Aquatic > Marine > Oceanic | place: Pacific Ocean: North... | reverse complement strand
AGGTATTAATTCATCAAGCGCTTTTGTCTCAAAAACGTTTCCACTTAATATATGAGCTCCAACCTCAGAACCTTTTTCAAGGATACAAACATTTAAATTAGGATCGAGCTGTTTAAGTTTGATAGCTGTAGTTAATCCTGCCGGTCCCGCACCAACAATAACTACATCATATTCCATTGCTTCTCTAGCCATGAAAAGACTATATCAAACTAATTATTTTTGGATAGTATTCAGTTTATTTAGCTCAGCTAAAAATTCTGGAAGGGCTGTAAATAAATCTGCTTCTAACCCATAATCCGCAACACTAAAGATCGGTGCTTCACCATCTTTATTAATTGCGACAATTATTTTACTCTCTTTCATTCCTGCTAAGTGCTGGATTGCTCCAGAGATTCCAATGGCGATGTATAAATCAGGAACTACAACTTTTCCAGTTTGACCAACTTGATGGTCATTACTTATGTAACCTGCATCAACCGCTGCACGCGATGCACCAATTGCTGCATTTAGCTTATCTGCAATTGCAGTTATAAGCTTAAAGTTATCTGCGCTTTCCATTCCCCTTCCGCCTGAAATAACAACTCTTGCTGTTCCAAGCTCAGGTCTTTCAGATTTTGTTTCTTCTCTTTTAATAAATTTTGAAACATTAGATACATCTGCTGCTTCAACTTTTTCGACTTGTGCTGATCCTCCTGTTTTTGGAGCAGGATCAAAAGAAGTCGGTCTGATTGTTACGCATTTCTTTTTGTCGTTACTTTTAACTGTTGCAAAAGCATTTCCTGCATAAATAGGTCTAACAAAAGTATCTGCGCTATTAACTTTGGTAACATCACTTACTTGAGAAACATCTAACGTAGCTGCTACTCTTGGCATAAAGTTTTTTCCAAAAGTATTAGCTGATGCAACGATATGATCATATTTTTCTGCAAGCTTTGTTACTAATGGAGCTAAATTTTCAGATAAATAGTTTTGATAATTTGGCGAGTCACAGAGTAAAACTTTCTTTACTAAAGGAACTGCTGCTACTTCTTTTGAAACGTTTTCACATCCGCTTCCCGCAACTAAAACATGGACATCTGCATCCATTTTTGAAGCAGCATTGATAGCATTTAAAGTAAATACTTTTAAATTTGAATTATCATGTTCTGCTACTAATAAAACTGACATTATATTACCTTCGCTTCGTTCTTAAGTTTATTGACTAACTCAGCTACATTTGAAACTTTAATGCCACCTTTTCTTTTAGGTGGCTCTTCTACTTTTAGCTGCTCAATTCTATTGGTTAAATCTATACCTAAATCTTTTGCAACTATTTGCTCGATTGGTTTTTTCTTAGCCTTCATAATGTTTGGCAAAGAAGCAAAACGGGGTTCGTTAAGTCTTAGATCGCAAGTTACTACTGTAGGTAAGTTTAATTCTAAAGTTTCTAAACCTTCATCAATTTCTCTTACCATTTCTATGGTTTTGTCTTTTAAATTAACTTTAGATGCGAAAGTTCCTTGCGACCAGTTTAACATGGAAGCCAACATTTGACCTGTTTGATTACAATCATCATCGATGGCTTGCTTACCTACAAAAACCATATCTGGTTTTTCTTTCTCTACAACTTTTTTTAAAATTTTTGCAATACCTAAAGGTTCAATATAACTATCGGCTTTAACATGAATTCCTCTATCAGCGCCAACCGCTAAAGCTTTTCTAACAGTTTCTTGCGCTTTCTCTTCACCGATTGTAATAGCAACAACTTCTTTTACTTTTCCAGATTCTTTAAGCTTTACTGCTTCTTCAATAGCATTATCGTCAGGTGGATTAGTTGACATTTTAACGTTGTCAGTATGAACGCCAGATCCGTCTTCTTTAACTCTGATTTGAACGTTGTAATCAATAACTCTTTTAACAGCGACTAATATTTTCATTTAAGCTCTTAATAATTTGTTTTCAGAATCGTATGGAGAGTCTTCAACAATAGAAGCTTTATGCATTTTACCAAGTATATCAATTTCTAATTTTTGTCCGACTTTAGCTAGTTCGGGTTTTACCATTCCTAGAGCAATAGATTTATTTAGCCTAAAACCAAAATCACCACCAGTTGCTCTACCTATCACTTTTCCATCGTTATAGATTGGATTGTTTCCTAAAACATCTGCATCGGTAACACCGTGAATCTCCATAGTTACCAATTTATTTGAAAAACCTTTTGCTCTCCATTTGTCTAATGCCGCACGTCCAATAAAATCTCCTTTATTAGGATGCACAAATCTATCTAAACCAGATTCATATGGAGAATATTCAATTGATAGCTCTGTGCCCACTAGCTTGTAAGACTTTTCTACCCTTAAACTATTCATAGCTCTAATTCCGTAAGGCTTTAAATTAAATTCTTTTCCAGCTTCTATTAACTTATCAAAGATATGATTTTGATATTCAATAGGATGATGTAATTCCCAACCTAATTCTCCAACAAAGTTTACTCTCATTGCATTACAAGGAGCTAAACCAATATTAATATTTTGTGCGCTTAACCACTTAAATTTATCATTAGAAAAATCTGCTTTAGAAACTTTCTGCATCAGCTGTCTTGCTTTTGGTCCAGAAACTACGAGAACGCCCATACTGTTTGTTAAATTTTCAAATTGTACCGTTCTATCATTTGGTATCCATTTATGTATCCAGTCATGATCTAATCTTTGATATGCTCCAGCGGAAACTAAATAAAAACTATCTTCTGCTTCTCGCATAATTGTAAACTCTGAGTGAACTCCACCTTTTGTATTCAATGCATGACAAAGATTAATTCGTCCAATTTTTTTTGGAAGTTTGTTAGCTACTAATTTATCTAAAAATTGTTCTGCCCCAGGTCCTTTGATTCTACATTTAGCAAATGCTGTCATATCAAGCAGACCAACATTTTCTTTTACGTTCTTGCATTCTTTTTCAATATTTTTGAACCATTTAGATCTTCTAAATGACCAATCGTCTTCTTGTTTATCCCCATCAGTTGCAAAGAAATTAGGTCTTTCCCATCCAAATTTTTGTCCAAAAACCGCTCCCAATTTTTTCATACGATCATAACAAGGAGCTTGTCTTAAAGGTCTGCCTGCTTCCCTTTCTTCATCTGGATAGTGAATAGTAAAAACATTTCTGTAAGCTTCTTCATTTTTTTCTAATAAATAGGATTTTGTTGCATAAGAACCGTATCTTCTTGGTTCAACACCAAGCATATCTATTGTAGGCTCTCCATCTATAATCCATTCTGCTAATTGCCAACCCGCACCACCTGCTGCAGTAATTCCAAAACTATGTCCTTCATTGATCCAAAAATTTTTAACTCCCCATGCTGGACCTACTATAGGATTTCCATCGGGCGTGTAAGCAATAGCACCGTTATAAACTTTTTTAACGCCAACCTCTCCAAAAGCTGGAACTCTTTTTATTGCACCTTCAATGTGAGGAGCTAACCGATCTAAATCTTCTTGAAATAATTCATACTCACTATCTTTTGAAGGACCATCGACATAACAACAAGGAGCTCCTTTTTCATAAGGACCTAACAAAAGACCACCAGCTTCTTCTCTCATGTACCAAGAGTTATCACTATCTCGAAGTACTCCCATTTCTGGTTTGCCTTCTTTTTTTCTTTTTTGAATTTCTGGATGAGGTTCAGTAACAATGAATTGATGTTCTACAGGAATAACTGGTATTTCTAATCCAACCATACGACCAGTTTGTCTTGCAAAGTTTCCGCTGCACGACACAACATGCTCACAAGAAATTTCTCCTTTGTCCGTTTCTACAGTCCATCCATCTTTAGTTTGTTTAATACCAAGAACTGTTGTGTTTCTATAAATTTCTGCTCCTTTACTTCTCGCGCCTGTTGCTAGTGCTTGAGTTAAATCTGCTGGCTGAATGTATCCATCTTCTGGATGTTGTATTGCTCCAACAAGCCCATCAATATTACATAAAGGCCAAATCTCTTTTACTTGCTCAGGTTTTAAAAATTTTACATTTACACCAATTGTTTGCGCAACCCCAGCATACTGGTGGTATTCATCCATACGATCTTTTGTTTGTGCTAAACGAATATTTGACACAACACTGAATCCAACATTTTTTCCAGTTTCTTTTTCTAGTGACTTATAAAGTTGAACAGCATATCTATGAAGTTGGCCAACAGAGTAACTCATATTAAAGAGTGGCAACAAACCAGCAGCATGCCAAGTTGATCCTGATGTTAATTCTTTTCTTTCAACTAGAACAACATCTGACCAGCCTTTTTTAGCAAGATGATAAAGAGTACTAACTCCAACTGCACCTCCGCCTATAACAACAACTTTTGCTTTTGATTTCATAGAGACGTTATTTAGCTTTTCACTTGATCTAGAGTCAAACCTTTTTTATTGGCTGACACAGCGATATCCATCATTTTAGGATTTTCAAGTTTTAGATCATCCATGATTTTTTTATATTCTTCCATTGAACTCACTTGAAGTCTTGGGTTGTTATTCTTTTCATTTCCTATAGTGGAAGATGTATTTCCATTATAGTCATGAGCAGGGTACACCATAGTTTTTTCTGGAAGCTTTAATAATTTGTTAAATATAGAGTCATACTGAGCAACAGAACTTCCTCCTTGAAAATCAGTTCTACCTGAGCCATTTATTAAAAGAGTATCACCTGTAAAAACCCTATCATTCATTAAAAAGCAGTACGAACATTCTGTATGACCGGGTGTATAAATTGTTTTAAGTTCTATATTTTCAATTTTTACTTTTTCATTTTCTTTTAATCTAACATCTATAACTTCAGATTCAGATTTTTCTCCCATAACTCTTACGCAATTAGTTTGTTTATTTAACTCGTTTAATCCAGAGATATGATCCGCATGAATATGTGTGTCTATCACCTTAACAAGTTTAAGATCTAATTCTTTTAAAATTTTTAAATACTTATTTGTATTTTCTATTACAGGATCTATAATAAGTGCCTCTCTGCCTTTACCACTAGCTATAATGTAAGTGTAGGTTGAAGACTTATTATCAAATAATTGATTAAATATCATTTGCTCCTTTATATTTTAAGCTTATTAAAAATTGCATAGCAATTCAATCTTGCTTATAATAATTTTATTATTAACAGTTAAAGGGGGACAAAAATGACTTTAAAAATAAATAGTGTTGCGCCTGACTTTAAAGCAAAAACCACAATTGGAGACATCTCTTTTCACGAATGGTTAGGAGATAGCTGGGGAGTATTATTTTCACACCCAAAAGATTTTACACCTGTTTGTACAACTGAACTTGGATCATTAGCGAGACTAAAACCGGAGTTTGACAAGAGAAACGTAAAAGTAATTGGACTAAGTGTTGATGGAGTTAAAGATCATATAAAATGGTTAGATGATATTAAAGATGTAACAACTTATAAACCAGAGTATCCTATTATTGCTGATGAAGATCTAAAAGTTGCAAAGCTTTATAATATGCTAGAAGCTGATGCAGGTGTTACTTCAATGGGAAGGACTGCGGTAGACAATCAAACAGTTAGAACCATCTTTATTATTAGACCTGATAAAAGAATCGGTCTTTATCTAACTTATCCAATGGCTACGGGTAGAAACTTTTTGGAAATATTGAGATCTATCGACTCAATGCAATTAACAGCGAAACATAAAGTTGCAACTCCAGCAGACTGGAAAAAAGGCGAAGACGTAATTATTGTTCCGGCTGTTAAAGATGATGAGGCTAAAAAACTATATCCAAATGGATGGAAAGCTTTAAAACCTTATCTAAGAAAAGTTCCAGACCCTAGTAAATAAATTGGATCAAAAAAAATTAGATCAACAATCTCAGCATTGGGAAGCGAGCTTTTCAAGTAAGCCTGAGATGTTTGGTCTTGATCCAAGCATAGCTGCAGTAAAAGCTTTAAAAAAATTTCAAGAAGAAAATATTTCAAGCATTGTTGAGCTTGGTGCTGGCTTAGGAAGAGACACTCTTTTTTTTGCTAAAAATTCAATTCACGTTCATGCTTTAGATTATAGTTCTTCATCTATTAAAACGATTAATGAAAAAGCTAAAAAACAAAATCTATCTAAATTTATTTCTGCAAAAAAGTTTGATGCACGTCAGAAACTTCCGTTTAATGACAGTTCAGCAAGAGGTTTTTTCTCACATATGCTTTATTGCATGGCGTTAACAAATTCAGATTTAAAAAATTTAAACAATGAAATTCTCAGAGTTTTGACATCACAAGGTTTAAATATATATACAGTTAGACACACAAATGATGGAGATTATAAAAATGGCGTTCATATAGGCGAAGATTTATATGAAAATGATGGTTTTATAGTTCACTACTTCTCAGAAGAAAAAGTCAAACAATTATCTAATGGATTTGAGAACTTAATTATTGAAAAATTTGAAGAAGGAAACTTTCCTAGAAAGTTATTCTTTGTTATAAATAAAAAAATTATATGATAGATTTTCTTAATTCTATAAAAAAAAGAGATCCGGCTGCTAGGTCTTTACTTGGTATTGTTTTGACTTATCCAGGAGTTAAAGCTGTTTTTATTTATAGACTGGCTAGTTTTTTTCATATAGCTGGGTTTTCTTTGTTAGCAAGAATTATATCTCAAGCCGCAAGATTTTTTACTGGAATTGAAATTCACCCAGGAGCAAAAATAGGAAAAAATTTATTTATAGACCATGGTATGGGCGTTGTTATTGGAGAAACGTCAGAGATTGGAAACAATGTTACGATTTATCATGCTGTTACTTTAGGAGGTATTTCACCAAGCGTTGAAAGCGAAAAACAAAAAGATAAAAAAAGACACCCTACAATTGGTGATAATGTAGTTATAGGTTCAGGCGCACAAATTCTTGGACCAATTAAAGTTGGGAACGGTTCCAGAATAGCTGCGAACGCAGTAGTAGTTAATCATGTTCCTGAAAACGCTACAATGGTTGGAGTTCCAGCAAAAGCTATAAAAATTGGAAACGAAGGCAACTTCAGACCTTATGGTGTTGATGACAACATAAAAGATGAAAAATAAAAACTGGGATTCAAACTTAACTCCAGAACAAAATTATATTTTAAGACAAGAAGGAACAGAGTCTCCAGGCTCAAGTTCTTTAAACAAAGAAAAGAGAGAAGGTTCTTATCATTGTGTGGGTTGTGGAACTCAATTATTTGACTCTGATTCAAAATATGAAAGTGGCTCAGGTTGGCCATCTTTTTTTAAATCTTTGCCAGATGTTTTTGAAGAAAAAACTGACATGCATATTGGTTACCCAAGAACAGAATATCACTGTAAGAAATGCGGAGGGCATCATGGACATGTTTTTGATGATGGTCCTAAGCCTACAGGGAAAAGGTACTGTAATAATGGAGTCTGTTTAATTTTTAAACCAAGAAAATAATGAAAAATATTTTTAAATATTTATATTATATGTATTACAAGCCTAGAATTTTTTTCCCAAAAAAAACGTACTCAATGTATGGGGAAGATTTATTTATTGAAAAATTTTTTAAAAAAAAACAGAAAGGATTTTATGTAGATGTTGGTTGCTATCATCCTCTCGAAGGTAATAATACTTATTTGCTCTACAAAAAAGGATGGAAAGGCATAAATCTTGATATCAATACTCTTTCTATTGAGTTGTTTGATGTAGCAAGAAAAGAGGATCACAACATTAATGTAGCTGTATCAAATAGTCCTAAAAAGGTAAAAGTTTATTTTAGAAAAAAAATTAATATGCTTAATACAGTAAATAAAAAATTTGCAAAAATTAATTTTAGAAAAGGATTTGAGACAAAGTCCATAGATTCAGATACTTTAAATTCAATATTAAATAGATCAAAATTTAAAAATAAAAAAATAGATTTTTTAAATTTAGATATAGAAGGAAACGAACTAAACGCACTTAAATCTATTGATTTTAAAAAGTACAAACCAAAATTAATATGTGTTGAAATACACAATTATGAGATGAATCACAAAAATCAGACTGATTCTTATAAAAAGAATGCCACATACAAATTCTTGAATAATAAAGGTTATAAGATTTTGTGGAAAAATGGATTTTCTTACATTTTTAGAAAATAATAGAAATTAATAAGTTATCCACCGCAAAAAACTTTCTTTTGAATACAACCTTGCAGAAGTTTAAGATTTATTTTGCCATGTCAAATAGAGTTAGGCAGCATAAGTTTGTTAAGCGCTCTTTTCATCCACCGTGATAAGAAGACTTTGTTCCCCAAGACTTTAAAAAAAGATATAATAAGCAATTAACCCTATTATCACATACTCAATAAAAGTTTTTATTCTTAAAAGTTTGTTTTTGTCGTTAAACCTATAGTTTATGTACAGACTTAATCTAGCAAAGGCTAAATGAACTAAAATTATGCTAAAAACCACTCCAAGGAATACCTGGTAAAAAGAGAAGTTTTTAAACCCATAATAGCAAGCGGCAATAAATGTAAGCCAGGATATATTTGATACGAATAGTGTAATTAAAATTCCAGAACCTTTTTTGAAAATACTTTGAGATTTTATGAAAGTATAAGACCATAAAAGCGTAAAGATAAAACCAATGTATTTAATTATCATGAGTTAATATTGTAATTGCGAGAGATATCAAAGGCAAATATAAAGAGAGTATGATTATTAAGCTTGCTTTTGCATTTAGCGCAGGATTTATAAGCTTCCTAACTCCATGCGTATTACCAATAATACCTGGCTATATTTCTTATATCACTGGAAAAAATCTAAATGAAATTGATCAGGATAAAAAAGTTGTATTAATTAAAACTATTCTTTTTTCATTAGGTTTTTCTTTAGTTTTTATAGCTTTAGGCGCTACTGCTTCAGCATTTGGAAATATCCTATTATTTCTATCTAATGAATTGAGAATTGCAGCAGGAATAATAATAATTTTGTTTTCATTACAAATGTTAGGTTTATTAAATTTTCAATTTTTAAATCAAGAAAAAAGAATTGAAACTAAAGATTATAAAGACAATTATATATTTCCTTTTGTTGTAGGAGCAGCTTTTGCGTTTGGCTGGACACCATGTATTGGACCTGTTCTTGGTTCTATTTTAGCTTTATCAGCTACAGAAGCATCAATAAGCAAAGGTATTCTTTTATTATCGTTTTATTCTTTAGGATTAGCTATTCCTTTTATTCTATCTGGTTATTTTATGAATAAATTTTTAATTTCAAAGAAAGGTTTTGGTAAATATTACAATAGAGTAACTAAAACAGGCGGTGTTATTTTATTAATTACCGGCATATTAATCGCAACTAATCAGATTCAAGTAATCAGTTATTATATTTTGACAACGTTTCCATTCCTAACTACTCTTGGTTAATGAGCGATATAACTGTTCTTGGAATATTTGTTGCAGACATCAGTTTTTCAGGTAATAAAATTCCAACTACTGGCGAAACAATTCTTGGAGATAGTTATAATATAGGACCAGGCGGAAAAGGATGTAATCAGGCTATAGCAATCTCAAGATTGGGAGGAAAAGTTAATTTTATTTCTAAGTTAGGAGATGATGATTACGGTAAACTTGCGATTAATAAACTTAAAAAAGATAATATAGATACTTCAAATATAATTATTTCCAACAAACACAAGACAGGGGTTGCCGGTATTCATGTAGATAGAAATACTGGGAAAAATGCAATTACTGTTGTTAGAGGCGCTCCTTCAACTTTAACTACAAAGGAAATTGACACAAACTTAATTAAACAGTCAAAAATATTTTTAACGCAATTAGAAATTCCAATAGAAGTTACTTTGTACTGCTTAAAAGCTGCAAAAGAATATGGTTTAATAAACATATTAAATCCCGCCCCTGCATGTGAACTTAGTGATGATTTTTTTAAGCTGATTGACTATTTTACACCCAATGAAACCGAAGCTGAGTTTTATACTGGAGTCAAAATCAATGATGAAAATGATGCAAAAGTTAGCGCAAAAAAACTAATAGATATGGGAATTAAAAAAGTAATAATAACTTTAGGTGAAAAAGGATTATTTTATTCTGACGGCAAGGAAGAAATTTATATGAAAGCAAGTCCAGATAAAGCTGTTGACACTACTGGCGCAGGAGATGCATTTAATGGAGGTTTTTCTTTTGCGTTATTAAAAGGAAAAAAAATAAAAGAATGTTTAGAAATGGCCAATAGAGTTGCTGGACTTTCAACTACAAAACTTGGAGCTGGGGATGGTATGCCGTTTTTAAAAGATTTAAGCTAACAATTTATCTAGCTCTCCGCTTCTATTAGACTTTTGAAGCTGATCATTGCCACCTATGTAGTGTTCCCCTATGAATATCTGAGGAATTGTTCTTGCGCCATTTGTTCTTTGCAGCATTTCTCTTGCTTTTGCAGGATCTTTCCAAATATCAATTTCTTCAATTTCTACATTTTTAGTTTTAAGCAAAGCTTTTGCTGCATCACAAAAAGAACAAGGATCTCCAGTGTACATTGTTACTTTTTTCATAATTAATATATATCAGTAATTTTAATTTTTTCCCTGAGTTTTTTTTGTCCTAGTTTAAATTTTTTTCTATGCTTTATGCTTTTGTTATGAACGCGTTTTCTCCAAAGTCTAAAAGAACTTGGTTTAAGGGATTTTCTCATTAATCTAATTACATCAGATTCTTTTTTTCCAGTTTTTTCTCTAATTTCTTCAAATGTAATACGATCAGCCCAAGCAGCCCAAATAACCCAATTGTTATCTTTTTCTTTTGGCTCTGGATTTTTTACTTTTGTTTGGGGAATTAGACTTCTCTTCTTCATTTATTTCTATATAGTTGCTTTTTCCATGTTTCCAAATGATTTTTTTATATTTTTACAAATAATTCTTTTTTTATTTATTACTCCTGGAGCGCCAAGGGTACTTATCGTCTCTCATACTCTAAATTATAATTTAAGAAGGTCAGTGTGGACAGCTTTTGGAGATATTTCAGCAAATATTTGCCAAGGAGTATTAGTTGTATTTGTAATAGGAGCCTTTTTAAAAGATCACTCTGAAATTTTAAATTATCTTAAGTGGGTAGGAGTTCTTTATATAGCTTATTTGGCTTATGACACTTATACTGCAAAGATTAAATCAATTAAATTGGGATTTAAAGACTCTAAATCTAGTTTTTCTTTTTTTAAAGATGGATTTTTAGTTGCGGGCTTAAGCCCTAAAGCTATAATATTTTTTGGAACTATCTTTAGTTCATTTATTGATTTCAGCATGAATTATGTAGGTCAGTTTTTAATTTTAATGAGCACCTATGTGATTTTGGATTTTATAACATTAATGATCTATGGTTTGGCTGCAGAAAAAGTTTCTGTTTGGTTAAAAGGAAACCCAAAAATTCTAAATACAATCTCTGCGTGTGTATTAATTATAATAGCAATTTATATTGCTGTGACACAAAGTTTTTAATTTATTCTTACTGTTGTTTTAATCTTCATTTCTTGTTTTAATATTTAAAATTAATTAATTAATTAACAAAGGGGAACTAATGAATAAACTAGTAAAAATATTTACTATATTTATTTCAGCTATAACTCTAACATTAGCAAGTATCTCTTCTTCTTTTGCAAAAGTGGAAGGTGAATACATTGTGTTAGGTTCTGCGATATCTCTTACAGGAAAATATTCTTCTAATGGAGTACACACTCAAAACGGTTACAACATGGCCGTTGATAGAATTAATAAAATGGGCGGTGTAAAAGTTGGTGGAAAAAGTTACAAATTTGAGATCATCTATTATGATGATGAGTCAAATCCTAAAAGAGCTGCTCAGTTAGCTGAAAGATTAATTAAACAAGATGGTGTTCATTACATGCTTGGACCATACAGTTCAGGATTAACGAAGGCCATTGCACCAGTAACCGAGAAATATAAAATTCCTATGGTTGAAGCAAATGGTGCATCAAGATCTTTATTTACAAAAGGATATAAATATTTGTTTGCGGTGTTATCACCAGCTAACCAATACCTTGAAGTAGCAATTGATCTTGCTGTTGAAAAAAATGGTGGTAAGCCAGTAAAAATTGCGCAAGCATTTGAACAAGACGCTTTCTCACAAGACGTGAGACTTGGAATCTTAGATGCAGCGAAAAGAACTGGATCTAAAATCATTATTGATGACAAATTGCCAAAAGAGTTAAATGATATGGCTGCTACATTAGCTAAAGTTAAAGCAACTAAGCCAGATGTATTAGTTGTATCAGGTCACACAAAAGGCGCATTAACTGCAATCAGACAAATATCTGAAATGAAAGTTGATGTACCTATGTTAGCGATGACACATTGTGATGCTGCAAAACTTTCTAAACAACATGGAAAGAAATCAGAATACGCTCTATGTGCTTCTCAATGGCACAAAAACTTAAGCTACAAAGATAAGTTTTTTGGTTCAGGTAAAAAGTATGACAAAGACTTTAAAAAAGAGTTTGGTTATGCTCCACCTTACCAATCAGCTGAATCATCTGCTGCTTTACTAGTATTTAAAGATGCGTTCGAAAGAGCAAATTCTTTTGATA
>Ga0310344_10003042_pt1 | contig 12556 bp, 12 predicted proteins | sample HC15DNA20200_MG_FD_203801 | JGI IMG/M metagenome (GOLD analysis project Ga0310344, IMG submission 203801) | Marine microbial communities from station ALOHA, North Pacific Subtropical Gyre - HC15-DNA-20-200_MG | ecosystem: Environmental > Aquatic > Marine > Oceanic | place: Pacific Ocean: North... | reverse complement strand
AGGATTTGATAATGGAAGGCCAAGCGCGGGAAATTGTTCACAGGATACAAAATATGAGGCGTTCTGCGAAATTCGAGATTTCCGATTACATTGAAGTAAATTACCAGACGGATGAGATATTGAACGCTGTAATGGCTAAACATCAAGAGTACATATGTCAGGAAACGCTGGCGTTGTCTGTATCAGCAGAGAATTCGGCTGATAGTGATTATTCTGAAGAGCATGATATTGACGGAAGCATATGTAGGATTGATCTAACTAAGTCTTCTTCTGATGGTAGGGTTTGAAAATTGCTTAAATCCGGAATAATTTAGACTTCGCGTTACTCATCAATATAACTTTTCTTTAGTCAGTTGACTCGTTCTTGGGTGGTTGGTAAACTCAGCGCACTACTGCACATATAATAAATGTGTGGACTGGATATTTATACTGTAATTGAGTGCAGGGCTATGGTCGAAAGGAGTTTCGATGAGACTTGAAGGGAAAGTTGCAATAGTAACTGGGTCAGCCAGTGGTATGGGAGAAGCCGAAGCTAAAATATTTGCTAGAGAAGGCGCCAAAGTGATCGTTGCCGACGTAGATGTGGAGAGAGGTCAAAAAGTAGAGTCAGAAATTGCAGAATCCGGTGGAGAAGCAATCTTCAGTGTTTTAGATGTTACGAAGGAATCTGACTGGGAACGAGTGGTATCTGAGGCAATCGCTCGCTATGGCAAATTAGACATTTTAGTTAACAATGCTGGTATAAGTGGCACGCATAATCCGGATCAAATGAGTGTTGAAGGGTGGGATGCATTTATGGAAATAAATGCCAAAGGTGTATTTCTCGGCATGAAATATGTGATACCTGAAATGCAAAAGGTGAGCGGAGCATCTATAGTGAATATATCATCAATCTCAGGCATTGTTGGACAAGAATTGATTCACATGGGATATAACGCTTCAAAGGGTGCGGTGAGAATTGCTACGAAGGCTGCGGCTGTGCAATACGCCAAAGACGGTATCCGGGTAAATTCGGTTCACCCTGGAGTTATGCCACCAATGCGCTCTTCTAGTAGTGTAACTGATCCTGGCATGCGAAAAGCTATGACAGAAAAAGTGCCTATGGGCAGAATCGGTAGCGTTGATGAAGTTGCGCATGCTGTTTTGTTTATGGCTTCTGATGATGCGTCATATATAACAGGTGCCGAATTAGTGGTTGATGGAGGCTACACGGCAATTTAGACAGATAAATGATCCATAGAATATATATGTGAATACATAGAACTCAGTATTCGCATTATCTAGTAAATATAATTATGTTTGGGAAGGGGCCTGTATGAAAAAAGTAGGCATCGCCGCCGTATTAACGTCGGATTCTGTGGACGTAGCAGATCTAGCAGTAAAATGTGAACAGCTAGGCTTTGATTCCTTGTGGCTTGGAGAACATCCTGTCCTGCCCGTTCATACTTCTACAAAATGGGCATGGTCTGAGGATGGGTCTTTTCCCAGAGCTTATCCACTGTTTGTGGAGCCTCTCACTGCTTTGATGAGGGCTGCTACTGTGACAAAGAATATACTATTGGGAACTGGTGTTTGTCTTGTAGCTGAGCACAATCCCCTAGTACTGGCCAAGGAGATTGCTACTCTAGACATGTATTCGGGAGGACGTTTCTTATTTGGCATAGGTGCAGGTTGGCACAAAGAAGAAGCTGAAATGCTGGGGGTGGATTTCCCTCACAGATGGACCCAAGTGAGAGAATCTGTAGAGGCTTTAAAAGTTTTATGGACAGATGACGAATCTGAATATCATGGCCAATATTATGACTTTCCTCCTGTATGGTGTTATCCCAAGCCCAGTCGAAAACCTCATCCTCCTATAATAATGGGAGGACATGCGGCTAATGCATTCAAGCGTATAGTTTCATGGGGAGATGGGTGGATGCCAAACCGCTACAATCCTGAGGAATTATCAGAAGGCAGAAAAATTCTTGATGGTTTGGCACGTGAGGCAGGAAGAGATCCGTCTGACATAGAAATAACTGCCTTTGGACAAGGATCTGACGCCAAATTGATCAGTGCGTTTCATAAAAATGGTGCTGACAGAGTCGTCATAATGTTGCAACAAGATAATGATCTGGAAGCGCCTAAGACTGACGAAGCTTTTGAGAAATTAGAGTCTATTGCGGCCAATATTTTCTAGGATTTTCCTACATAGTTACTTTGGCGCAGAGTGCAGTGGGGTTACGTTGTTTCTTTAATATGGTCCTAACGGTTTAAATTTTGAGGAGTGCTGCTATTTGATTTCTTTGTGGAGCGATAGTTTTTGGCATTAGAATTGCTTTCATCGAGGCTTCTCATCGATTTTGAAGCCCCGTAATATTTCCTTTTTCTTTGTTTCTTCTGCCGTGTTACCCCATCACTTTCCCGAGATACCTTGGATCTGGGGCCTTTAAAATTTGTTTTTCCATAGTCTATGCCTTGGATGGCTCGTCTATCAATCTTTGCCTTTAGGATATTCTCTATTCTACGCACCATTGACTCATCATCAGGCACCACAAATGTTAAAGCTTCTCCTTTTTGTTTAGCCCTACCTGTACGTCCTATTCGATGAATATAAGCATCTACAGTATTTGGCATGTCAAAATTTATCACATGTGAAACGTCGGACGCATCAATTCCTCTGGAGGCTATGTCGGTCGCGACCAGGATGTCGTGCTTACCGTTTTTAAATCCATTTATTGCCATATTTCTTTTATTCTGAGACATATTGCCTTGTAACACGGCGACTTTGTAATCTTTCTTGTCGAGGTCAGCACCAAGTCTTTTCGCCCTATGTTTGGTGCGGGTAAACACAATTACGCGCCCAGTTGCGGTTGTTTCTAAAACTTTAAATAAACACTTAGTTTTAATATTTTCAGTCATTGGATATAGGGCGTGAGCTACCGTTTCAGCAGGTGAAATAATTCCTATTTGAACTGTTCTTGGAGATTCAAGTATATCTCTGGCCAAGGCGCGTATATCATTTGGCATTGTAGCCGCAAAAAACATGGTTTGTCTCTCAACAGGTAGATGACTAAGGATTTTTCGAATGTCTGGTAAGAATCCCATGTCACACATGGTATCTGCCTCATCCAAAACTAAAGTTTCAACCTTAGACAGATCAATAGTTTTCTCGTTTAAATGATCTAGTAAACGGCCTGGGCAGGCAACAACTATATCTGGATGTCGTGATAATTTGGACTCTTGAGGACGCTTTTTTACACCGCCATAGATAGATATGCTACGAGATTTGGTATATTTCCCTAAGTCCACCGCTGTCTTATTAATTTGATCCGCCAATTCACGCGTGGGCGCTATGACCAATGCTTTAATTGATTTATTGTGATTTGTATGTACTTTGTCTAGGATTGGCAATAAGAATGCCGCCGTCTTACCCGTGCCCGTTTGTGCTAGGCCTAAGAGGTCATGCCCTTCCATTGAAATGGGAATCGCTTGGTTTTGGATGGGGGTGGGTTCAGTATACTTAGCGTCTCTTATTGAGTCCAAGAGACGTTGATTCAGTCCCATATCTTCAAATTTCAGTTTAGTCTCCTAATGAGCGTGTTTCGCATTAAATATTTATTTCAATTTACCAAAGGGAAACGAGATGAATATATGTGGGCTAGATGGATATCAGGTCGCTAGGAACGATGTAGACGTAAAATAGATGACCCTCGGGACAAAAGATCTCTTTGCTGAATTGTTCTCCTACGTAGCTGTTATCCAATTCCAGATGTGGTATCTCCGAAATAATCACCATGGCGTGATCATCCTCTACAGTCACAGCAGTGGGTTCGTCCCCAATAGGACAAGATATTATTTGAAATCCAATTCCCATTACTTATTACGTCCTCATCTGCGGAAACAGAACTACTTCTCTGATAGTTGTGCTTCCGGAAAATAGCATTATTAACCTGTCTATGCCTATACCTAGCCCGCCTGTTGGAGGCATTCCATGTTCGATTGCGAGGAGAAAATCTTCATCTAGCCTATCTGTATCCTCGTCTTTAAATGTACTGCGAAGTGATTCTTGTTCTTCAAAACGCTGTCTTTGATCTATGGGGTCGTTGAGTTCAGTGAAAGCGTTACATATTTCCATACCCGCTACAAAGCCTTCAAAACGTTCCACAATTTTAGGATTATTCGTTGTAGGTTTCGCGAGCGGAGACATTTCAACTGGATAGTCCACTAAAAAGCAAGGTTGTATCAAGGAATCTTCAACTGTTGAGGAAATTAATTTATCCATGAGGCCTGGCCAACTAATTTGCTGGCTCACATCAATTCCGATTGCTTGCATCGCTGTTTTCATGGATTCTATGTTTGAGTGATCAAGGAAATTAATCCCACTTCGTTTTTTTATTTCTTGTAATAAATCTATTCTCGGCCAAGGTGGGGTGAAATCAAGTTTGTGTTCTCCGAATTCGACTATCGGTGTCCCAAGTATTTTGTTGGCTATGCTAAAGACCAATTCTTCAACCATAGTCATTACGTCATTGTAGTCAGCGAATGATTCGTAGCTTTCCATCGTTGTAAACTCTGGGTTATGCGTAAGATCTACGCCTTCGTTACGGAAAATTTTTCCGATTTCATACACTTTTTCCAAGCCGCCTACAATCAATCTTTTCAGATGCAATTCTGTAGCGATTCGTAAATATAAATCACGACTAAGCTGGTTGTGATGTGTTGTAAAGGGTTGGGCCATACCACCAGCAGCTACGGGTACCAGGATAGGTGTCTCCACTTCGAGAAATCCTTTAGCATTCATGAATTCTCTAATGCTGGTTATAACATGGCTTCTCATTTTGGCAATGTGTCTTGAATCAGGATTCGAAATCAAGTCTAGATATCTTTGTCGAAATCGAATTTCCTGATCTGTTAAGCCGTGAAACTTTTCTGGAAGAGGGCGTAACGTTTTGCAAACCAGTGTATAATCGTGTACTTCTACGGTTATTTCCCCTGTACGTGTTCTAAAGAGAGGCCCTTTAACTCCGATCCAGTCTCCAATATCCAGATCCGATAATGTTTCAAAGGAATCAGGGAGTAAATTTCTCCGAAACATAACTTGAAGCTGGCTCTCTCCGTCAAGAATATCAGCGAAAGCGACTTTGCCCATGTTTCTATAAGACATCATTCTACCTGCGACTGATACAGGCTCAGTTTTATAGCCAGCTTCCTCTATAACTTCCAGAGACTCAAACAAGTTAATAGATTCTTGATTGGAATGTGTTCTGTCGTATCTACTTGGATAAGGATTTATTCCCTTTTGTATGAGTCTCTCAAGTTTGTCACGACGTACGCGGACTAGTTCATTTTCAGATTCGTTCATATTGCAGATACCCAATTTCCTAGAAATCACTGAGTGGTATCCAAGAATTGTTTATTAGGCCTAATAAATTTTTCCAATATGCTAGGCATTATAGCTTCTAGACAGTGTAGAGGTCTATCAGATAATGAAAAGAAAACTCCCTAAAATGGTCGGGTTTTGGAAACATCAGAAGAATCGTCTTCCAACAAATTTGCCCCAAGGTGATAAAGGTTTTCGTCAGTAGCGAATCCGTGTTGTGCTACAACGTGAATGTCTCTGAAGTATCGTTCAAGAAGATTATTTTTATAGAATGAACTGCTTCCAGCACTATGATAGAGGATGTCTATGACCTTTGTTCCTGAAGTTACGGCGTTGGTAACGGCTAATCTGCCAACCGTTATCTCCTTATCGGTTGGCTGGTCCCCCCGTTCGATAATGTCCCACAGATTATCGATTGTGTCGTAAAAAAAGGCCCTCGCTGACCTCAAGGCAATCTCTGCTTTCGCAAATCTTTCTTGCAGAGTGGACCGATCAAGCATCGGAGTTCCTGTTTGGGAATCCTGTTTTTTTGACATGAAATCCTTAAAGTATTCTGTTGCAGTACGAGCCATACCTAGTGCCAGGGGAGCTATAGTTGTAATTAAGGTAAATCTAGGTTGCATTCTATAAAGAGGCCCGTCGTGTTTAGGAGTACCGTCTACGTAGTCTAAAGTGTGTTCTTGGGGGACAAATAAGTTAGATATGACAAAATCGTGACTTCCCGTGCCGTGCATTCCTAGCACAGACCATGTATCCAATATTTCTAATTCATTCGGTTTGAATATGGCAATCAGACCTACTTTTGGGATTTCGTCTTCCAAATGAAATCCGCCTAATACTAATCTTGCATTTGAAACAGAACTTGCGAATTGCCATTTCCCGGAAAGTGATATGCCCCCAGGCACAGAAGTAGCTATTCCCGAAGGTCGGGTGGAAGCTGAGACAAGTCTCAGCGGATCTTTGCCGAATAGAGCCCTTATCACGTTACTAGGGAGCCAGCCTGTTGTGACCCCTGACACGGCTCCCCCCACACCTGACATCCAACCAATGGATCCATCTATTTTTGATAGTTCCTCTATAACCCTGAGAGTCACAGGTAACTTCCATTCTCGGCCGCCTCCGGATAGAGGAATCATAGAATCGAATATTCCTGTTTTTGAGACTGCTGTCACCAGATCGTCTGGCAAGCGTCTGTCAGATTCGATTTTCTTCGAGTATTTATCGAATAAATTCTTGATGTGGGGTAGTTCTTTTTTCGCATTGTCCAGTATTGCGGAGTTATTCATATTTCTTCTCTTTGGTATTGAAATATGGGTTGCCTGTGTTAAATGACCTATTATGACTTCTCAGACATTCATTAATTCTAGCGTCAATGGCTGTATATTTCCATCATTTTTCGAGAGCATTAAGAAAATGTGAAGGACGCATTGCAGTGAGGAGTATCAAGCTGACTAAAAACGCTGCTACTCCTAGTGATATGGATTCAACCGAATAATCGCCCTCAGCGTTATACAATCTACTCGCGAATATGAGAGCTACAACACACATTAACATTATCAAAGCGGTGCTTGCTATCCGCCAACCGTATAATATAGATCTAGCTGCGAATCTCCACGAATGAGCATTTAACTCTTTCCGGACAATTAGATTTAAAACTTCTTGTACCTTACCCTCTTAGTTCCAGAAGCCTGAATATATTCGTTAGTTAAGTACCATGAAATACTATTTGAACATAAAATTCTCCAAAGCTTTGCGAAAAAAGTAGTCGGAAATCACCTTTCAACTGTTATTTAGGTGATGCTACGATTTCCCTACATCGAGTTAGGCTCAAATGAAATTAGTGTGAATATTGCAGTTGGGGAGGAGTAATTTCTAGAGTCATGGACTTGAGAATAACAGGTGGAGAATTTCGCGGCAGACGAGTCCGAACAATTGGGACTAGTGCTCTCAGGCCAACTACTGATCGTACTAGGAGCGCGATATTTTCGATTCTTGGCCTAGATAAATTGATTGGCTCCAAGGTTCTAGATCTCTATGCTGGGACAGGGGCCTTGGGGATAGAAGCTTTGAGTCGAGGGGCTGATTGGGCAGATTTTGTTGAGTTAGATAAATCATTAGCCAGAAGGCTGGAAGAGAATTTACAAATGCTCGGTGTTGAACATTATTCTGATGTATTTCAGGGTAGGGTTGAAAGGGTGATCAACGAATTAACAAAGAAATATGACGTGGTCTTTGCTGATCCCCCTTACCGTGATAGTAACTATGAGAATCTTATGGGAGTAATTGTAGCTGGTGACATACTTAAAGAAAGCAGCATTGTGATTATTGAGCATGACAAGGATACCAAATTGAACGAATCACATGGGTCACTGTTTCTCACTAAGCAGAGACATTATGGAGATTCAGGAATTTCTATTTTTACTTCGAAGGTGGCGAATGACTAGAGGCCTTTATCCGGGAAGTTTTGACCCAGTACATAATGGGCACATAGATATAGCAGAACGAGCTTCGAAACTGTTTGATGAGGTGCTTATAGGTGTATATGATACTCCTCCAAAGAATTTGATGTTTACCACAGAGGAAAGATTGGATATGTTTGGCGAATCGGTCAAACATCTGAAAAATGTGAAAGTGGTTCCATTTACCGGTCTAGCTCCAAATTTTGCTAGAGATTCAGGGGCTGAATTTATAGTCCGTGGTCTCAGGGCGGGATTTGATTTTGAGATGGAGTTCGAAATGGCGTTAATGTGGCGGAATATAGCGCCAGATATAGATGTTGTATGCATGATGAGTTCATTAGAAAACCAGTTTCTTTATTCCAGTCGTATTAAAGAAGTGGCGTCTTTGGGTGCAAATATAGAAAATCTAGTTCCTGCAGGTGTTGCTGGCGCATTAAATATGAAAATTAAATAGGATGTATAGCTAAAAACAACAATTAATTATGAGAGGTGACTTATGGAAATAGGACAAATTGCTGAAGAGTTAAAATTGATGGCAAATACTGGAACTAAGGTTCCTGGGTTTCGTCGCAAAGTTATGGTAGATATTGATCGGGTAATGGCTTTGAGTGATGAGATTCTTCAAGGAGTACCCGAGGACATTAAAGAGGCTTCTGAAGTCATTAAAATGAAGGAAAGCATAATTAACCAAGCTTATTTAGAAGCAAAACGGGTCCGCACATTGGCAGAAAATGAGGCGACTGCTCTCACTTCTGCTGCTAAGGAAGAACATGAAACCAAGGTTGACGAGTCGGAAATTTATAAATCTGCAGAGCAAAAAGGGCAGGAGACTAAGGAGCAAGCGGCGTTAGAAGCACAACATATTTTACAAGATGCTCAAAAGAAGGCATATACGATACTTAGTGAAGCAGAAATGGCTGCTGCGAGTCGAAGAGATGGAGCTGACCATTACGCGAGAGAGGTTCTTTTCAATTTAGAAGAACAACTTGCTGACATCTTGGGAGAAGTGCGACGCGGTATTGATTCATTGAAAATAGAAGTAGAGGCTGCAAAGGCAGAGCGTTTACAGAATCCGGTTGATCAAGCGGAGTCCGTCGTTGTCTAGAGGGTCGATTGATTATATGATTGCTTGCAAGAAATGGGAGTCCTCTTTAAACAGGACTCCCATTTCTCATTATGACTGTCCTTTACACTGCACTGTAACCGCAGTCATTCGTAGAACTAGGCCTTAGCCTTATATGCCCTTATGTTCATGCTGTGTACTCTTTGAGCCCATGATTCTTCGCCATTCCAGGGTGTATCAGAAACTATTTCTATATCCACAAATCCGGCTTTTTGCATCTTTCCTATGTAGTCATCTTTGTGTTCTGCACCTGACAAGCAGGCGACCCAGTTTCCATCCGAGTGGGCTTCTTCTGGCAATTCACCTACTAGTAACATATCCGATATGTATGCTCTACCACCGGGTTTCAAAATTCTAATAGCCTCTTTGAATACTTCATTTTTGTCAGGGGCGAGATTGATGACGCAATTTGAGATAATAACATCTGTGGAGTTATTTTCTAGAGGAGTGTGTTCCATTTCACTTAGATGGAATGCGACATTATCGAGATTTAATTTGGCTTTGTTTTCATTGGCCAACGCTATCATTTCGGTAGTCATGTCTATCCCGACTACTTTTCCTGATCGTCCAACGGCCTGGGCAGCAATGAAGCAGTCTATTCCTCCGCCACTTCCGAAGTCCACCACCGTTTCTCCTTGCTGTAATTCGCCTATAGCTGTGGGGTTGCCACACCCAGCTGACGCATTTATCGATTCCGCCGGCAAATTTTGAACATCCTCTAAATTATAAAAAGGTTTTGGAGTGGCGCAACAGGCGGCCTCGCTTTGTTCTTTGGTGGCATCAATACGCGATTTTTCTGCGAAAGAGCCATAATGATCTCGGACGATGTTTTTAATTGATCCTTGATCTGCTTGAGTCATGTGTTACCTCCTAATTAGATTTATGTTACCACTAACTGATGTAAGTCCTTCAGTAGTTCAGTGTTTTCTTCTAAAGTGAATCCGTCGACTTTGTGTTCTGTTAGCCCACTCATGCCGTCAACTGCGCCAGCCTCTACTATGCTTATTATATTTTGTTCTTCTTCCTCTATCCTTGGTAGTAAATTCTTATTAGAAAAATTCGATAATGAACTTGCAAGTCCATATCCTCCCCAGTTGGATACGCTGGCGAGAACCAATTCTGACACACTTGTCGTGCAAGGTTCGTCAACTAGAGATGGAACCGTCATAATCTCTTTGCTTAAATTGCCCATGCCTATTTCGTTCCCGCCGTCTCCCACTCCCACTGAAGGTAATCCCCACTGGAAGAGATAATCGATTTTAGCAGTGTAAGCGGTAATGTCACGTCCTCTCATGTTTCTATATTTTTTGTCTGCAGTGAAACCGCACCTTTCGATCGCTATTAACACTGATGGATTAACGTCTTTGAGTATGGTCTTCGCGCACTCTTGGCTCTTTTCTTCATCAGTAATGGGGAATTCCAATATTTCAGAATTCTGGCTCTTTATTCTTTCCATGACGGAGAGTCCGTAATGATCCGTAAGGTAAACAACTTTGTATCCCAGCGCTTCTAATGCATTTCCAATTGCAATTGCTCCCGGTGGACCATCTGTTTCCACGGCGCCAGAATCTAATATGTAAAATCCGGTGGCTATGACTGCTGTACCTGGGTTTTCAAGAATTAGCTTTGCTGCTCTATCACAGTAGTCGTCTGCTACGTATTTACGGAGTTCAGAAATACCTCTGCGATCACGACTTAATATGGTTTTTTCAATACTCATTTTTTACATAACTCTCTGCTAATAGCGCTTCAATGTTTCTCAAAATACAGATAGATCCTCATCTTTTTTATCTGTTATAAACATGTGGCCAGGGGCATGGGTGATCATAAGAGAAGGTTTCGTCGTCATAGCTACGGATTGGGGGGTCACGCCGCACGCCCAGAATACTGGTATTTCGCCATCTTTTATATCAATAGGATCTCCGAAATCAGGATTATATATGTCTTGGATTCCGATAGACTCATGATCTCCTATATGTATAGGAGCACCATGAACAGAAGGGAATCTTGATGTGACTTGGACTGCTCTAACAACTTGATCCTCAGGTATGGGCCTCATGGAGACTACCATTGGTCCTGAGAATACACCAGCGGGATTTGTTTCTATGTTTGTTATGAACATGGGTACAGTCGTTCCCGATTCTATGTGGGCTATAGGAATGCCTGCGTTACTTAGGGCGCTCTCAAATGAGAAGCTGCAGCCTAGTAGAAAGGAGACAAGATCATCTCGCCAAATTGATGTTATATCTTCGACCTCCGAAGTCATTTCTCCTTCCTCGTACACCCGATATAAAGGGGTATCGCTTCGCAAATCCGCTCCTTCGGCAAAGTTAACAGGGTCAGCGCTTCCGGGGTCTACCACCTCAAGAAGTGGACAAGGCTTGGGATTACGTTGGCAATATAACAAGAAATCAAAGGCTAAGTCTCTCGGCAATATAGCAAGATTAGCCTGAACGTACCCAGGTGCCATACCTGCCGTTGTTCGGACAAGTTCTCCTGCGCGGAATAATTTTCTTAGGTCTGTTGGTGCTTTTGGTATAGTGGCTATTTCCATTACATGTGCCTTCCTACTTGTTCGCTTGGTTCATGTTTAGTTAATAATTTTCTCACTGAGCTTAATGCTGGCCTGCCAGGGCTCAACTTATCGCTGATTCTCAGAATACAATAATAGACTTATTTTGTCATTAGACTACGGAAGTAAACTAAAGCAAAGACTGTAAGTGTTTTATTCGGATTCGTTCAATTCACTTTCAGCCATTTCCTTTAATTCGAATAGCTTGGTAATAGCTTGTAGTGGTGTTAGCGACTCTATATCTATCTTTGCCAATTCTTGTACGGTTTTATGTGATGGCTTTAACAATGGGAGTTGTAAGTTGAAATCTGGAAGTTGCGCTGCGTTCATGTTTATAGGGTTGGATTCTTTCTCAAGCTCTGTGAGATATCCAAGAGCACTACTTACGACCGTCTGTGGCAATCCTGCTAGTCTTGCAACATGAATGCCGTAACTCCGATTCGCTCCTCCTGGGACAATTTGTCTAAGAAATATAATATCCCCGTTGTTCTCAGAGACTGCAATGTTGTAGTTACGTGCTCTGGGTAGATAGGTGGCAAGTTGCGTAAGTTCATGGTAGTGAGTGGCAAAAAGTGTCTTACAGCCCAATTTGGGACTGTTATGGATATATTCTGCCACCGCCTTAGCTATTGCTAGGCCGTCGTATGTACTAGTACCTCTGCCGATTTCATCAAGGATGACCAAGGAGTTAGAGCTTGCTTGGCTCAGTATTGACGCCGTTTCAACCATTTCTATCATAAATGTTGACTGTCCAGCTGTTAAGTCGTCTTGAAGTCCAACTCTGGTAAATATTCTGTCAACTATGCCAATAGAAGCTGACTCCGCTGGTACGAAACTTCCTACTTGCGCCATAAGAGTTATGATAGCCACTTGTCTTATATAAGTCGATTTACCCGCCATGTTGGGCCCAGTAAGTATCATTAGTTGATGAGAGCCGCAGGACATAAAAGTGTCGTTGTCTACGAACTCTCCGGAATTGAGTAATCGTTCCACCATCGGATGACGCCCGTCTTTAATATCAATCGTGTCATGAATGCCTA
>Ga0310344_10003041_pt1 | contig 12562 bp, 12 predicted proteins | sample HC15DNA20200_MG_FD_203801 | JGI IMG/M metagenome (GOLD analysis project Ga0310344, IMG submission 203801) | Marine microbial communities from station ALOHA, North Pacific Subtropical Gyre - HC15-DNA-20-200_MG | ecosystem: Environmental > Aquatic > Marine > Oceanic | place: Pacific Ocean: North... | reverse complement strand
AGGCTTCCCCGAGCCGCTGTTCGACGGCGTGTTCGACGTGGAAGATAAGCGCACAGTCGGTGGGAAGCACACCCGTTTGGTGGTTCGACCGGCAGGGATGGAGGCGGCGCAGTCGCCGACAGTGGAAGCAATCGCATTCAATACTGACACGAGTATCTTCGGTCCCGATCCAATGCATCTCATCTACCGGCTCGATGTGAATCGATTCCGGGGTGTGGAGCGCCTCCAGCTCGTCGTCGAGCACGTTCAAGTCGCGGCCGCGCAACGCCTGTAGTACCATCGCGCCGCTTCTGAGAATCCCGAGGTCTATAGCGAAGATGCTGGAGCTCAATCCCCTGTTCGGGCGTATAAAGGACCTGCAAGAGCGCGTAACTGCGCTTAGGGGGTATCTTTGACTATGACGCGAAGCGGGAACGGCTAGAGGAAGTCACCCGGGAGCTCGAAAACCCCTCGATTTGGGAAGCGCCTGACCGGGCGCAGGCACTCGGCAAGGAACGGGCAGCGCTCGATAAGGTAGTGAGCGGGTTGTCTTTGCTCGAAAGCGGTCTCGATGACGCCCATGGGCTGCTCGAGATGGCGCGCGATGACGACGATTCCGAGACTGCGGTGGCGGTTGAAGGTGATCTCGATGCGTTCGAGCGTTCGGTCGTTGACTTGGAGTTCCAGCGGATGTTCGCTGGTGCGATGGACGCCTCCAACGCCTATGTCGACATCCAAGCGGGCTCAGGTGGCACCGAGGCGCAAGACTGGGCGGAGATGCTGCTGCGCATGTACTTGCGCTGGGGTGAGCGCCGGGAGTTTCGCTCCGAGCTTATCGAAGTCTCCCCCGGAGAGGTGGCGGGCATCAAGAGTGCTACCGTGCGTTTCGATGGCGACCATGCGTTTGGCTGGCTGCGTACCGAGACAGGGGTGCACCGTCTCGTGCGCAAGTCACCTTTCGACTCGGGAAATCGACGGCATACTTCCTTTGCCGCGGTGTTCGTGTCGCCCGAGGTCGATGACAACATCGCGATCGATATCAATCCGGCGGATTTGCGTATTGATGTGTACCGCGCGAGCGGTGCTGGAGGCCAGCACGTCAACCGCACGGAGTCGGCGGTGCGCATCACGCATCTGCCCACAGGGATCGTGGTGCAATGTCAAAATGACCGATCGCAGCACAAGAACCGCGCCCAGGCTGAGAAGCAACTCCGGGCGAAGCTCTATGAGTTCGAGATGCACAAGCGGCGCGCCGAGCAGCAAGCCGTGGAGGATTCGAAAGCCGACATTGGCTGGGGGAGTCAGATCCGCTCCTACGTGCTCGACCAATCACGGATCAAGGACCTGCGTACGAGTGAGGAAACGGGAAATACCCAGGCGTTCCTCGACGGAGACCTCGATGGTTTCATTGAGGCGAGCTTGAAGAGCGGACTATGACGGACGACAACGAGCAAGTAAGACAGCGGCGAGAGAAGCTCGCCGCTTTGCGGCAATCTGGTGTTGCATTCCCCAATGACTTCCGGCGCACGGTGTGGGCCGAGGGTTTGCACGAGCGCTTCGGGGGGCTGAGCGCCGAGCAACTCGAGGCTGTTCCAGAGCGGGTCTCAGTTGCCGGCCGGATGGTAAGCCGTCGCATTATGGGTAAAGCGAGCTTCGCGCATTTGGAGGATGGCTCGGGGGAGAGCATCCAGCTCTATGTTCGCCGTGACGATCTGCCCGAAGGCCTATACAACCAGCAGTTTAAGAAGTGGGACATCGGCGACATCGTCGGTGCGCAAGGGCAAGCGTTCCGCACCAACAAGGGGGAGTTGTCGGTAAAGGTCGATAACTTGCGCCTGCTTACCAAAGCCTTGCGGCCGCTACCGGAGAAATTCCACGGGCTGGCTGACCAGGAGACGAAGTATCGGCAGCGCTACCTAGACTTGCTCTCCAATCGGGCCTCGAGGGAGGTGTTCCGCCGTCGGTCGCAAGTGATTTCCGCCATCCGCGAGTTCTTCGTCGCACGGGAATTTCTCGAGGTCGAGACGCCGATGATGCACCCGATTGCCGGTGGCGCGGCTGCGCGACCTTTCGAGACCTACCACAATGCGCTCGGCATGCCGCTCTATTTGCGCATCGCGCCGGAGCTTTATTTGAAGCGATTGGTGGTCGGTGGGTTCGAGCGTGTCTTCGAGGTCAACCGTAATTTCCGCAACGAGGGCTTGTCCACTCAGCACAATCCTGAGTTCACCATGCTCGAGTTCTACCAGGCCTACGCCGACTTCCACGAGCTGATGGACCTGACCGAGTCGTTGCTTCGGGAGCTCGCGTTGAAGGTCGTGGGCTCGACTGACGTTCCGTATCAAGGCGAGGTGTTCGATTTGGGCGCGCCGTTCGCGCGCTTGACGATGTTCGACTCCGTTCTTGAGCACAATCCGAGCATTGACCGAAATGCTTTGTCTGATCCGCAGGGGATTCGGCGTGTTGCTGAGGACCTCGGCGCGAAGATCGAGCCCGAGCATGGTCCAGGAAAAGTGTTGACCGAGATCTTTGAGCACACCGTCGAGGCAAAGCTGCGCAATCCGACGTTCATCACCGCGTATCCCACTGAGGTCTCGCCGCTTGCTCGGCGCAGCGACGATAACCCCGACGTCACCGACCGGTTCGAGTTTTTTATCGGTGGACGTGAGATAGCGAATGGATTCTCTGAACTCAACGATGCCGAGGATCAATCGGAACGTTTTCGGGCCCAGGTGGCGAGCCGTGAGGCTGGCGACGAGGAAGCGATGCCGTTCGACGAGGACTACGTGACGGCGCTCGAATACGGAATGCCGCCCACGGCTGGGGAAGGTATCGGCATCGACCGACTGGTTATGTTGCTGACGGATTCCGCCTCGATAAGGGACGTCATCCTGTTCCCCCATATGCGCCCGGCCGGATAGCGTATAGAGCTCGTGTCAAGGTATCGGCCGCCGGCGCCCTCAAGCTCGCCCTACATCACCGCGGCGGGCTACGCCGCGCTCGGCGAGGAGCTGCAAGGGTTGTGGGCCCGGCGAGATCGCGTCGTCGTTCACTTGACCGCCGCCGCTGCCGAGGGTGACCGCTCGGAAAACGCAGAGTACATCTACCGAAAAAAACAGCTCCGGGAAATCGACCGGCGCATCGGATATCTCCAGCGCCGAATGCCCGTGCTGAAGGTAGTCGAGCGCGATGTGAAGTCGGCACCCTCCACGGTGTTTTTCGGTGCGATGGTCGAGCTCGCCGATGAGGACGACAACACCGTCACGTACCGTATCGTCGGTGCGGATGAGATTGACGCCGGAAAGAATTGGATCTCAGTCGATTCGCCGATGGCGCGGGCCCTTCTGAAACGCTCACCCGACGATGAGGTGACGGTTGCGACACCGGCGGGAAAACGAGTGTATTGGATCGTGGCTGTCGCCTACGCTTGAATGCGAGGGGCGGCACTGCGGAGGTTACTGGCGCAGTAGGCGGCCATAACCCGAAACAGGTGTTCGCACGCCCGCAAGCCGAAGACAGCGCCAAAGACTCGCTTGGTTAGCGGTAATCACGGGACGCCCCAGATCTATCTCTAGCGCGTCAATGATGCCGACGCAGCGAAAGCCCGTCCCCGCGAGGAGCACGCCGTCTGCGCGTTTAGGGCACTCGGTGCGCAGCTGCGTATAGAGCGACTCCACGTTCTGCTCGAAGCCAGCACCGTGCGCGTAGAGCTCGTGGGGAGGAATGTCTTGCCACTTGCGGCCGAGATCGTGTTGCATTTCTCCTGCCGGCTCGAGCCCTCTCGTGGCGAAATAGTCTCGGCCGGCCTTCATCGCTGTGCTGGAAAACCACGGAGGAAAGACGAGAAAGGGCCGGTGGACGTTGCATGCTTGCAGCGCTGCGACGCAATCGATGCCGTTCGTGGTGATAGCGACCTCTGGCGAAAGGATGTTGGCGAGTTGCGCGATGACCGCTTCGTCCCACCGAGATCCGCCGACGATGCTGCTCGAGCTATGACCCACCACCACGGCTTGTAGCCGCATTTCGGCAAACTGATGCGCGCCGCGTGCCAGATCGTCGGAGAGCGTGACGCTACTGCGGTCTTCGTTCCACTGCGCCCATGGGGTGGGCGCGGTGACTCGGGCAGCGTGCAGGGAGATGTCCGGCGGTAGCATCGCCCACCACTCTGCCTCGGGAACGGCCTCTGTACCGACGATGAACAGGCCGAACCGGGCGCGCCAGCCCCAATTATCGCGATGTGACATAGTGTTTTTCCTTCATCAGATGAGCGCAACAAACGGGCGCTATGGCGGAAAAGATCGGTCTTTCCCTGCGCACAACCAGCACTCGCTGAACTGGGGCTCGATTGCCTCCCCGCAATCACTGCACGTCCACGCGGGACCGTCATTTCGCTCGCTATCGAGCATGCTGGAAATGAGCGCGCGTGCGCGGTCGGTGTCGCCATCATTAATCACCCAGATCTCTGGCCACGCTTCGAGTGGCGGCAGGTCGCCCACTCCTCCCATCAAGTGCCGGTTCTTGATGAGGCACGCGATGCTGTGGTCGGAGAGAACGGCCTCGAGATGCCCGGCTAACATGGGGTCGTGGAGCGTGTAGATTCGTTTCATCGCTCCGAGGGCGCGTCCAAGAGAGGGTAAAGTGTCGGTAGGCCTTGAGCCGGACGAAGCAGCCTGTCACGCCAGCTGCGATGGGGGGTTGCTGCGGTGCGGATCCAACGTTCCACCCCGATGAAGAAGGCGTCGGGTTCCAGCGCAGGCGTTGTTTCGGCAAAGGCGCCGATGCCGAGCACCCGCCCCTCGCCGTCGATGAAGAACGTCGATTTGCTCGTTTCGTCAAGAAACGCAAGCCACAGCTCGCCCGTCAGCCCCGCCACTTGCTCGGGAGGGTACAAGCTAAGTGCTAGCCGGCGAATCAACGCGCTGGCCCGGACGAGGGTCTGGCGCGATGTCGTCGCGTTCACATGGGCGCGGCGAATGTCGTTGAGCTCCTTAAGCGCGATGTGTCGCGGCGAAAGGATGACGTGGCGACGGATGAGCCAAGCGAGCACCAACCCGAGCAAACCCAGAACGAGCCAGGACGAGTAATCCCCCGAGATGCCGAAGCCTGTCTCCGGCGCAGGCACGTAGATGTCTCGCAGCTGCTCCAGCGCCGCGTTCAGCTCCGGTGAGCGAGCGGTGTCGGTCGTTGTCATGCGGAGCTTGCTCGCGCGCCGGAAAGCCCGCGGCGAAGGGCGGCCAACGCCGGTTCCTCGGTGCTCAGTGCCAAGAGGTGTGCCGCGTTTCGCCGACACAGGGTTTCCAGTCGGCTCAAGTGGTTATCGAACCGGCCCCGGTACGCATCGCGCACCCGTCGGTCGTCCGCGTGCAACGTCAGGCTGGTCCGCCCATCGCTGAATGCGAAGTCCTCGCGCCCAGGGAGCTCCCGTTCCCAGGGGTCGAACGTGAAGCCGCACACGAGCTCGCAAGATTGCGCACACGCCGTGAGATGCCGCTCGCCTTGCGCGGTCATGCGCCAGAAGTCTGCGAGGAGGAAGACGAGGGTGCCCGGCCGTGCCGCCTGGGCAACCCGGCCCAGGGCAAGGTCGATAGCGCTAAAGTCCTTGGTCTGTGACTCTGGACGCGGGTCGCCGGAAGCCGGCGGCTTGGCTTGCAGGCGTTCGAGTGAATTGAATATGCGCAGCAGGTTCGCCGCTTGGGTGGTTGGACGTATCTCCGCGTGGGTCTCGTCGCTAACAATGAACGCGCCCACACGATCCCCACGCGCGGCCGACATCCAGGCGATGAGAGCGGCCACGTGTCCGGCAAGCACGGACTTGAGCTGCCCCCGAGAGCCAAACGCCATGCTGCTGCCGACGTCGACCAGCAGCACGACCGGACGCTCACGTTCGGGCCGAAACACCTTGGTGTGCGGTTCCCCGCGGCGGGCGGTAACTCGCCAGTCAATGGTGCGTACATCATCACCGGGTTGATAGGCGCGCGATTCCTCGAAGTCCATTCCGCGGCCCCGGAACGCGGAGCGCCGGCCTCCAACGAGCACGCTGCTCGCTCGATGAGCGCGGGCGAGGTCGATGCCCGCGGCTTGCGAGCGAAGCGCAACCAGATCCGAGGCCCGAATCTCGAGGGGACTGCTGTGGAGGCGAGCTGGCAAGCTGATTTCTCGACCTGACCTAGGGCGCAGGCACCCTGGATACGAGCTCTGAGACGATTCGATCCGAGCCGATGCCGTCAGCTTGCGCTTCGTAGTTCAAAATGAGGCGGTGTCGCAGCACCTGTGGCGCTACCGCTTGCACATCCTCGGGCGCCGCGAAATCTTTGCCGGCTAGCCAAGCATGCGCACGGGCGGTTCGATCGAGGGCGATGGATGCTCGAGGGCTCGCACCAAAGCGGATCCATGATGCAACGTCGCTGTCATAAGCCGCCGCGCTTCTCGTGGCCGCAACGAGCTCGACGATATACTGCTCGACCTCATCGGCCATGTGCACATCGAGCACGTGGCTTCGGGCGTCGAGAAGCAGCGCTTCGGACAGCGAGGGAAAAGGGCTTTCCGGCGGTGTGTCGAGCGCATAGCGTGCTTGTTCTCGCGCAATACGCAAGATCTTGCGCTCCGCTTCTTTGTCTGGAAAGTCTATCGTCACGTACAGGAGGAAACGATCGAGCTGTGCTTCGGGCAACGGATAGGTTCCCTCCTGCTCGATTGGATTCTGGGTTGCCATCACCATGAAGAGCTTCGGTAACGGGTAGCTCTGCAACCCCACCGTGACTTGACGCTCACCCATCGCCTCGAGCAGAGCCGACTGCACCTTGGCCGGCGCCCGATTGATCTCGTCGGCCAGGATGAGGTTGTGAAACACCGGGCCCGGTTGGAATTCGAAAGTGCCGGTCTGGGGGCGAAACACCTCCGTTCCCGTGAGGTCCGCCGGCAGGAGGTCGGGCGTGAACTGCATGCGGCGGAAATTGCCTTCGATAGCCTCTGACAATATCTTGATCGCCGTTGTCTTGGCCAAGCCCGGGGCACCTTCTACGAGCAAGTGGCCATCGGCCAGCAGCGCTATCAGCAGGTCGTCCACAAACGCGGGTTGGCCAACGATGCTGCGGTTCATGTGCGCTTGTAGCGCGAGCACTTGGGTGCGTGCATCGACGCTCGAGTATTCGGTCACCGGGTGCCTCCATTCATCGTGGTGGGCGTCTGAAAGAAACGCTTGGCTTTCAGGACCGGGGCGTGCGGCCCAAAGCGCCGGCGATTCTCAAGCGAAGCGCATTGAGGCGGATGAACCCCTCTGCGTCACGTTGGTCATAGGCCCCGCGGTCGTCTTCGAAGGTGACGACGTCGGTGCGATATAAGCTGCCTTCCGACCGACGCCCGACGACGGTAATGCCACCCTTGTAGAGCTTGAGCCGGACCTCGCCGCTGACCGGGCGTTGGCTCTCGTCAATCATGGCCTGAAGCATGCGCCGCTCCGGTGACCACCAGTAGCCGTTGTAGATGAGGTGCGCATAGCGAGGCATCAGCTCGTCTTTGAGATGGGCGACCTCACGATCCAAGGTAATGGATTCGATTGCCCGGTGTGCCTTGAGCATGATGGTGCCGCCCGGGGTCTCGTAGCAACCGCGTGACTTCATTCCGACGTACCGGTTTTCTACGATGTCCAGGCGCCCGATACCATTCTCGCCTCCGAGCGTATTTAACCGGTCGACGACCCCTGCCGGGTTCGAGCGAATACCATCGACAGCGACGATATCCCCGTGCTCGAACTCAACGTTGACATAGGTCGGGGTCTCCGGGGCTGCCTCGGGCGCGACGGTAAGTCGCCACATCGACTCGTCGGGCTCGATCCATGGATCTTCGAGCTCGTTTCCTTCGTAGGAGACATGCAAGGCGTTGGCATCCATCGAGTACGGTGAGTCGTTGCCTTTTTGCCGGGCAATGGGAATGCCGTGCTCGGCGGCGTAGGCGAGTAGGCGTTCACGGGAATTGAGATCCCATTCGCGCCACGGTGCAATGATGCGGATGTCCGGGTTGAGCGCATAGGCACCGAGCTCGAAACGCACTTGATCATTGCCTTTGCCTGTGGCGCCGTGAGATACCGCGTCCGCACCGGTCTCGGCCGCGATCTCCACGAGCCGTTTTGCGATCAGCGGACGCGCGATGGAGGTGCCGAGCAGGTATTCACCCTCGTAGATCGTATTCGCCCGGAACATTGGGTAGACATAGTCCGCGGCGAACTCCTCGCGAAGATCTTCGATGAAGATCTCTTTGACTCCCAGGTTCTCCGCCTTGGCCCGAGCCGGCTCGACTTCCTCGCCTTGCCCGATGTCAGCGGTAAATGTCACCACCTCACAGCGATAGGTGTCCTGGAGCCACTTGAGAATGATCGACGTGTCGAGCCCACCGGAATACGCCAACACTACTTTTTTTACGTCGGACATCTCGGCGCCTCTCAACCTCGTTTCGAATGATCAGTAAGGATCTGTGCCACGCAGCAAGTGAGCCGCTTTCCGGTTGGCACGTGCAGGAACTCGTTCGGCCCATGTGCGTTCGACTGTGGACCGAGCACGCCGGTGATCAAGAACTGGGCGTCGGGAAATTTCTCTCCGAGCATGCCCATGAACGGGATCGCACCCCCTTCACCCATGTAGACCGCGGAGCGGCCAAAAAACGCGTTTGATGCCGCTTCCGCCGCCGCTTCGAGCCACGGTTCGAGAGACGGTGCGTTCCATCCGGTTGCCGCGTTGTCTGCGTCGAAGGTGATTTTCGCGGCGTACGGTGGGTCGGATTCGAGCAGCGATTTAAGCTGCGCGCTGGCCGACTCGGCATCCAGCATCGGCGGGATCCGCAACGAGAGCTTCACGGAAGTGATGGGGCGCAGCACGTTTCCCGCATCTTGAAGTGCGGGTAAACCCGCAGCGCCGGTCACCGCCAATGCGGCTCGCCAAGTGCGATTGAGCACCAGCTCGGTCAGATCCGTGCCTGCTGGCGCAACGCCGTCGTGGAAGGGAAACTTCGTATAGACGGTGTCACCAAGCACCTGCGCGGCTTGGCGTGCCTGCCGGACGCGTTGCTCCGGAATCGATACCTCGAATGCGTCGACAATGGTGCCGGTGGCTACGTCCTCCAGTCGGTCGAGTAGGCCGCGTAGCACGCGGAAGCTGGAAGGAACGATGCCGCTCGCATCGCCCGAATGGACCCCTTCGGCGATGAGCTCGACACTCAATCGTCCGCTGACCATGCCCCGTAGCGACGTGGTGCACCACATTTGGTCGTAGTTACCGCAGCCCGAATCCAAGCAAACGACCAGGCTCGGTCTGCCGATGCGCTCTGCCAAGGCGTCGATATAGTGGGGTAGGTCGAATGAGCCGCTCTCCTCGCAAGCCTCGATGATGACGACTGCCCGACAGTGTGGCAGGCCTTGGGAGGCGAGCACCTCGATTGCCGTTAGCGAGGCGAACGCGGCGTAGCCGTCGTCGGCGCCTCCGCGCCCGTACAGTCGGTCTCCTTCCAGGACGGGAGTCCAAGGGCCGAGCGGCTCGCGCCAACCATCCATCTCCGGCTGCTTATCCAAATGACCATACAACAACACGCAGTCATCGGGCGATGCGTCGCCGCGGGCGGGAATTTCCATGTAGATCAGCGGTGTGCGACCTTCTAGCCGCACGACCTCGACGGTGAGTCCGTCGATCTCCCGTGCTTTACACCAAGTCTCGATGAGCTCGACCGCGCGCTCCATGTGGCCGTGTTCAGACCAGTCAGGGTCGAAGGCGGGCGATTTGTTGGGTATGGCGATGTAGCGCTCTAGCTCGGGGACGATGGAAGTTTCCCACGTCGACTCGACTTGCGCGATTGCTGCTGCTCGGTCCAACTCAACCTCGTGTTTCTTCTAAAATGACCTGAAAGCGTCTCCCTCCTCCGGGCGTGACCGGGGCGGGATTTCCGACAGGTGGATGAATGTAGTATGACGCCGACATGATTCTACACGTGGATATGGATGCGTTTTATGCCTCCGTCGAGGAACGCGAGCGTCCCGAGTTGCGAGGTCGTGCTGTCGTTGTCGGCGGAGACCCACGTGGCCGAGGTGTGGTTGCGGCTGCCAATTACGTTGCCCGCGAGTACGGTGTGCGCAGTGCGATGCCCGCCGCACAAGCGAAGCGCTTGTGTCCCCAAGCGGTATTTGTTCGGTCGCGTATGGCGCTTTATGCCGATGAGTCGGCGCGGATCCGCCGCATCTTTGCCCGCTACACTCCCCTCATCGAGCCGTTGTCCCTTGATGAGGCGTTCCTCGACGTGTCGGGTTGCGAGCGATTGTTCGGCTCCGCGCGCAATATCGCAGTAGCGATCAAGCGTGCGATCGCGACCGAAGCTGGGTTGATCGCCTCGGTTGGCGTCGCTCCGACGAAGTTCGTGGCCAAGATCGCAAGTGATCACGATAAGCCAGATGGGCTCGTATGCGTGCCAGCCGACAAGGTGCAAGGGTTTCTTGACGTGTTGCCTATCGGTGCGCTGTGGGGGGTTGGACGGGCCACCGGCGCGCGATTTGCGCAGATGGGGATCGAGACGATCGGTGAGTTACGAGAGCAGCCACGCGAGATGATGAGTGCGTTGTTCGGTCGGCAGGGCGAGCACTTATGGCAGCTGTCCCACGGCATCGATCCCCGTCCAGTCATGCCTGATCGGGCGGCCAAGTCCATAAGTCACGAGACGACATTCGGCCGGGATATCTGCGATCTCGACGAGCTCCTTGCTCATCTGCATCAGCTGAGCGAGCAAGTTGCCGCCCGGGTCCGGCGCGCAGAACGCCTCGCACGTCGTGTGCAACTCAAGATCCGATTCGACGACTTTCGTACCATCACCCGCGCTAGTACTTTTGAAGCGCCGACCGACTCCACCCGCATGATTCGCCACGCCGCGCGGACGTTGCTGGAGCAAAACGTCGCGGTGAAACCGGGGACGCGCACCTTGGCTCAGCCGTTGCGTTTGCTGGGTGCCGGGGTCGCCGGTTTTGGGCCCGAAACCCAACCTGACCAAGTCGACCTGTTTGCGCCCGAAGCGCCTGAGCACGACAAAGCGGTGGACACGTTGGTCGACTCGATTCGTGAGCGGTTTGGGGAAACGTCATTGCGCCGGGGGCACCGGCTGCGGTGATGCCAGCAACGTCGTTCGGTTGCTCTCAGAGGCGACTGAGCGTCGGTTTCGTCCTTTATCTGGCCTTCTCCATCTGCGTGGGGCTTTCGGCCGCTGCTGCTGTTCAAACCTTCCTCGGACCGACGAGCGAGGCGCAATTCCCCAAGGTCGTCTTCCGCAGCCTGGAGGTGGCGTGTCTGGTGTCGGTAGCGGGCTGGCTGTGGATGCAGCGCGAGCTTCGCTGGTCCGCTTGGGGCGTCACGGCTTCTTTTTCGACCTGGGGGCGTCATCTGATGTTCGGCTGGCTCGCAGGGGTCGCCATGATCGGGCTTGTGGCGGTTGGACTATTGGTCGCCGGTGCACGTGAGCTGTCTGAGTCGCTGGCGCTGTTGCCGGGCCTGCTCGTCCGAGGAGTCGTGGTCGGTATCGCGGTCTCGCTCATCGAGGAGGCGTGGTTTCGGGGAGGTTTGCTCACCGCGCTTGCTGCGCCGGGGCTTACCCGAAGAGGCAGTGCGGTGGTGATCTCGTCATTATTTTTCTCTTCGGTCCATTTCATCGAGCCGGGTGCATCTGGCCCAGATGGTACGGGGAGCTGGTTTTCTGCCTGGGATGTGTTTGCGGGGAGCTTCGGCCGCTTCACTGAGCCGGAGATTGCGGGTCCGGCTGTGGCGTTGTTTCTCGCGGGCATTGTCTTGGCACTGATTCGGGTCAATACACAGTGCATTGCGGGGTGTATCGGTTTGCATGCGGGGTGGGTGACCGCACTTTATGCCTTCAAGCGTTTGTCCGTGCCTCGGTCCGACGGCTCGGCCTACTTCTTGGCGGCGGGCTACGATGGTGTCGTGGGGTGGTTCGCCGCGACGGTGTTCTTGGCGGTGGCGTTTACACTGCTTCGCTGGCGTTCGGCTCGAGAATCAGGAGCGGAAGATGGGCACTGAACTGCCTGTGGGCACCGACACTTCGGCGTCGCAGACGCCCTATGTGGTGTCACCAGAGGATCTCGAGATCAACGAAGGCACCTACGATTGGTCGGTGCGGCTGTTCACGTTGTTTCGCAAGCTGTTGCGCATCAACGTGAACCTCCGAGGTGGCGACGCACTGGTGCAACAGGGCGAGATTTTCCTGTTCAATCACTTTTCCCGGTTCGAGACGTTTATCCCCCAATACTTGATTTATCAGGCGTGCGGTGCCTACTCACGGGCGGTGGCGTCGGCGGAGTTCTTTCGGCCCGGAGACCCCTTGACCGCGTACTTGTCGCGGGTCGGCGCGGTTCCCAACGACATGGAGGGCCTTCTGCCCTACCTTGCTGCGGAGATCTTGCGCGGCCGCAAGCTCGTGATCTTCCCCGAAGGCGGGATGGTGAAAGACCGACGTGTGCTCGATGACGACGGCGAATACCGGATTTATTCGCGTACCGCTGAAGACCGTCGCAAGCACCACACCGGGGCGGCAGTGCTGGCACTAGCGC
>Ga0310344_10003040_pt1 | contig 12564 bp, 4 predicted proteins | sample HC15DNA20200_MG_FD_203801 | JGI IMG/M metagenome (GOLD analysis project Ga0310344, IMG submission 203801) | Marine microbial communities from station ALOHA, North Pacific Subtropical Gyre - HC15-DNA-20-200_MG | ecosystem: Environmental > Aquatic > Marine > Oceanic | place: Pacific Ocean: North... | reverse complement strand
CTCCTGTAACCACTCTCGATCAAACCAACCCTGACGTTGCGATTGCTTATGATACTTTACTACAAGTATCCCGAGAAGTACAGAGTGAAGGCTGGACATTTAATACAGAGTATCACTATGAAATGACCCGAGATACTAACGGGGAAGTAGCGATACCTAATAATATGATACAAATAAAACTTACTGAAAATAGTGCTAATGCAGAATTTGATTGCATTAGAAGATCAGGTAAGTTATACGATAGACAACATCACACATATGACTTAAGCGATATATCAGGAGATAATATAGAATGTGATATTGTATGGGAATTTGACTGGGTAGATTTACCAGAACCTATACAGAATTATGTTACAGCAAGAGCTTCTACATTTGTGTCTCAACGAATTGTAGGATCTACTGATCAGTACTCCATGTTACAACAACAGGAAGCACTAGCTAGAGCACTAGCTTTAGAATATGAAACACAGCAAGGACAGTTTACTTTCTTTGGACACCCACAAGGTCAACAAAACTATTACCAGAGCTATCAACCTTTCCAAGCACTTCAACGATAATGCCAGCAGTAACTCAACGAATTGATAATTATTTAGGTGGAGTATCTAAACAATCTGATGACAAAAAAATACCAGGTCAAGTCCGAGAGTGTCTTAATGGCTATCCTGATCCTACCTTTGGATTAACTAAACGACCTGGTTTTAAATGGATTGCTAACTTAGGTACAGGTTCTACCTATGATTCTTCTTTCTGGTTCTATATCAGTAGAGATGATGATGAAAAATATATAGGCTGTATAAAGCCTGCAGGAGGCGGTACAGGGGACATTGATATATGGAATGCTACAACGGGTACAGCATGTACTGTTAACTATGGTACAGGGGCACAGGCATACCTTACAGGAGCACGTACAAACTATGATATCTTAACTATACAAGATACATCTATTATAACTAATAATTTAATAACTACTGCTGTAACAGCTGCACCATCTTTTACAGCTAATTCTCAAGCTACACTTGTATTAAGTGGTGTATCAGTTAGTGTTACATATACAATAGTTATTAATGGTACTACTATATCAGTCACTACAGATAGTGATGATAGTTATAGTGATACATTAGATAAGATTAAAACTGCTATTGATAACCAAAGTACATCAAGCGGTTGGGGTCTTACAACTACTAAATTATTATATACATTACATATAACTAGAGCTAGTGCATTTACTATAACAGCTTCTGGTGGTACTACTGGTACTTCTATTTCTGTCTTTCAAGATCAAGTAGATAATGTAAGTCAGTTACCTACAGATGCTCTACATAATCATACAGTTAAAGTTATTAATACTGCTTCAGCTAATGATTCATACTTTGCTAAATGGATAGCTAATAATAGTACATCTGGACCTGGATTCTGGGAAGAGACTCAAGATCCTAGTTTATCTACTGGTTTAGATAATGCTACAATGCCTCATGAATTAGTTAATAATTCTACTAATACATTTACATTTCAAAAAATAACCTATAATGCTAGAGGTGTAGGTGATGATACTACTAACGAACATCCTAGTTTTGTAGGATCTAAAATACAACAAGCTTTCTTCTATGGTAATAGATTAGGATTCTTATCTTCAGATAATGTTGTCTTAAGTAGAGCTGGTGTACATTATAGTTTCTATCATAAGTCAGCTCAGACACAAGTAGATTCTGACGTTATAGATTTAGGAGCATCTACTACTAAACCTGCTTCCTTACATGGTATACTACCTACTGCACAGGGATTAGTTCTATTCAGTAAGAATCAGCAATTCCTTATGAGTGCTGAAGATGATATATTAACACCAAGTAAAACTACTATTAAAACTATATCTAACTATGAGGTAGACGGTAGTGTTAACCCAATAGATATGGGCACTAAGATTAACTTCCTTAGTAAGACACCTAGTTATACACGTATCTTTGGTATGGTTACTAGAGGTCAAGATGAAAATCCTAAAGTATTAGACGTTGGTAGAGTAGTAAACGAATGGGTTCCAGCTACAATAGATACATTTATTGGTAGCGCACAGAATCAATTTATAGCTATGTCTAGCCAGTCAGATAGGAAAGTATATTTCTATCTTACATATAGTGATGGAGAAAAAGATATAGTACAATCTTGGTTTAACTGGGAATTACCAGGTACAGTACAGACTATAGCAGTTGATTCAGATGACTTCTTTGCGGTTACTAAACAAGGTAATCAATTTACATTAAGTAAAGCCAGTATAAGTCAGAGTCCAGAAGATGCTATTATTGTCAATAATGATGGTGAGAAAATTAACCCCTGTATTGACTTATATTCTAACGCTAGAAATGCTGCAAACAATGCTACTGTTGTCTACGATTCTACTAATGACTTTTCTAAATGTTATATACCTTGGGCTAATGTAACAGATCTTACACCAATTATTGTAATTAAAGGTACTACAGCTACAGGTCAATTTATTGAATCTGGTTTTACTACTACACCTACTGTAATAACTGATGATGGTGATCCTTACTTTAAAGTTCTTAAGAAAGATTTAAGTGGAGTAGCTGCTGATGTTATAGTTGGTTGGAAGTATGATCTTGATGTAACATTACCTAAGACATATGTTAGAACAGATGATGATAACATAAGATCTGATTTTACTGCTAATTTAGTTGTATCTAGAATGAAATTCTCTGTAGGATTATCTGGGGTTATGGGTTTTAAACTTAAATCTACAGGTACAATACAAGGATCTAGATCTTATACAGGAGATGGTACGACTACAGTATATAACTGGATAGAAGAAGATATAAGATATGTAGATAGAGATCAGATTAAACTTAAATTAAATGGTATTGAATCTACAGCATTTACAGTAACAGGTGATTCTCAAATTACTTTAACTAATGCTGCTACTGAATCTAAGACTTTAACTGGTGATGCTACTGAAACATCTTTTGATCTAACTTTCACACCAAGAGATCCTACTAAGATTAGAGTTGAAGTAGGTGGGGTTCTAAAAACTCTCAATACTGATTACTATTTAGTTAATAATTTCATTAACTTTGTAACAGCACCACCTGCTGCTAGTAATAATATTAAAGTATATAGTGCTGATGATATATTCATTTACATTGATGAATGGTACAGTCTTAACCCTGTAGCTAAAGCTGATGTATACTTAGCTAATGATATTGCTTTATCTGGGCAGTCAGTGGTACAAATACCAATACACCAAAAATCAGATAACTTCCAATTACGTTTATTTAATGACTCACCATTTCCTGTGTCCTTAAACTCAATGATGTGGGAAGGTAATTACTCACCTAGATTCTATAAGAGGATATAACATATGATGAATGATATAGAGTTATCTATGGTCAAAAGCCCAGGTAAGCTTTTTTTAAAACAACAATTAGCTACATCTGGTATAGAGATGCAATGGGTAGATATTGCACTTGGTATTGCAGCTGGTGTTGCAGGTCAAGTAATAGGTGGTAATAAAGCATCTAATGCTGCTAAACAACAAGCTGCATCTGCTAATGCTGCTACTGATCGTCAGTATGAGTATGACGTTAAAGCCTGGAATATGGATAACGAGAAGCTTATAGCTGAACGTGATCAACAGGCACAAGTTCAATTAGTTAAAGCAGCTAACGAAAGAAGAGCTGCAGATTGGAAAGATGCTTCTGCTTTAAGAGCTTATAATTACGATTTAATGATTCGTAATACAAAGCAACAGTCTTTAGATGAACAATATTTAAAATCTACTCAGCTTTACCATCAACAGATGGACTTAAATGCTAGAACTGCTTATGCTGGTCGTGAAGATGAGCTGAATTCCTTACGAGAAATTCAAGCAGAAAGTGCTTTCAACGAACAAGAAAGATATATTCAAAGTTTATTATCCATAGGATCAGCAGAGGCTGCAGGAAGAACAGGAGTCAGTGCTAGAAAAACAGTTGGATCTATTATAGCAGCTAGCGGTAGGAAACAAGCAGCCGCAGCAGAAGCTATGTTAGGTGCTGAACGTAATACTGCTTCTGTTTTAGCTGAAATAGCAAGAGACCAAGAAGCTGCAGATATGGCAGCATGGGCACAAAAGATGCTAGATCCTGGTGAACTTCCACTACCTCTTGAACCATTAGCAACTCCAATAGCTGACTTCTTATTACCTAGAGCTATAGAAGAATTCGACTTCGGACCACAACCTGTTAAAGGTGCTATGAGAGATCCTAGCGCAGCAGCAGGACAAGTCTGGGGTAATACTATTACAGGTATAGCAGGTACAATAGGACAAGTAGCTATGACAAGTTGGCAGAATCGTTAATTAACAAATGGCAACAACATTCAAACGTTATGGTCGTGGTGGTAGGTTTAAAAAGCCTGCCATTGGCGACGCAGGCATAAGTGCCTTAAGACAACGTGATCAAACGATCATTGATTCCTTACAACTATCCAGAAATCAGCAAGCTGAAATCGACAAGGATCAGATGAGTGCTATGGAAAGAGCATTCACTAAGGAAGAACAAAACCTTGAAGATCTCGCTAGATTAGAAGATAAAATCTATGCTAATAAGAGAGATCACATTAAGTTAAGAGCACAAAGAGAAGTAGAAGCTCTTAAAGGTCAAGCAGATGAGTACGGAAGACAAGCAGAACATTGGGAACAATTATCACCTAAATTAGGTAAAGCATTACAAAGCCTTGCTAAAGGTTACGGTAATGTAGTTACTAGACTGGGTTATGATGAAGCTGCTAGGAATCAAAATTTATATGATACCTTATCTATATGGGAACCTAATTTCCAAAGAGAAAGCTTACTTGAAACTGAAGCTAATGCTGAGAAATTAGTTGAAGCAGCTCATGAACAAAATCAAAAAGAAATAATAGAATTAAAGAAACAAGGTGTTGCTCCTACTCCATTAGTTGGTAAGGAGCAGATGAGTGCATGGAGAAATACTGGTAAAGTTTTTTGGGTAACTAGAGATCTAGAGAGGAATATAGATACTCATATCCGACAAGGTTTAGATATGTGGGTCCGTAATGGTAATAAATTAGAAAGCCAAGCGGATTACAATAAGGCATTAGCATGGGTACAATCTTCTATAGAAGAAGCTGTAGGTATAAAAGATTTTAAATACCATAGAGGTGTTAGAGAGTTCAGAGAAACTTTTAACAAACATGCTGCTACAGCTAATAAAGATTGGACTAATAAAAGACTAGCTCAGATAACTGCTACTCAATTCAAAGATGGAATGCAGATATTAGAAGATGCAGGTCCGTCACAAAGACAAGCTAATGTAGATAAAATGGTGAACTATGTCATGTTACACCATAGAGATAAAGAGGGTAATCTAATAGCTAATAATGCATCTGAAGCATATGGTCTTATACTTAATACTTGGGCAGCAGATTTACAAATCAGTGATGATGAGTTACAAGATAGAGTTGAACTATTAACTTTAAAAGAAGGTAGACAGCCAGGTGATAAAGCTTCAATAGAAGGTCGTCATCCTAACTTAGTTAAAGCTATGTGGGTTGCAAGACTTGATGCTCAAAAGAAAAAGAATGATCAATTCACTATAACTAAGAATACAAATAAAAGATTAGCATGGGAAGATGGTCAAACAGTTATTGAGAAAAATCTTAGTCCAACAGAACTGATAGCAGAAGCAGATCGAATTGAAAAACAGTACCCATTTGGTAGTGATGTAGCTAAATACCTAAGAAGAGTTGCTGATATTGATGGTATTAAATATTCAGATAAACATATTGAATCTCAAATTACAACTCTAATTAATAGTGGTAAACCATTTGAAGCTCTTACAATGTTAAGAGGTAACTCAGCTATAAATGGAGAAAAGAGAAAAGATTTAATGCAACAAATTAGTTTTGTTAATGATTGGAGTAATAAACTTGGACTTAAGTTTGATGGTAAAAATGGAATTGAAGAAAGTTTAAGAGCTAAATTAAAGAATACTTTAGGTTTTAAAGGAGATGATGATACTGTTGATTCTTCAGTTGAAAGTAAATTAACTGAAGCTGTAAATGATCTTGGTATGACATATATCCAAGAACTGAATGCAAGGAAAGATAATCAATGGTCTGAAAAGAAGAAAATACAATCTGCATATAGATCTGCTATGCAAATAGTTAGTGATAGAATAACTAATAAAGAAGGAATATATAAAACTATTCCTGCTATGAGAAGAAGAAATTACAATGTACCTATTTTTGCAGATCAAGTGACGGCTGACGATAGAACAGATAATAATGATTTAAGTTCTATTGAACCAGTAGAATTTAGAAAATTAGCTAGACAAAATAAAATGCACACTCTATTAGATAAAGAAGGTGTGCTAACTAATAACCAAGAGAAGTCTATAATAAGAAGTCTTAATTCAAATACTCCTCTAACTGCAGCTAGTGATACTGTGTCTGGAATTTTAGATGACCTACCTAATAATCATGAATTAAAAGGTAATATTAATGGTGTTTATAGACAACTACTTCTTAACAGTCCTAACGATGAAGCTAAAGAAGCAGCTAAACGTCTAGAACCTGATCTAATAGAGTCTGTCTCAGGTATAGATCCAAATAATCAAGCTGAAGTATTTAAAGCAAATAATCATATAGAACTTATTAAAAGATTACATTGGTTAGATACACCAGCCGCGGAACTTATTAGATCAAATTATTTAAACCCAAGATTTTCTCCAGAAATATACGGAGGTTTTAGTTACTAATGAATATTTATGAACAAATAGAAGAAGATCCATCATTAGTACCTGATTCTGATCTTAACACTCCTGATAATAAGAATGTTATAGAGAACCAACCTAATGAAGATAATATAATACAAGAAGGACAAGAAGGTGAATTACAACCTATTAGCCCTAATCAACAAGCTACAGAACAATTAGATACTCCTAATGTTATAGACCGACCAATTAATCCAGAAGTCTTACCTGATCTAACTGATCCTGAAGTTAGACAACAGATGAAAGAGGATCAGAGTATATGGTGGGGTATGCCTAGAGGTGATGAAAGGAAAGCTGCTAGAGATCAATGGATTAATAAGTACTGGGGTTCAGAAAAGAAATATAATGATAGAGCTGCTTTATATGGTAGTAGTAATCCTATTGAATCAGTAGGTAATACTATGGAAATATTAGCTGCTGGAGGAATGGGTCTAGCTGATTATGGTGCTGATTTAATTGGGTTACTTCCTGGTCTAGCTGGTGTAGATAATGCTTATGATAGATATACTGCTAAGATGTTTACTAATCCAAACGTCCAAGCTATCAGAAATATATCTAAAATAGTCCTACCTTCTATTATTACAGGTAATATAATAACACAATTAACAGGTAAAGCTGGTGCTGCAGGGATGTTAAGTAAAGTCCAACAGTATGGTGTTGGCTTTGGTCTTAATACTATTGTAGATTCAGCTATTGTAAGTTTAGCTGATCAAAGTGCAGAACAAAACTACTTTGATTTAGCTTATCAAAATGATTTCTTAAACCTATTTGGTAGAGGTCAGGTATTAGAAGTACCTGAAATACTCAGAGTAATGGGTAATAGTAGCCCATTCTTTAACCGATTTACTGCAGGAATGGTTGATCTTCCATGGTCTGCATTAGGTAACTTAATAGGTTGGGGTATGGCTTTTAAATCTGATGTTAAAGGTCCAATAATAGGTTGGATGGAACCATTAGATGATGCAGCAAAAACTTATAAGAATGGTGTAATACTATCTACAACAGATGCTAAGAATATCCAAGAGATGGAAGAGCTTCAAACTGCATTACAAAGTGGTAAATTAAGTAAAGTAGAAGAAGCTGAAGCTATAGATAGATTAATTCTATTAGAAGAATCATCTGGTAATTTAGATGATATTGATAATGCATTACGCTTAGATGAAGACTTACTTGATTCTGAAAGAAACTTAGCTGCAGGAAGAAAGATAGCAGATAATGGAGGTGAGATACCTACTAATAAAGTAGATGGTGATATATCTCCCGATATAACAGATCCTAATAGACCAACACCTACTCCTGGTAACGTAGCTAAAAATAAAGCAGATCTAGCTGCTATAAGACAAGGAACTTCTGTAGGAGATCCTGCTGGTATTGATACAGAATTATCTAAGAAAGGTATTAGTCCTGAAACACCTGCTAGAGATACTACTGTAAACATATCTAAAGTAAATACAGGTGATTTCAATGCAGTTGTCGATGGTTTTAGTTTTAATCAGAAACAAATGAGAGCTGCTGCCTGGGGTTACTATGCAGATATAGTAGATCCAGATGGTACTTTAGATGATATAGTAACATTATTTAATTCTAATAAAGATACTAAAAATCTACTTAGAGGTAAATTACAAATAGAATATATACCTGACGATCAATTCCATGCTGCTATGCTTGCAGTAAGAGACTTAATGGATATATTTAGTGGAAGACAGATCAATGAAACTTCTGCTAGAGTGATGGCATCTTTAGGTTTTGATATAAGAACTACAGCTGAGAGTACATTTAAGTATAAAGGTCTAGCTGATTTCGATACAGGCATGGATCGTATGCTTGATAAGATTGAATACTTATTAGATGAAATAGAATTATCTAAATATGTAGCTGGTTGGCAGTTAAAGAATAAAGATTGGATGACTTCTGTACCTCTAGAAAACTTAGAAGAAGCTGCTAGTGATGTATTAGCTGGATTTAGAAATCAATCTATAAGTATACATGCTAAGAATCGTAAGTTTGTCCAAACATTAAGAAGAGCAAAAGAATATAATCCTGAAGCATTACGTGCCTTAACTGCTGCATTCGTGCAAACTGAAGGTGATGTAGATACTATGAGTAAATTAATTAAATTTGCTTCTGAACAAGTTGATCCTCTTACTTTAATAAAGAGTCCTGATCCAAGGAAAATGACTCTATTTTCTAAGAGTTTATTTAGTGTAGTATTTAATAATGTATTATCTGCTGGTTCTGTAGTAAAAGCTACTGTAGCTGGACAAGTAATACAAATTGCTAATGCTATGACAACTATGCCTGGACATTTATTCTGGGGATTAGTTGATGGGGATTTACTACCACAAGTACAAAAAGCTAATTTCTTATATCATGATTCTATTAGAGTATATAAGAAATCTTTAGGTTATGCTTGGAGACAGATGCTTAAAACACATCAAGATCCTACAACTATGATTAGAAATAGTAGAAAGGATTTTATCTTCCAAGATTATAAAGCACAAGAAGTAGTAGATGATGTAAGACAAGGTATATGGGAACCAGATCAAAATATTGGTAAGATATGGCAGCATAATGTACAGAAAGGTATGTTCCAATTAGGTCAATCTAGATGGGCTAGATATCCTATGACAGGTATGGCATTCCCTGATGCATTCTCTAAAGGTGTTATGTCCCATAAATGGTCAAGATTCTATGCTTATTTAGATACTATAGATGAGTTTGGTTGGGCTGATCCTAAGAAATTAAGAAGAGCAGAAATTAAATATAGACGTTCTTTCTTTAATAAAGATGGTACTTTAACAGATTCTTGGGTAGGTAGACAAGCAGATGATGTAAACTTTACTGCTGACGATAATATAAGTAAAGTTATAACTCAAGGTACTAATGCATTCCCTCTACTAAGATATGGCTTTATGTTCCCTAGAACAGAAAGTAACGCATTTAAGTATGCAATGTCTTTTACTCCTATTAGTTTAATACCTGGAGCTGGTAAAGTATCTAAAACACTATGGGCTGGAAGTGATGAATCAATAGCATTAGCTCTTAAAGAACATGGTATAGATATGGCTTCTACTCCATATGCTAAAGAAATATGGAAAGAACTTAGAGCTGAATATACAGGTAGATTAATCTTTGGTGCAGGTATCACTAAACTTGGCTGGGATTATGCCATGAGTGGTGGTATAACTGGTAGTGGTCATCATGATCCTGCTATAAGAAGAAGAGAAGAAAGAGAACTAGGACTTAAGTATAAAACTTTTAGAGTACCTGGAACTAATAAAAGAGTATCCTATGAAGGTATACCTATAGTAGATCCTTTATTTACTATCTTAGGTAATATGGTTTATTATGGAAAGCAATTAGATGAACATGTTTATGAAGATCTTCATGCTAAAATAGCATCTACATTAGTACATGCATTTGGTGATAATAAATTAGAAACTCTAGGATTCTTATCTGATTTACTACTACTAGAGAAGAGTTCAGTAGAACGATTTGCTAAGAGAGTAATTACTTCTACATTCATACCAGCAGAAATTAGACAATTAACTAAAGCTATTGATAATTCACTGAAGAATGTTAGTGATGATTTCGGTAACTTTATTCAATCTCAACTACCTGTAACAGTAGGCAATGTACCTACACATAGAACTATGGTTACTGGTCTTCCTGTAAGAGATACAAATAATGGATGGCTAAGATGGATGAATGCTTTCGGAGGTATTAAATTCAGTGAAGATAACCTAGATTCTCCTGATAAGGATGATCCATTTACTGTTAAATTCCCTAATGGTGAAGTGTGGAAAGGTACTACACAAGATGCACTACAACAATTAGTACAATATCCATTCTCAGAGATTGCAACAAGTTCTAAAGGTAGTATTAAATACAGTGAAGATCAAGTTGAAAAGCTAATATTTACAATGCATTCTATTGGTCCATTTGGTAAGAATGGTAATGGATCTAGTTTAAAGGATGGTAGTGAACTATTCTGGAAATTACGTGATATTATAAGTGCTCCAAAATACCAAGAAGAGTTAGCTTTATTCCGTGCTGCTACTGTTGAAAGAGCTAGTTCAGAGACTCCTGACTTAAGATTAAAACTCAGAGGTACTCGTATGTATAGAGAAATCAAAGCAGTAGTAAAACAATATAAAGAATTAGCTGAACAAGTCATCGATCTTAATAGTCTAATTGAAGCTCAACAAGCAATAGATTATCATGTAGAAGAAGGTGATATAAATCAAGCAGAAAGAATTAGAAAACTGAATACTCAAAGACAAAAACTCCTTCAATACGGAGGATCACGATAAATAACTTATGGCTGTAACAGAAACGTCGCATACAGGTAATGGGACTAAAACCTCATATACCTTCACATTTCCATATCTCAAGAGTACCGACATTGAAGTTCAACTTAATGCTACGGTTACTACGAATTGGTCTTTAGCCAATGCAACTACAATTCAATTCACCGCACCGAGTGGCGGGGCTACTACTACACAAGAATCAGGTGGTGCCCCCAAAACTGGTGTAAAAATTAAAATACTTAGACAAACAAACGTTGACAGCCTGACAGCCACCTTCTATGCAGGTTCCTCAATTAAATCTGAGGATTTGAATGATAACTATACACAAAATTTATATAAGACACAAGAAATAGGTAACAGATCCTTCCAGAATACTGGAGGTACAATGACAGGTGATCTTACCATGGGTAAGGATGCTAGTCTTGTATTTGAAGGAGCTACTGAAGATGATTATGAAACTACTATTGCAGTAACTGATCCAACAGCTGACCGTACTATTACCTTACCAAATGCAACAGGTACAGTCCTGTTAGAAGGTAAGGCTGATTCTATTACATCAGGTATGATTGTTGATGGAGCAGTAGCTACAGCTGATATAGCAGCAGATGCTATAGATGGAACTAAGATAGCAGATGATGCAGTTGATTCTGAACACTTAGCTGCTGATTCTATAGATGCAGAACATTATGCAGCTGGGTCTGTAGATTCTACAGCTTTAGCAAGTGGTTCTGTTATTGCTGCAAAGATTGCAGGTGACGCTATAGACGGTACAAAGATAGCTGATGATTCTATAGACTCTGAACACTATGTTGCAGCAAGTATTGATAATGAACATCTAGCTGATGATGCTGTAGGAGCAGATGAACTTGCATCTGATGCTGTAGTCAATGCTTCTGTTGCAGCTGGAGCAGCTATTGAATTTACTAAACTAGAAAACCTAGATAGTTCAAAGATACTAGTTGGTAATGGTTCTAATAAAGCAACTGAAGTAGCATTATCTGGTGATGTAACTATTAATAATGCTGGTGTATCTGCAATCGGTGCTAATACCGTTGAAATCGGTATGATAGATTGCGAACAGACAACTATAACAGATAGTGATTCTCACATACCAACTTCAGGAGCTGTTGTTGATTATGTAGCAGGACAGATATCACCTTTAGGTGGTTTCTCTGTAATAGCAGACGATGAATCTTTTCCTAATACTCAAGCTGCTGCTGGTATTGTAATTAGTATTTCAGATGCTGCTGGATTATCTATTAATTCAAGTGGTGTATCTACTAATGCTGATACACTTGATAATACAACTGTAACAATTAATGGCTTCCCTTCTGAACTAAGAGGTGGAGTCGGTTCAAATGCTGATCCTTATGTCTTAGGAGCTGGTACTGGTCTAATGGTTAAATCCACTGGATCTGGTCAGATCTATGATTACCATCAGGTAATGATAAAAGAATCAGACTTTGTACAGTTAAGTG
>Ga0310344_10003039_pt1 | contig 12565 bp, 12 predicted proteins | sample HC15DNA20200_MG_FD_203801 | JGI IMG/M metagenome (GOLD analysis project Ga0310344, IMG submission 203801) | Marine microbial communities from station ALOHA, North Pacific Subtropical Gyre - HC15-DNA-20-200_MG | ecosystem: Environmental > Aquatic > Marine > Oceanic | place: Pacific Ocean: North... | reverse complement strand
ATGAAGAAGTCCACCTCCGGCAAATCTCTTGCTATCTCCATTCCCGTAGATTGATAGTGGGCCTCCGGATTAGCGGCGTTCCCGTATTGATACGGCATATAATAGCTCTTTCCTTGATCTTCTCGCACAATTTCTTCAGCCAGGGCTATTGCCCCATTGCTACCGTATTTGCCATCTGAATATACGATTTTTGCTCCATGTGCACTAAGCAACTGGGATCTTTCTGCGCTCACATTGTCTGGCATGACCGCCGTAACCTCATACCCCTTAAGCCTAGCCACAAATGCCAAAGAGATTCCGGTGTTTCCGCTGGTTGGCTCTAAAATTGTTACCCCTGCACCCAACATCCCCTCTTGTTCCGCGCGTTCAATCATGCTTTTGGCAATTCTATCCTTGACGCTTCCCGTAGGGTTTTGTCCTTCCAGTTTGGCAAAAATTCTAACCCGTTTCTTAGGGCTCATGTTTTTTAGTTCTACCATGGGGGTCTCCCCTATGGTGTCCAGTAGGCTATAGTTTTTCATCTCCTGATTCCTAGCTTATAGTAAGACCCTGGGGGTTAGAGGGAATTCCGCAAAAGGCCTCATAGTCTATGAGCTCGGTCACGGTCGGGGCCTCACCACAAAGAGGGCACCCTGGGTTCTTCGCAATTTTGACCTCTCTGAATTCCATCGGCAGGGCATCTATCAAAAGAAGTCTGGACGATAGCGAATCTCCGACTCCAAGTATCAGCTTTAGCGTTTCCGTCGCCTGAATGCTTCCAACCAGTCCAGTCAAGGCCCCCAACACCCCAGCCTCTGCGCAGTTAGGAACCATCCCAGGAGGCGGCGGCGTGGGAAATAAACAACGGTAGCACCCTTTTCCTGGAAGAAATACCGTAGCCTGCCCATCAAACAAGAGAATACTACCATCAACCAATGGTTTTCCAAGAAGATAGCATGCATCGTTCACTAGATATCGGGAAGGGAAATTGTCTGCTCCATTCACAACTATGTCATATCCGTCTATGATATCGAGCGCATTGTCGGAATTTAGCCAGAGTTCGTGGGAAATCACGGTCACATCTGGGTTATACGCATGCATTTGCTCCTTTGCAGAAACAACTTTCCTTTTTCCCACATCATCAGTTTGATGTAGAATCTGCCTTTGAAGGTTTGACAGCTCAACCACGTCGAAGTCCACTATCCCTATTGTTCCTACTCCTGCAAGCGCCAGATAAACCGCAGACGGCGATCCTAGGCCGCCCGCACCAACGATTAAAACCTTGGCGTCAAGAAGCTGTCTCTGTCCACGGCTCCCTATGGCTCCCATTATTATATGTCTGCTATATCGCTTTACCTGCTCTGGCGTTAGAATTTTTGCCTGAGTCATTCTGTTCCTCCTGCGGCTTGCACCTGCTAGACTTAAAAAGCCTTACTTCTTGAAACAAAAGGCGGCAGCTGAAGCAAGGCCTAAGTTAAAGATATTAATTTTTTATCAGTGTTTAGATAGGGCCACGGTTAATTCGCGTTGCCGGGTTGCCATATGCGCTATTGTCGTAGTCCCAAGAAGCTCCTGGACCGATTCCTCAAAATCCCTCCATACTTCTCTTTGTGCACAGGCATTCGACATTTCGCATCCTTGAGGTTCAACTAGGCAATCCAGAAGGCGTGACTTGCCTTCTAATGCAGACATAATCATGCCTAGGTCTATTTTCTTGGGATCCGCGGCCAGCGTGTGTCCGCCCTGCGGCCCTCGGCGGCTATAAATCAACCCAGCCTTGTGGAGAGTCGTCATAACCTGATCTAGGTATGCTTCTGGTATGTTCTGGCGGCTGGCTATTTCTGGGGTCTGCATCGGCTTACCGCCTTCATGCAATGCTAGCTCTACGAGCGCTCTGACCCCATAGTCCACCCTCATTGGAACCCTCATTTTTTAACTCTCCGTGGGGTATGGACCTTATACTATACTCTCCGCTGAACTTATTGTCGACCAAAATCCTTTGCTTCTAGAGCCTTACGGTGGTACTATTGTGAGCCGTATTTCAAATTTTAGCGAGGATGCATCATGTCGGATGGCCTATCTCTAGATCTCCAACCCAGGAGCCAGACTGGCAAAAAGGTTAACAGGCTGCGTCAAGACGGAATAATTCCTGTCCACATATACGGCCGAGGAATCGACTCCCGGTCTCTACAATGTGACCTAAAAACCCTTATATCTGTCCTTCGGAAGGCCGGCCAAAATACCGCTATTTCTGTCACTGTCCCCGGAGAAACAGCCAAATATCTAGCCTTTGTTCGGGAAATTCAATATGGGCCTGTGAAAGGGGAGATGCTTCACGTTGACTTTATGCATGTGTCTGCGTCCGAACAGGTTACGGTTTCTGTTCCACTGCTTACGATCGGCGTGTCTCCTGCTGCGCGACAAGCAGGAGTCTCTGTCCTGCAAGTATTCCGTGAAGTTCAAGTGACAGCACTTCCTTTGGATATGCCCTCAGAACTAACAGTTGACCTCAGCTCTTTGGAAAACATCGAAGACGTGATTCGAGTTGGAGATCTTGTTTTGCCAGAAAACGTATCTATTGCTGGAGAACCGGAGGACACTCTGGTTCGCTTAGAGCTTGTTCGAGAGGAAGAACCGGCAGCAGACGATGAAGGCCTAGGGGAAGCGGAAGAAGAATCATCCGCAGAAGAGGGGGATTCCTCTACTTAGCTCTCCATGCTGGCTCCAAGAAAAGACGGATGCCCCCTTAAAAATGCGGCTACATTTGTCGGCAGGCCTCCTTCAAGTTGGAGGGCCTTCAGTCCCAACACTCCTTCTCCGGTTGTAATTCCTGCCGCAATTCCAAATTTCTCAAGCTGAACCACTGTTCCTATTTTCTCGTCCATCTTTAGAGCTATCGGCGCAGACTCTACGATTTTTATCCGTCGCCCCTCCCATTTTGTAAAACATCCAGGCCACGGATGAAAAGCTTTTACCATCTGCTGAATTTCCCTTGCTGACTTCCTCCAGCTAATCTCTCCATCCTGCTTAACAAGCTTTCGGGTCATCGAGGCATCCCTTTCATCTTGAGGGACCGGAGTTATATCTCCTCTGAGCCATTCTGGCAAAACATCGGATAACATTTGTGCTCCTATAAAGAAGAGCTTGTCGGTTAGAACCTCTGTGGTATCATCGTCATCAATATCAGTCACCTCTTGCCTGATGATTGGACCTCCGTCGACCTGCTCATTCAACAACATAATTGTTGCTCCGGTTTGCTGATCTCCTTGCAAAATAGCTGTTGCCACTGGCGACGGCCCTCTATGTTTAGGCAAGAGCGACGGGTGAATGTTTAAGAGTCCGTGCTCTGGCACAGCTAGAATGCTTCGCGGAACAATAAGTCCATATGCCGCGACTACGACTATGTCTGGCTTAAGGGCTACTAGCTGTTCTTGCTCCTCTCGGCCTCTAAGCGAGGCAGGCTGCTTTATTTCGAGCCCGTATTTCAGTGCGAATCTTTTCACAGGGGGCACTGTCCACTTTAATCCTCGCCCTCCTCGTCTATCTGGAGCGACATAAACACCAACAACATGACATTCCGAATTTAGTAACGCCTCCAGTGCCGGAATAGCATACTCCGGAGTGCCCATAAAGATAGATCTCATAGCCCCTCCTTTAAAGAAAACGTAACGGCTCCTGTTCAAGCCTGTACTGATAGCGCCACCAGTCTCTAAACTCACCTTTCGTTGCTCTGTTTCTCCACTCTTTCCCTTGCCTAGCGCCCGAATCCTTCCAGCGACAGGCGCCAGGTTGTGTCGAATTTCGTATTTTTATAACGTTTGTGCTAGTAAAAAGCTTAAAAAGTAAACAGAACGTTAATGCTAAACGTCGTTGATTTTGGTTTGTGAGCCCAATTCCTCTATTTTTCTCTTGCTTTTTGCTCAATCTTTTGCTACCTTCTTCAAGTGTCCTTTTACTGGCTTTTTGGCCAGTTTATGATAGGCAGTTTTCCTCTTCAAATCATTGGCGGTAAGCATTTTGAGTAATACTTTAGCACAAGATACCTGGCGCGCAGTCCTCGGTGAACTGCAAATGTGCTTGCCTACCTCTACTTACGAAACGTATCTCAAAGACACCTCTGGCCTTGCAATAGAGGATAACCAATTCATTATTTCTGTCCCTAATGCATTCACCGCAGAATGGTTAGAGAAAAGAGTTTACCACTTGGTCCACAAGACTGTGAACAAGGTAAGCCAAGAGCCTCTTGGAGTTACCTTCCTTATTTCTAGCCCACGTCCTACGGGATTGCCTGTTTCTGCAAAGAAATCTCCTAAGACTAAGCCGTCAACGGAAGGTCTTTTCTCCTCTAATCCCCGTTACGATTTTAGCTCATTCATAGTGGGCCCCTCCAACAACTTGGCCTTCTCCGCCTCAGAGGCTGTCGCCCTAGGTAAAACAACTCTATACAATCCGTTGTTCATATACTCTGGAGTAGGGCTAGGAAAGACTCATTTGCTTTTATCTATTGCTCGGAAGTGCCTTGAGCGTGGCGTAAGTCATCTGTACGTTACATCTGAGCAATTTACCAACCATTTTATCTCTTCTATTCGTCAGGGAAAAACAGACGAGTTCCGCGCTCACTACCGAAATGTCGACGTGTTATTAGTAGACGATATTCAATTCCTTGGTGGAAAAGAGCAAACACAGGAAGGTTTTTTTCACACTTTCAACGATCTCCATAACAGTAATCGTCAGCTTGTGATGACATCAGATAAGCCTCCAGGCGAATTGCCTTCCTTGGAGGCTAGGCTGCGCTCTCGTTTTGGCTGGGGTCTAATTGCCGATATACAGCCCCCTCCACTAGAAACCCGAATTGCCATTCTTCGATCAAAAGCAGAGCAGATGAGAGTTGATGTAAGCTCGGATGTGCTTCACCACATAGCTGAAAGGATTGTTGATAACGTAAGAGATCTAGAGGGCGCCTTGATCCGAGTCGTCGCAACAGCTCAAACTGAAAAAGCCCCCATATCTCCCACTGTAGCTGATATGGCATTGGCTCCATTCCTTGCGGCTAGCCGCAATGTATCAGCCGCTTTAATATTCAACGCGGTGGAAGCAGTTTTTAATATTCCCCGCTCCGTTTTACTTGGGAGAAAGAGATCTAAAGAAATCGCCCTTGCGCGACAGATAACCATGTATTTTCTTAGGCGCGAGCTTAGGCTGGGCTTCTCAGAGGTTGGGAGACACCTGGGAGGGAAAAGCCACTCCACTGTTATGCACGCCGTCAGGAAAATTACTGCCTCCATGCATAATAGCCCGGAGGTTCGAGAAAGAATCCATTCTGTCAAAGAAGTAATTACTGCTCAGGCGCGCCTAGGCTAGGGTTTAGATTCAAGGACCGATCCCTCTTCTCATTGTTGATAACCCTGTTCAAAACCTTCTCTTTTCCATCATTTCCCTTTTTCTTTGAAACTCCCTTTTTTGCCGGAAGAAAAGATACTTACAAAAACGGAAAGTTATGAACATCCTACCTTATCCTTGTTTGCAATTTATCGTGTTAAAATAACACACATATAAACACTGTTTACGCACGAATTTGGAGCTTCATTGGTGACTATCAACAGCATTATTATTACCTATGTTATAAAACACAATGATTGATCTAGTTAAAATAAGAATAACCGCGGGTAAAGGTGGGAATGGGTGCGTGAGCTTTAGAAGAGAAAAGTTCATCCACAAAGGGGGGCCCGATGGAGGTGATGGGGGCAACGGAGGCGATGTTGTTATCCGAGGGGACTCCGACAGAAACACACTGCTTCACCTGCGGTACACATCCACCATTATTGCAAGATCAGGAAAACACGGAGGTGGAAACCAAAAAAAAGGCGCGAAGGGTAAAGACGAAACAATTACAGTGCCCCTGGGAACAGTAATATGGCGCATAAACGATAACAACACAAAGGAATTTATAGGAGAAATATTAGACGTATACGGCATCACTGTCGCCAAGGGAGGAATAGGGGGAAAGGGAAACAAGAGATACGCAACGCCAACTAGCCGAGCTCCTAGGATAGCCGAAAGAGGGGGAGGGGGAGAAAAAGCCAACCTTGAGCTAGAGCTAAAAACACTAGCAGACGTAGGGATAATAGGAATGCCAAATGCAGGAAAGTCCACCTTAATATCCACTTGCAGCGCTGCCAGCCCCAAAATAGCAAACTACCCATTTACAACAATAGATCCAGTGTTGGGAACAGTAGAACACCAATATAAAAGATTTTTGGCAGTAGAAATTCCCGGTCTTATAAAAGGTGCACACAAAGGAGCAGGGTTGGGGTTAAGCTTCCTTAGGCATGCGGAACGAACCAGGGTTATATGGCACTTAGTAGACGGAAGCGAACCAAACATAGAGGAACGAATAGAACAAGTGAATACCGAACTAGAGGGATTTGGCGCAGGTTTGTATTTAAAGCCACAAGTTTTTGTAATTACAAAAATAGACCTAGATGAAAACAGACAAGACATGGAAAAAGCAAAAGCAGCCCTAGAAGAGAGAGGGAAGGAAGTTCACATGGTGTCATCAAAAACCGGAGAAGGTATAGGAGATCTCATAGAGAAGACAATGGGCGTTATAACAACAATAGATAAAAAAACACCAAGTGAAGAACCCGAGCAAGTTTCCAAAGAGACAAACAAGAAAATAACCCAACCTGAGGCGAAGGTAATTAAACAAGAATGGGGGTTTTGGGTTAGGGATCCTAAGGCAGAAAGGCTATTTGGAGGAGCTAACCTAAAAGACTACCGAGTCCGCTTACAGCTGTGGGGTGAACTGAAGAAAATGGGTATAATTAAGACACTGGAAAGGATGGGGGTAGAGGCAGGGGACATCATAGCTATAGGAGAGGCCACAATGGAGTGGGAATAGAATGAGAGTAGCACTATTGGGAGGAACATTCGATCCAATTCACGTCGGGCATATGGTGATTGCTGAGGAGGCAAGGGCGAAGCTTGATTTGGACACAGTAATGTTTGTTCCAGCGGGGGATCCGTGGATGAAAAGAGACGATGTAATGGCTAGCCCCGAGCACCGAATTAACATGGTAAGAATAGCCATACATGCAAACGACGGCCTGAGCGCATCATCAATAGAGATAGATAAAGCGGGCCCGTCTTATACAACAGATACGCTGACGGAAACGCGAATGAGATACCAAGAGAATGACAAGCTGTTTTTTATTCTTGGAGGAGATGCGATCCAGGACTTCCACCTATGGAAAAACCCAAGGGATATTTTAAGTCAAGCACAACTGATCGCTGTGCCAAGACCTGGAAACGCGCGAATTGACATGAGCGACTTAGAGCAAAAAATGCCAGGGATTTCATCTAAAACCACTATATTGGAATCGCCCCTTCTTGACATCAGTTCAAGGAATATTAGGGAAAGGGTGTCTACTGGACATTCAATACGTCACTTGGTACAAGAAGGGGTAGTCGATTATATTTACAAACATGGGCTGTATCAAACAGGAGATACTAATGTCAGGGATTAGCAGGAGAATACTGGAATTAGCCAACCAGGTGGATGCACTGAAATATGGAAAGTTTATTTTGTCATCTGGGCAGGAGAGCCAATACTACTTTGATGGAAGACGACTAACTCTACACGCAGAAGGATCCTATCTGGTGGGGAAAGCGATCTGGTCCCTTCTAGTTAAGGCGGAAATAAAGGCGATTGGAGGCCCTACACTAGGAGCAGATCCTATTGTGACAGCAGTGGCGATCGCCAGCCATTTAGAAGGGAAAGGAATCAATGCTTTTATTGTTCGTAAGGAAGCTAAACAATACGGAAGCCAACAAATGATAGAAGGAGTCGTTGAACCAGGAAGCAGCGTTGCCATTGTAGACGACTCTTGTACTACTGGGGGGTCAATCATAAGAGCGATTGAGGCAGCCGAGGAGCATGGTTGTTGCGTCAAAAAAGTGTTAGCCATCCTTGACCGGAAAGAGGGAGGAAGCGAAGAACTTAAGCGAAGGGGATATGACTTTGTGTCGTTACTTGAGGCAAGCAACGACGGTAATATAAGAATAACTGCCGTAGGAAGGACTATTTAAACATCCAGCTCTTTGACTGTCCTGGCGTGGGCCTGTATGAATTTTTTCCTAGGAAGAACCTCTTCTCCCATTAAAGTAGAAAAAATGTTTTCGGCATCCGCGGCTCCTATCCCATCTTCGATGATAACGCGGATTAGTGTGCGAGCCTGAGGATCCATTGTGGTCTCCCATAGCTGGCGTGGGTTCATCTCGCCAAGGCCTTTGTATCTTTGCACATGTGGAGCCCGCTTGCCATTCATTGATTTGATTTGGGAGTCTTTTTCTTCCTCGGAATAGGAATAACTAATTTTGCTTCCTGATTGAAGACGATATAGGGGGGGCTGAGCAATATAGAGATATCCCCCTTTGATTAAATCCAACATGCCACGGAAGAAGAAGGTTAACAGCAATGTGCGAATGTGAGATCCGTCAACATCAGCGTCAGTCATTATTATGACTTTATGATAACGGAGCTTCTCGGAGTTGAAATCCTCCCCTTCGCTAGCCCCGAGGGCAGCGATTAGTGCTCGAATTTCATCATGCGCAATTACCTTATCTCTCGGCGCCTTCTCAACATTTATGATCTTGCCCTTGATTGGCAATATCGCCTGAAAGCGTCGATCGCGACCCATTTTAGCGGACCCCCCAGCAGACTCTCCTTCGACAATAAACAGTTCTGAAAGGGCCGGGTTGCGCTCGGAGCAATCAGCCAATTTACCTGGGAGAGAGCTGCCATCAAGTGCATTTTTACGTTGGACGAGTTCTCGGGCTCGGCGCGCAGCATCTCGTGCCTTTTGAGAGGTTAAGCATTTGTCAACGATTATTCGAGCTTCTCTTGGATGTTCCTCTAAGTATTGAGTAAGCGCTTCTACGACCGAGGACTCTACTATGCCTTTTATTTCAGCATTTCCTAGCTTGGTTTTGGTTTGCCCTTCAAATTGAGGGTCGGCAAGCTTGACGCTGATTACTGCAGTTAATCCTTCTCGAACATCCTCCCCGGTTAGGTTGGGCTGTTCGTCTTTGATTAGTTTTTGCTTTCGCGCGTAGTCGTTAATTACGCGAGTTAAAGCAGTTCTAAGCCCGGTTAGATGAGTTCCTCCTTCAGCAGTGCCAATACAATTGGCGAATGAAAAAATGGATTCGTGAAAGCTTCCTGTGTATTGTAAGGCTGCCTCTACTACAGTATCATCAACGGTCTTTTCAAAATAAAAAGGCTCTGCCTGAAGAGTCGTGTGGCCTCTGGTTAAGTCCTTTACAAGGTCTGATAGCCCTCCGTCAAAATAATATGTAACCTCATTATCGCCGTTTCTTGCGGCAGAGTGAATGTGGCTAACAAACTTTACCCTGAGGCTACGGTTGAGATAGGCTACTTGTTTTAAATGGTCAGCGATTATGTCAAATGAATATTCGGGAGAAGGGAAAATCTCAAGATCTGGTGTGAACCGGATGGTTGTTCCTGTTTCGGAGTTGTCGGTTCGGCGACGCTTAAGCTTGGAGATCGGAGCTCCCCTAGAGAAAGACTGGGAGAACAAAAACCCATTTCGCCTGACTTCTACTTCTAGTGATGAAGAGAGAGCATTAACTACCGAAGCACCCACTCCATGCAGCCCCCCAGAAACTTTATAGGCACCACCTCCAAATTTTCCCCCTGCGTGCAGAGTGGTCATTACAGTTTCTAGGGCAGACTTGCCTGTTGCTGAATGAGTGTCTACCGGGATTCCTCTGCCATCGTCTTCGATTCGAACAGAGCCGTCACTTTGAATTTCTATGGATACAGTGGAACAAAACCCGGCCATAGCTTCATCGATGGCATTGTCTACTACTTCATATATTAGATGATGGAGCCCCCTTTGGTCAGTGCTGCCTATATACATCCCAGGACGACGCCTGACGGCTTCTAGTCCTTCGAGAACAACGATGTCTTTTGCGGTGTAGCTTTGTCGGGAAGTGGTGGTCATAAAATAGTCCTTTATCTATTATCGATAGCGGTGAACAATGAGGGTTCGCAAACCCATTTTTGATGGTCTTTATTATACCACTTAGGCCTGTTCTATGCCCTAAAAGAAGATACCAATAATGCCTTAAAATTGACATTTCTTTAAGCTGAAAAATAACAGGGAGGAGCGAAAAACCCCATGGGAAAATGAACGTCGGCTTTGCCGCCTGGCACTAAGCAGGCTCAGGTGATAACATACAAAAACTTAGATTAAGCGACAGGAACACAAATGAACATTGCCGCACACATAAAAGATGTGCCCAACTTTCCGGTTGAGGGAATAATTTTTAAAGATATTACTCCCCTGCTTCAAGCGCCGGAAGCATTCAATTTTGTTGTTGATAGCATGGGATCATATGTGATGGAACAAAAGGCGGATGCCATAATGGGAATAGAGGCTAGGGGGTTTATTTTTGGTGCAGCAGTCGCAACGCGATTGAGCCTGCCGTTTGTTCCCGCCAGAAAGCCTGGCAAGCTTCCACGCGATTCTCATGAGGCCAAATATGCTCTGGAGTATGGCGAAGACGCTCTGCAGGTTCACAAGGATTCAATTGGGCGGGGGAAAAAAATAGCAATCATTGATGATTTGTTAGCTACAGGTGGAACGATGGTGGCCGCCTGTGAGTTGGTTGAACAATTAGGGTGCAAAACAGTAGGAGTGGCCGTGGTAATAGAGCTTGAGTTCCTGAACGGAAGGGAGCGATTATCAAAGAGTGACGTTTTTTCGCTTCTGTCATACTAATAGCTACGGACATTCAATTCTGCAACTAAAGCCTCTATCCTTGAAAATATTTCATCTCTTATTGACCTCACTTTGTCTAATGATTGGCCCTTGGGATCATCCAACGGCCAATCTCTCGCGGATATGAAAGCGGCAGGGCATGCTTCTTCAATGTTGCAACCCATAGTAATGACCAAATCTGCGGCATCTAGCATTTCTGGAGTTAAGCGCTTTGGTAGATTTTGAGATAAATCCAATCCTAACTCAGACATGACTTTAACAACACTGCGATTCACTTCATTGCCAGGTTCGGTTCCTGCAGATTCAGCTCGAATGCTGCCATGTGCCATTTTGTTAAAGATAGCCTCTGCCATTTTACTTCGCCCAGAATTATGCAGGCATGTGAAAAGTATATTCCTCATAAGTTTTAAATCCTTACGCTCGGGCTGAAAACCAATGGAGAGGCCTAGTCAATGTGATCCTCTATAATCTTTCGCCCCCATTGGTACCCAGTTAACGGTATGAACATCGTTTAGCCTGGAGTAGAGGCGAGGCTGTGCTCCCTCTATTTGGTCCATCATTAAGCAAGTTGTAATAATGGTAGGGAGGCGGAAGTTATAGCGATGAACTATGATTTGATGTAGCTTTTCCTGAGCCCATGCAGTGCCACTCTCAGCGCCCAAGTCATCAAGTATAAGCAAAGGAACAGACTTTATTTGATCAAATAAATCGTCATATGTAACGCCCATGTTAGGCCGCAGGCTTGAACGCAGGTGGTCTAAAAGATCGGGCACGAAGGCAAAGAAAACGACCTCGCCTTGGCGCATTCTTTCTGCGGCAATTGCTATAGCCAAATGTGTTTTGCCGCATCCACTTTCCCCCATCAACAAAAGCCAGCCATCCGGTTGGTCAGCAAAAACGGTTGAGGCTGAAAGTGCACGAGCTAAGCTGTCAGCCTGCGCAGGGTCTGAGCCATTTCCGGCAACATCGAAAGAGGAGAAAGACATAGACTCGAGCAAGTTTGACGGAAGGCCGCTAAACTTTTTCAGCCTGGCATGCCTAGACAGGTCTTCTTTTTGAGCATGACAGCGACAAGAGAACACTTGACCGAAGTCAGCGTGTCCCACGGGGACCCGACGCCTCACCCAGCCAACTCCGCCGCAAATAGAGCACGCGGCAGGTGTGGGCCTACTCTCCGAAGGAGCCTCCCCTTCGCCGTATATATTCGGCGAGGTACTTCTTGGGGTTACCCGTTTTAATATGTCTCCTAGGCTTTCCATTTTGTCCTTCCTCAGCATACCATCTGTTTAGTATAGCCGCTATATATCGCCAATTGCGTTTGTTTAGGGAAGCGGCCAGATTAAAGGCTTCTCGGATCCAGTGCGCAGGATAAGCGGCTTCGGACTCCTTTAGCTCGTCTGCTATGAACGGTGTTACCATGCCGACAGTTGATTCGTAAAGAGAAAAGATGTTTGATGACTCCGCCCTCGAAACAGAAGCTGTTCCTAGAGGAGTGGGCTCGGCGATAGAATGCTGGGCGGGGACTTCCAGCGGTGTAGAAAGCACAAAAACAATGTGCTCTTGTTCACCTTCAACCATAGCTCTTTTTTCGAAGAGGCCCACCTTTGTTGCTGTTTCCATAGCAGAACAAATAGAAGGTTTGGGCAACTGCAAGTCCTGTAGCACGGGGTCATTTTCAAGCATGTCTATTGTTACATACCTGAGCGGTTCACTCTGTTTGTCCAGCATCCGCAAGGCCCTTAGGATACAACGCAGGTCGCCTAGATCTCCAATTGCAGCAA
>Ga0310344_10003038_pt1 | contig 12566 bp, 6 predicted proteins | sample HC15DNA20200_MG_FD_203801 | JGI IMG/M metagenome (GOLD analysis project Ga0310344, IMG submission 203801) | Marine microbial communities from station ALOHA, North Pacific Subtropical Gyre - HC15-DNA-20-200_MG | ecosystem: Environmental > Aquatic > Marine > Oceanic | place: Pacific Ocean: North... | reverse complement strand
CCCATTTTAGCCATCTTGCCGCTCCAATTCGGCGCTCTTGTCTCCCTGGGCTTTGCTGGAATTGCTCTTACATTTACACAAAGACGCCACATACCTAAAGACGCATGGATGCTGATTCTCGTTTTATTATCCCTCTGCGGCACCACCGTCATGTTCCACGTCGTCTCGCGTTTCAGGGCGCCTGCCTACGGACCACTAGCAATCTTTTCCGCCTTCACGATAGTACAAATTGCCATGCCGATAATAACCCGTCAGTTCAGAAAAACGTTATTCCCGGTCACCCTGCTCACAGCCAGCAGCATCTTGGTCACAACATTGCCGTGGATAGCAGACAACAGCATCCCAATGCCCACGCTAACACAACCACCCCCAGACGCGATACACGCTGGCACCAGTTTTGGCAACACACTTGAACTTTCCGCCCACTCACCCCTGGAGCCACTAGAACCAGGGGAGCCAATGTCGATTACTCTTTACTGGCGACCCACCAACACCCTACCTATCGACTACTACGGCTCAATTCAGATAATCTCCCCATCCGGAGATAAATTGACACAGGTGGACCAAGCACTCGGCACAGGTTCGTTCCCTCAATACCCTGCATCTAAATGGAAATCCAATGAGTACGTCTCCGATCAGTATTTGCTCTTTCCCCCTACTTCAGCTCCCGCTCCTTCCCTCCTCACAGTATTAGTAGTAGTTTATGATCGCAACACCGGACAGCGTCTCGGCGAAACGACACTGATGGACGTTCCACTCACCTTCAGAGACTCTCTCCAACTTCCACAAGACGCCACTCCAGTAAATGCCGCCTTCGGGCCAGTCTTACTGTCCGGCTTTAAGTCAGAAACTAACGCTTATGAACTCATTATTACCTCATTTTGGGATTCGCTGGAACGGACCTCAATCGATGGAGTGATTTTCATACACGTGTTTGACTCTACTGGGAATTTTGTGCTCGGTCAGGATTTACGCCCTAGAGCGGGCAACTACCCTATGACTGCATGGCAGCCCGGCGAATCTATAGTCGATATACGCAGAATTTCCCTTAAAGACCTTCCTTCAGGCAAGTATTCAATCTTTGTAGGGATTTATGACCCAAATTCCAATATGCGTTTCCAAGTTGCAAACCCCAATGGCGAGCTAATCCCCGACTCGTCCGTTCATTTGTTCAGCGCCCACTTAAATTGAGTAACCAGCTCTACAGTTCTCATCACACAACCTTCCCGTTCCGTCTCACCCCAACGGGGTTTATCGTTCCCTCCCTAGAAAAATAACTGTCTTTGTTTTGCACAAACTGAAATTGAGCCACAACTGTGGCTACACATCTCCGGAGCAATGGCCACCCGGTACTCGTAGCGCTCTTAGTAATTGGAAATACGTTTCCTCTCTCTACTCCATTCCCGACATCTTCCTTGTTTTCCGCGCTTTAGTAGAAATTTCCGTTGGTGTCGAACAGAGCGTAGACTACGGTTAAGCCAGAATCACAGAACCATATCACTTCATCTCCTCCCAGTACATCAGACCCATGTTCAGGTGTCGAGATGAGGCGTAGAATCCCACCATATGAGCACCTTTTCATTAAGTCGGATATTACAACCAAAAACCTATCCAACTCTCATAATAGGAGTTAGCATAATCCTGTTAGCGGCCTGGTTACGCATTTTTGACATCGGCGCGAGTCCCTTCATGGCCGACCAAGAACGAATCAGTATATTAGCCTCAACTCTAGCTAAAGAAGGTGACTGGGACGTACTCGGGCCCAGGATGTCCGTGGGCAGCCTAAAACACTCTCCGTTGACTATCTATTTATACGCCCTTCCTTATCGCCTCGACAATGACCCACGAGTTGCACGCCTGTTCACCGCCCTTCTCAACCTTATAGCCATCGCCATAGTTCACGCAATAGGCAAGCGATATTTTGGTCCACACAGCGGTTTACTCGCCGCCTTCTTTCTCGCAATCAATCCAATCGCAGTACATCACAGCCGCTTCATCTGGAACCCCAATCTCGCACCCCCGTTCGTAATGCTCTTTGTTATGACTACATTGTTTGGTTATTACGGAAAAAAGCCCATAGCACGGCTCGCTCACCTGCCAGCGCTAAGTTTAGCTGGGCAATTCCACCCAACTATCTTCCTCCTGACACCAATTGCAATTCTCAGCTGGTTGTACGGATGGCGACACCACAAGTCCGAACGCCGACGCATATATATGCACACCGTATTCAGCGGATTAATAGCACTCCTTCTCATGGTGCCATGGGCCATTGGCCTATACAAGCATATTGGTCGCCTTGAATATCTTCGACCCATTCCACACCGTATTGCCCCAGACTGGCACGACGTGACCAATATGATCTTTGCCTCGTTAAGTGGTTCCTTTGATACATTCGGGCAGGACATCCCATCACTGCCTGCGTTAGGATTCCTGACCCTCGTAGGTGCGCTTTGGCTCTTAATTCGTGGACTATCTCACAAAGAGGACTTCCCAGGCCTCATCATAGTAGCAGCATTTTTTACAGTTCCAATAGTCGTAATACTGCTAAGTGCCCCATTAATAAAGACCATAACGGAAGCACTATTTTTTACAAAAGGAGTCGAGTTGAATTGGTGTATCTGGATGACCATGGGGAACGCTGCTCTAATTCAGGGAGCAATCATGGGTGGAGTGGTCACACCGAGATTAGACAGAAGACACCTCTCCTGGTTCTGGCAATGGCGGGGTTTACTGCTTACAAAACATCTCATTGCCCCAACTATGCTGGCTCTATTCGTGGGCGCCACAATACTACTACGAGCACACCTCCACTATGATTACCGTCAGGATACCGGATCATTGTCACTATACGAAGGTAAAAATACTCTCTCTGACAGCGCGGCCGCTCTAAAGTACAGTCGGCAAATTGCCACTAGCAAGGACCAGGAAGTCATAATACTCGCATCTGATCCCCCCCTTCAGACTATGAAATGCGTTGGATGTCGAAACTGGGAAGCCCTTATGCTAACCAAAGAGACGGACATTAGAGTGATATGGGATCAACACGGAGTCCCAGTACCAGACAACGGTGCTGTTCTCCTGACACCATTCAACTATTCAGAACGTTCCCTCATATTTTCAGAAAGAAAAAACATTTTTACCTGGTTCAGCATTGCTAGCCTGCCGCCTCCCGACTATTTCAAACCCGATTTGCCTTTAGCCCAACCTGTGCAACTTGCCAATGGCGCCACAGTACTCGGTTTCTTACTGAACACGCCACACAGCATGCCGTTACCCGACAAAACCTGGACCATATATATGCTTTGGCGTCTAGATACAGAACATCCGCAACCACACAAATTATCCGTCCAGTTAGTGGATGCTAACGGTACAAAATACTCTCAAGTTGACCCTCCCGGGATTCTTGAATCCCAACAATACCCAGGCGAACACATCCTAAGTAAATTGGATCTACACATCCATAAAGACCTACCCCGATCCGGCCCGCTCTTTCTTCGCTTTGGCATGTATAATTCTGACGGCCATACAGACGTAGTAGGAACAGAACTGAACAACCCCGATCTCATTCAGTTTCGCGGCAATGACACTCCATTAGCACGTCTTGAAAATGGTTTACAAATCGACAGTTTCTCTAGCCAAGACACACTTTCACAAGGACCACCACTAACTGCAACAATCACATGGAAAACTCCAGCCCAGGGCACAAACCTAAAGCCTCTTTCACTCAACTGGCAACTGCACACTGAAGATCACGCCATTTCATTCAATCACTCCACAAACCTCACCCCTGATTCCCTAATAACCCAACTACCCGGCAATATCTTCCTAAAGGAGACTTATCTCCTTCGCTTACCAACAACCCAAGCACCCGGCAAGTACCGGCTCATATTAATTGCCAACGATTCGACCGGTGATTCACCCATACCTATCTTTACTCACCACCTCCAAATTACACCCAGAAAACGCAATTTCGACATACCCCCGATGCAGAATACAGTAAACAAAACATTCGCAGACCAAATCGCGCTTTTAGGCTACGACATCGAGCATGGAGACAACGAAATGACCCTAGTCCTGCATTGGAACGCCCTCTCGCAAATTCCAATTGACTACAAGTATTTTGTCCATCTCTGGAGAAAAGACTACATGGTTGCACAACTCGACGCCATGCCTAACGCATACGGTTACCCCACTTCATGGTGGGCACCCGACGAAATATTTAGCGACCATGTAGTCATTGACCTCTCGGACATAGATCCGGGCGAGTTAAAGATTACAACGGGGCTCTACGACCCATTAACCGAAGATAGGTTACCGGTCACCAATAGCGGCAACGAATCGGAAACCTTCACTATCACGCTGGGTACCACTATTATGCCGTGAGTAAGCTTGCCTTCAACCGACTAAATAGCACCCAATCATTGGTTTTTTTCCAAAGAAAACCAATTTACTACTCTGCCAACACATCCGAAGCCACGGGGCTCAGCCGCATAACTTGACTGCGCCGCAAATGCCTAGGCTTCACCTCTGGGCATTCCCAGTCAGCCGCCTCCGTCTCTTTTCGAAGCGGGATAAACTTAGGTAATATCCCACACGCATAGCATGCGTCCCTGCAATCCTCACGAGTCTCACCTCGTTTGCTCCACTGGTAATCTTCTAGCAAGAAGGTCTTCTTGACCGCAGCGTCTATATGGTCCCACGGAAAAGCCTCCTCGGACCCTCGCTCCCGAGCAGTATAAAATTCCCAATTTAGTCCAGACGCCTCAAATCCCGCCTCCCACGCAGAAAAGTTAAACTGTTCACGCCATCCATCAAATCGCGCTCCGCGCCTATATGCCTCATATATCACTTTGCCCATCCGTCTGTCTCCACGTGAGAGCCAGGATTCCATCATGGTTTCTAGTGGATCGTTCAAGTTCAACTTAAGTCCATTTCCGCGAACCTCCCGGCGCAACAACATCTGTTTTTCCCTAATGCGCTCCAAGGTATCACAGGGAGACCATTGAAATGGGGTGTGCGGCTTAGGCACAAAGGTACTCACACCCACGTTCAATCTTGCGCGTCGTCCCAAAGCCTTTTTACCCTCTGATAGAACATCCTTTGCTAACTCTGCAATCGCCCGCACATCTTCAAGGGTCTCATCTGGATGTCCAATCATGAAGTAGAGTTTGATAGTCTGCCATCCCCGAGCATAAATCTCACCAGCAGTCTCCAACAATTGACTGGTTGACACGGGCTTATTAATTATTTCCCGCATACGCTCACTAGCAGCTTCCGGAGCCAGCGTAAATCCCCCCCTTCGACCAACCGCCCTCAAGCGATCCATCAAATCGACCGACACCGTCTCAATTCGAAGACTCGGAAGAGATATATTCAAGTTCAAATGCCCAAATTCAGTGTTGATAGCCTCTACCAATGGTGCAATTTCCGCAAAATCAGACGAAGATAGGGACAGAAGCGCCACCTCCTCATACCCGGTGGCTTTTATAATAGACCTAACCGCATCCGTAATTTCCTCCACAGTACGCTCACGGACGGGACGCGTTACCATTCCTGCGTGGCAGAAACGGCATCCCCGCGTGCAGCCACGCATAATTTCGATTGCCGCCCGATTATGGACAACATCTACGTATGGCACTATGAAGTTAGTCACTGGCGGTGGCAGCTGCTTTACTATTCTCTTAAGTACCGGTGTATCTACACATCCCTCCGTCGCGGATACACCGTTAATAGTTCCATTATCGTGATATGAAACGGAATAGAACCGAGGAACATACACGCCCTCTACGCCCGCTAGGTCGCGCAACAAACCCAAGCGTCGTTCATATGCCGCCTGTCTAGATTCTTCTATATCTATTGGCAATTGTTTCCACTTGCCCACAACTTCTGAAATTTCAACAATTGCTTCCTCTCCTTCTCCAATCAAAAACACATCTACGAAATCAGCCATTGGTTCCGGATTGTAAGTTGAGTGCCCACCAGCCACTACCAGAGGATAATTTCCGTACAATCTTTCCGAAGTGTAAAGGGGCATCCCCGCCAACTTAAACAAATGCAATACATTCGTATAGAGCTGTTCATAGGGTATCGAAATGGCAAGAACATCAAACGCCACAACTGGGTGTCGACTCTCCAATGAATAAAGAGGTATAGCCTCTCTCCGCATCACTTTCTCCATATCGAGCCAGGGCAGGTATACACGCTCCGCAAGCATATCTTCCCTGCCATTCAGAATATCATAGAAAATCGACAATCCCAGATTTGGCATCCCCAAATCATAAATCTCCGGAAAACCCAGTGCCACCTTAATTCGCTGCGGCGTCCATTCCTTGAGCACACTGTTGAGTTCACCACCAACATACCGTCCAGGTCTCTCTACATCCGGGAGTACCCGTTCAAGGATCTTAGAAATACTCTCCGGCGTGTTATTTTTATTCATATTCAATTATTCAATCTTCCTTAGCGAAAAAGCACAGCATTGTATTTCCATAGCGCCTACGATCAATCAATGCGAGACGCCGCAGAGTCTTCTCGGAAAATTCCGAAGGATGAATTTGCGCAATGATCCACCCATTTACATTAAGCCATTCGGGGCTTTTATCAACCCGAAGCAATGTCTCCCACCACAATCCCTGATATTGCGGCGGAGCTACGTAAACAAAGTCAAATCCCTCTTGAGGCTCGTCATCTAGATAGGTCAATGCATCTTTTTGAAATATTTCGCATTTATTCCCGAAACCTGTCAGTTGCAAATTGTTCCTAATAGTCCTAACCGCCTTTCTATTAGTATCCAAAAATACTACGCGTGATGCCCCCCGACTCAGCGCCTCAACGCCCACACTCCCTGTACCGGCAAATAAATCAAGCATTGTAGAATCCACGACATCATGCCCGATTATATTAAATAGCGCCTCTTTAGCCCGATCCGAAATCGGCCTCGTGCCCGATCCTGACACCTGCTCTAACCGCCTTCCACGCGCACTACCTGAAATCACCCGAATGCCACTCATACCGATGCTTCCTCATCCTCTACAACGCTCCTCAAGGCTCTCAAATTACCATAGGGAGTTACTATCGGCGTCACACAACCTGTACCGAGCACAAATCGCCGACCACCCGTTGAGCTTATGGCCTCCAGAGCCTCGTTACGCACTTCATCAGCACTTCCCTGGGCCAAAGTAGCCTCCTGCCGTATCCCCCCACATACCGCCCCCGACCACCTCTTTAATCCATCAAGCAAATCAGGCTCAGTCTCCATATCATGCCAATTCATTATTGCCGCAGGATATTCAGTAGCCATTTCAAACATGATGTCGTTTCCATGCATATGCAGCACGTTTAACCATAAATCACTCACCGACCGAAGTATCTGCAAGTCATACGGCCTCCCAAACACACCATACTCCACCTCAGACAAGTGAGCATAACTTGCCCACTGCACAGCGTAAAAAATACCACTTATTTTTATCTCACGACAGGCATCAAGAAACGCTAATGTCTGTTCTGTAATAACCTGCAGCGCTCCCCTAATTACATCTGGTTCCTGCCTCATATGCGATAGTAGTCCCACGTCCCCCACAAGATTGCGAGCCTGCGATAGAGGGCTAAAAATTGTTGGGATAAACGGCGTGCCCGCCTCCAGCTGTCCGCCAATCAATTCCAGCGCCAACAGGACTTTACCCATATCCCCAACACGTGGGTCATAAATCGCGATCTTTCCCCAATCTTCCAAATTCTTGATGGGCGGCGCACCGTATTCACGTGTTCCATGCGCATGTCCTCGCCAAGAATCTCGCACACCCCATTCTCTCAGGCAATAACTGCTAGCGGGGGTCACCTTAACAAAATCAAAGTCAAATTCCCTCTGGAACGCCAATGTAGCCGCCGCAAACTTCTCCGGTGACTGGTCATCTACCGGATGATGCCGCCACGCCGATACCGGAATGCGATCCACTGCATCGCCCGCAATTGCTGCCTCGACTCTCTCCCGTTTTTTCACCCTATAGTCCTCCTGCCAGCCTTTCCATGGCATGATACCATTAAACGTAATGTATTCCACCGACACAGAACACCCAAGCCAATGAGAAACAATCAGTACCTCTGGTTCATAGTATTTGCCATTGTCTTACTAGGAGCCCCCCTCCGTCTGTACGGACTCAACACTCATCCATCCGGCCTTTTCGGCGATGAAGCAGCGGACGGACTAGACGCACTTCGCATCATTGCTGGCGATCGTCCTATTTTCCTCACAGAAAACAACGGTCGCGAAGCCTTACACGCATATCTAGTTTCGTTCTCAGTCCAACACCTTGGACGCACACCCGCCGCAATCCGTCTACCATCAGCCCTAGCTAGCACGCTAACCACGCTCGGTGTATTCCTAGTAGCCCGCAGTTTATTCGGCAACAGAATCGGCATGATATCCGCTCTACTGAATGCATTCACTGTATGGCCAATAATGCTCGGAAGATTAGCCACTCGTCCCGCTTTACTACCCCTGTTCATAACCTTCAGTCTATGGCTAGGCATCACTGCATTCACACAAGGCGGAAAATGGCGCTGGATACTATCCGGCCTACTATTTGGGGCCGCATTCTACACCTACACACCCATAAGAGTGCTCCTTCTAGCGCCTATTTTGTGCACCATTTTGTGCCTAATATCCTCAAAATACAGAAGACACTGGAAAGGTTCGGTGCTTTTTTGGGCGGCACTAGCACTAGCCGTTTCGCCGTTTGTTACCTATACAATGAACAACAAAGACGAGGTCTTCGGCCGAAGCGCAGGTGTCGCCGTAATAAGCCCAGATGACAGTGTAGCGGAGTTATTTAGCACCCTCTATAAGCAGACATCTATCGTTCTCCCCATGCTTATCATCCCAGGCAAAGGTGACTGGAACCTACGCCACAACATTCCAAACCGTGCAGCCCTCGACCCATTCGCATCTGCAACATTACTCATAGGTTTACTCGTGTCGCTAAGACGAGATTACAGGCGTATTACTATACCTATTTTAGTCTTTATATTTATAAGCCTTTCCCCAACTATCCTATCAGAGGAACCTCCACATTTTGGTCGTTCCAGTAGCACCATAACTCTCTTGTTTATTCTTCCCGCACTTGGATTACGCTGGGTACACAGCAAATTACGGAATTACTTTCCGAGCTTTCTCGCAATAGCCTTAAGTTCTGGTACGTTACTCTGCTCAGTCTATATAACCACTCGCGATCTATACCTAGATAACTATCTCGGAACACCGTCAGCAGGTTTTTGGTTTGACGAACAATGCACGATTGCATCACGCGAAATAAATTCATTTCTTGGCGCAGGATGGCCGGACGCCACCATCACTTCGGATAATTCCCCACCACATCCAACCCACCAAGTACTAATCGCAACAAACGTCTGTCCACGCTACAGTAGCTCCGGATACTACACAGTGGAATTCCTAGTGCCCTTAGACCTCGGAACAGTCAGTCAATTTCAACGCTATGACTTGCACAGCCTACCCAATTTAAGTTCTTTGCAGGAAAATCTTCTAATACTGGCCATACCCGGCGATGAGGAAACACTCGTGCCATTGCTCTCAGAATATCACATCACAAACATTGTCGATGGACCATGGACTCCCCCTGACAATCTTGGCAACTCGTGGCTAGTTTATCGATCAATATACGCGCAAAAGAAATAGCTGTCACTCATCCACGTTTATCGTAATCGGAATTTCTACACTTTCCCCAAGCAGCCAGTCGCGCTCATCAAATGCGAGAAATCGCTCACCAGTTTTATGGTCCCACAACCCCACGAATATTTGATACTCCCCCTTGGGAGTCAGAGCATCCACAGAAATCACGTGGGCATCACGAACATACTTCTGCGTCGACCATCGCGTAGTCGGAAAACTTGCCGGATTAACTTTGTCTGATTGACCCCACAACTTACCCGCCTTGTCGCGAAGATGTACATACACCTGGTAGTTGCGCGTCGGCTCACGTTCCGCCCGCCAATAAAGTACCACCGAAATTTTATCTTCCGCTCCAACTCTAATCGTCTCACCGTCAAATGCGATAAGTTCAATCTCATTCTCCACTCTAGCAAATATCCGATTCTCGGCTGTAGTTACGACACGACCCGCTGAGTGATGCCGAAACCAGCCTTGTTCGTCAGCAACAATCTTTGCCCCGACACCTATTAACACTGCTGTCAATGCCACACGCATGGTAACGCTTCCCATTTGCGCCACCACTAGTTTTCCTAGATTCCGCTTCGACCCCGAGAATACAACAATTACTCCAGCCCATCCCACAACCGAGATAAATGTAACTGCCCGCGCCATCCTCCTCGGCGGGGTGTCAGTAAGTTCAATAGTTAGCTCATGCTCACCGATGGGAATTTGCATGAGCATACGTCCATCAGGTTTTGTAACTTCTATATCTATTTCCTCACCATCTACAAATGCCCGCCATCCAGGAAAATAGAACCGGAATAATTTTAGTGAAAATTCTTCCGGACTATCAACCCGCAGTCGATCATATTCCGGTCCACTTTCTAGCAAAGTCACTGACGCCGCCTCTGGCAGGGCGTCTCCATCAAATTTTTCAATCATTTCTCGTCCGGAAAGATACTGTGAGGTAATGACAGCCTCGGACGACGGCACAAATTCAACCGTAGCAGGCAAGAAGTCATGGCAACAGGTTGTACCCAGCCATTTCCCCTGCAATTCCTCCGCATGGTATCTAGATCTTGATATAGGCCCAAATTCTTCCCATTTCGGCGGATATGTCAGCGGCAAAGCGAACCAAATGATCCCCAACACACAAGCTCCAGGTGCAACTACAGCCAACTTCTTCCATCCCAACAGTCTGAACCAGCGCAGCGCCATGCCACACAATGGAACGAGAGCCAGAGCCGCAGTTCCCAGGAATCTCATCGGAAACTGAAAGTAACGCATCGGTCCTATCATTTCCCAAACACCCTGTGAGGCAGACGTCATCATGTACATTGCGCCACACAATGCCAACGTAAACAACAACGTGTCAGAACGTCGCAGACGGGAATGAAACACCGTCATAGAGCCGAGAATACCCAAAAGAAAGTGCACCGTTCCCATGCTAAACCGGAATTCCGGGAAAGCTGCTCCAGTGTCAGTCCAGAGCGGAGGAGCTATCAACTGTTCTAGCGCGATAAAGTGTCTTCGAAAATCATAGTGACCGTGCCCATAAAAATCCATGCGCACCGCCTCCCTCTCCAATCCCGCAGGCAGCCAATATATTGCAGAAATACCCAAACCCAAGCCAACAGCCACAGCCACCGACAAAAGCCTTTCCCCTGTGATTTTCTTTGCCGATTCACGCTCCAAGAGAGGCGTAACAAAAAACTCCCACAGCAGGAATATAAGTAAAAACCCGTACGCAACCAGGGCAGTTAACGGATGTGAAAACACCAGTGCCGCCAAAATAATTGCTGCAACAGGCACGTGTAATCCCCACCCATTTAGTCTAACTCGATCAAACGACCAAAATAGCCATGGCGAAATACCAATAGCAAGAGTTTCCGCCACCTCGCCACGCGCGTGCGGCTCTAGAAACAGTATGTATGGCGAAAAGGCCCATGCGACACTAGCCACCATTCCCTCATCCATACCCCACCGATTGCGCACAAAATAATACATGCCACCAGCCCCCAGATAAGCAGCAATCAGTAGTACAAATTTAGTCCCAGCTACCACTCCCATGCCAGTCGCCAGACTAAAATACGCAGCCACATGGTAAGCTAACGGCGCGTAGTAGTTGAAAATCGGATAACCGTTACCAAAGTAGAAATCTGGCGCCCACCGTGGATAAAACTCCCCTTCCGTTATAGCTTGCTCTATCTGAGCAGCCCTGAAAATATGTATCTCTGCGTCCGTACCGGTTGGCAAGCTTCCACGAGTCAAAAACGGCCAAGCAGCAATTGTTGTTGCCACAACCACAACTAACAATCCCCTGTCAATTTTCATCATAATTCGCCACACTGCTGCTTAACTCAACGTGCATCCGGAATTTTCTGATTCCCTACAGTTGCGTTTCCTGCACTATTTTAACAATTCTGGAATTTCTTCTGGGTGATTGGCAATCCTAACACCAACTTCTCGAAGTGCACGAATCTTGTTGTCAGCCAGACCCGAACCGCCTTCGACAATTGCTCCAGCATGACCCATTGTCTTGCCGGCCGGGGCCGTTCTCCCGGCAACAAAAGCTACAATAGGCTTTGATAATCTATCTGCAATTTGCTCAGCCGCCCTTTCCTCATCCTGCCCACCTATCTCTCCAATCATAACAATCTGATCAGTCCCCGGATCCTCTTCGAAAAGGCGCAAAATATCCACAAAACTTGTCCCACTAATAGGGTCGCCCCCAATGCCTACACACGTTGACGTCCCCCTTCCACTTTCGCTCAACGTATGCAAGACCTCATAAGTAAGTGTACCCGACCTTGACACTACTCCAACATTGCCCTCACGAGCTATATCGCCAGGTATGATACCAACGTTACACTCCCCCGGAGTGAGCAATCCGGGACAATTA
>Ga0310344_10003037_pt1 | contig 12566 bp, 10 predicted proteins | sample HC15DNA20200_MG_FD_203801 | JGI IMG/M metagenome (GOLD analysis project Ga0310344, IMG submission 203801) | Marine microbial communities from station ALOHA, North Pacific Subtropical Gyre - HC15-DNA-20-200_MG | ecosystem: Environmental > Aquatic > Marine > Oceanic | place: Pacific Ocean: North... | reverse complement strand
CGGGCTATACGCCCGCCAGCCCCTCAAGCTGGTGCGTCTACCAGTTCCGCCACTGCCGCGTAAGACCCAGTGAATGTAGCCTCTTCTATTAGGTTCAGGCTAGTTGTTAGGGATTTTCGGTATCTGATCCATCTCCTGGCACGGGAATTTCTTCGAACAGTTCTGTCTCTGAGCCACTGCTATTGGTTCCTTCGTTAATCTGAGAGGATTCAGCAAAGGGAGAACTGTTCTCAACGTCCTGGTTTACTTGTTCGAAGAGTGTGCTTCTCGTATTTTTTTCAGCAAAGTAGGCAAGGGATAAGCTGGTGATCATGAAGATAACAGCTGACGCAACTGTGATCTTTGTAAGAAAGTTGCCGGCGCCGCGGCTTCCGAAAACTGTCGAGCTCGCGCCTCCACCAAAAACTGCCCCAATTTCGGCACCTTTTCCCCTTTGCAGGAGAACAACAAGGATAATGACGAGGCAAACTAGCACGTGAAGCACGGTTAAAAACAAGGTCATAATTCTACTTCCTAAGGCACGAGGGGCGTAAACATGCCGTGCTTTCGAGGTCTAGGCTACCCCTTGGATTCCATTTGATAGCGAACAATCGCCGCAAAACTCTCATGCGCAAGGCCTGCGCCTCCAATAAGTGCTCCGTCTATGTCCTTCTGGGCCATAAGTGCCCCGGCGTTCTCAGGTTTTACGGAACCCCCGTATTGAATTCTTATTTGTTCCGCAGGAGAGCCAAATTGCTCCTTAAGGGTCCGACGGATTGCCTTGTGCACTTCTTGGGCTTCATCGGGGCTGGCCGTTTTCCCCGTTCCGATGGCCCACACCGGTTCATATGCCAAGACGAGTTCCTCGGCCCGGCTCGACGGATAGCTTTCGAGGCTTTTTTGGACCTGTTGGGCGACTATTTTAAGCGCTTGACCACTCTCGCGGTCTTGAAGGCTTTCTCCCACGCAGACTATGGGTCGTATGTTTCTTTCGATTAGTGCCACTGCTTTTTTGTCGACTTCGGCATCGGTCTCTCCGAAAAGAGCTCTTCTTTCGCTGTGGCCTATGATCGTGTACTGGCAATCGAATTCCTTAAGCATGTCTGGTGAGATCTCGCCTGTGAAGGCCCCGCTCGCCTCTGAGTGTGTGTTCTGAGCAGCAAGTTTTACTTCAGTGCCCGAAAAAGCTCGAGAAAGAGCTGCTAGGGCAGTGAATGGGGGTGCAATCACGATATCCACTTCGGCATTTTTACCTAAATGGATGAATGCTTCGGCGAAAGCGAGGGCTTCATTTACCGTTTTGTTCATTTTCCAGTTGGCAGCCATTATTGGGCGCCTTTGAGAAGTCATAGTCGAGATCTTACTCCAGAGCTTCTACGCCGGGCAACGGCAAGCCTTGTACGTACTCGAGGCTGGCCCCGCCTCCCGTCGATAGGTGATTAATATGGGAAGAGACACCAGCAGCATTCACGGCTGCTAGAGAGTCTCCGCCACCGACAACACTTTGACCTGCGGAATCCGCCACTGCTTGAGCGAGCTTTTTAGTCCCACCAGCAAATCTAGGTATTTCGAAGATTCCCATCGGTCCATTCCAAAAAATTGTAGAGGCCCTATCAGCCTCAAGCGCGTAGGTCGAAGATGTTTTGGGTCCGATATCGACTGCAATTCCACCGTTGGGGATCTCATCGACGATACGTGTCTTTGCGGAAGTCGAGATGTTGTCAGCAATAATGTGATCGGTCGGTAGCAAAAACTTTCGCCCCGCACTTTTGGCAGCATCTAGGATTTTGTTGGCCTCTGCAAATTGATCTTTTTCTATCAATGAGTCTCCAACCGTATGGCCTCTTGCCGCCATAAATGTGTAAGCCATTGCACCTCCAACCGCGAGAACGTCGGCATGAGGAGCCAAAGTTTCTAGCACGGGTAGCTTGTCGGAAACCTTCGCTCCTCCGAGTAAGCAGAACAAGGGTCTTGTGGGGGACTTTATTGTTTCAAGTTGTTCGAGTTCTTTAAGAAGGAGGTCACCTGCAGCTCGCTGCTCAAAGTAGCGGGCTACTCCAACGGTGGAAGCATGTGCTCGGTGAGCACAACCGAAAGCATCATTTACGTAAACTTGAGCAAGTTGTGCAAGGTCTTTGGCAAAGCCTGGATCGTTGCTTTCTTCTCCTGGATGAAAGCGTAAATTTTCTAATAGTAATATCTCTTTATCTTTCAGATTGCTGCATAGGCTCTCAGTCACCTGCCCGATGGTTTTGTCGCTGAACTTTACTGTTATCCCCATCAATTGCGAAAGAATTTTTGCGACTGGTCGTAGCGATAGTGTCTCGGTTGGCTTCCCATTTGGTCGTCCCAAATGGGAAGCAAGTATAATTTTTGCTCGGGCTTCTGAGAGTTTCTTTAACGTTGGTAACGCGGCCTGAATCCGCGATGTATCCAAGATTTCATTTTCTTTCAGAGGAACGTTAAAATCACAACGAACGAGCACACGCTTTCCGCTAATTCCACTACGCTGTTTTAAAAGGTCATCGAGCGAAGCAATGCCCACTCAGTCGTTCCCTATAAACACTACCAAGTCAGCTACCCGAGATGCGTACCCCATCTCGTTGTCATACCAAGAGATCACTTTCGCAAAATTCCCATCCATCACTTTAGTACTCAACGCGTCAAAAATAGATGAATGCGGGTTACCGACGAAGTCGGCAGAAACCAAAGGCTCATCGCAAAATTCTAAAATATGTTTCATTGGTCCCGCGGCTGCTTCCTTCATTGCTGCATTGATTGATTCTGAATCTGTACTGGTCTTGAGTTCGACGCTTAGGTCGACGACGGAAACATCAGCCGTTGGTACTCTCATTGCGTAGCCGTCAAGTTTGCCTTTTAGTTCCGGCATCACGAGGCTGATCGCCCTTGCAGCACCCGTGCTCGTTGGGATCATAGAGAGTGCACCGGCCCTTGCACGACGAAGGTCAGAGTGGGGCGAATCAACTAGGCTTTGATCCGAGGTATAGGCATGAATTGTAACCATGAGGCCTCGAGCAATGCCGAAGTGATCATGTAGAACTTTGGCGACAGGCGCCAGACAGTTCGTTGTACAAGAGGCGTTCGATATAATTTTGTGGGACTTTGATTGGTAGTCCGAGTCATTTACTCCGAGTACAACGGTTACGTCAGGATCAGTGGCTGGAGCGCTAATTATGACTCGTTTCGCGCCCGCGGCTAGATGTTTTGCGGCATCGTCCCGCTTGGTGAAGAATCCTGTCGACTCGAGAGCAATATCTACGTTGTTCTTCCCCCACGGGAGATTCTTGGGGTCCCTTTCTGCAAAAACAGGAATGAGAGATTTGCCGACTAGTAATGAATTGCCGTCGCTTCTGACCTCTTCAGGAAATTTTCCATGGACAGAGTCGTACTTAAGGAGGTGAGCCAGAGTAGAAGCATCTACAAGGTCATTGATTCCCACGATCTCTACGTCAAGTTTTCTCATCGCCCTAAAAGCCAGTCGGCCAATTCGACCGAAACCGTTAATTCCCACTCGGACAGTCACAAAGTATCTCCTCTTCTTTTACTCATATAGATTTCGGAGTTTATCTCTCTTACCGGACTCAATTATATGGATGTCCTGTCTTCTTTGTAACCCTTGGAATAGACCTAATCAATACCCAAGATATTCTGTGGGCTGAATTAGTTCTACTTTTGATCACGATTTGCCTTTTAAAGAGGAGGTCTTAGTTTCGTGTCTATAGAGACTTTTCTTCCTCTGGAGATTAGGCCAAGGGTATGGTTAGGTAGGAATTGAGATGAAAGCTATTTGGCTACTACTTACCAAAGGCGCTGGTCGGTTCGTGCTCTTAGGGAGCATTTGCCTGCTTACCGCTATGACTCTTTTTATTTCTTCGAGACAAAAAGTATCCGTCCCGCAAGTTCAAGGAGTAATTCAAATCTATGGACTTGAGAAAGAGATTCAAATTCTCCGGGAGTCTAAAGGTATTCCTCATGTCAGGGCCGGTAGCGAGCAAGAGGCCTATCTTGCTTTAGGTTTTCTGCATGGACAGGACCGGCCAAATCAGCTTTTATGGTGGCGTGCAGCTGCTCAGGGAAGACTTTCAGCTTGGGGCGGTGACGGCTTTATTGAAGAGGATCGACTTGCCCGTTGGCTGAACCTAGAAGACCTCTCCAAGGAGGCTGTGGCTCGACTACCCCAAGAGCAATTAAAAATACTCAGTTCATATGCGAGAGGTATCAACCTTGGTTGGGAGCAATTGCGGGAGCTCGACTCTAGAATCGGACCGCCCAATAATCTCGCGCCAGAACCCTGGGAAGTGAGGGATACATTTGCTGTAATGCTGCTTTATGCTTGGACAATAGGGGAAACACTTGAGGAGTCGCTTGTTCTATCAAGAATTGTCGAAACCCTGGGTGGTCGGGATGCGCAGGTGTTTTTCCCAAGTCGCACTGAGGCGTTAAGAGCCCGACTTATTGCAGGTCCAACAATCTCGGGAGGTGCCGTTACACCTGCGACGGGTATCGGATCTCTTCGGCGTGCTCTCGGCTTAGAAGGTTCTCGCATTGGTAGTAACGCATTGGCTTTGGGGAAAGGCAGCGCATTCAACGGCCCTTTTCTCCTTGCTGACCTACATTTTCAACCTACGTACCCCCCACTACCGTACGTTGCGCATTTAAACACTCCGAAGTTCTCCGTAACGGGGGTTACCGTTCCAGGAGTACCGAGCTTCTTTAGTGGATGGAACTCAAAGGTTGCTTGGGTATCCACGGCTCCAGGGATTGTTTTGACAGACCTTTTTGTCGAGACAATTCATCCCGAGCAGGACTCTCTTTATCATAACGGGCGTGATTGGGAGCGAATAGAGACGAGGGATGAGGTTTTGATCCGTAATAATGGCTACAACCTTACACAGCGAATGAGGAGAACACGTCACGGTCCTTTGATTAACGATTTAGTTAATGAAAGCATTGAGCCGATGGCTTTGTCCTGGCTTGGGCACCAGACGATATCGGACTTCGGGAGTTATTTTGCTTTGCCACATGCTTCGACAGAGGAAGATATTTTGGCCGCTCTCCGACTTCATAAGCAACCTGTGCTGAGAGTTACCTACATTACCCAAGAGGGAGCCTATGGGACCAAACTGTCCGGTTCCGTGCCACAACGAGGTGAGAATAGTCAACTATTGCCTGTTCCGGGGAGAGATTCGACTTATAACTGGAATGGCTCCATCCCCTTTAAGGAATTGCCGCTCGATAGAAGTTCATCCACTCTTAGTTTCATTCTTGCCGCAGATTCGCGGTTTTCTGAAAATCCCCAACTAGAGTGGTTGTGGCAATCAGGAGAAAGGAGAGAGAGATTATCGGAAAGGATCGAAAATGTCCTAGCTAACGGGGATTTGGAGCTAGATAAAATTTTAGAATTGCAGAGTGATGTAAATTCTCCAGGGAGCCTGCGTATCATTAGCAAGATTGAAAGTCTGCCGGTTTTTTCGAAAACCTTGTCTACGCAGGCGAACGAGTGTCTCCAGCTGCTGAAGAGTTGGGACGGTTCATATACAAAAGAGAGTAAGGCAGCATCCCTTTTTAGCCGGTTTCGCGCTCACTGGATTCTTCTCGCTTTTCAGTCGAAAATTGACCGATCGCTTCTAGACAAGTATCTGAACCTCAGACATGTAACTCCAAATTACTTAATTGAGAAAATTCTTGGGGGACGTTTTGAGCTCTCTTGGTTGACGGCTCAGGAAGTTAAAAGGGTAACCGCGGAAAGCTTGCATAAGGCCTGGATGGGCCTGGAAAGAGACTTTGGTAAGCAAGGTGAGCGATGGATGTGGGGTCGTCTGTCGAGACTCTATTTTCGATCGTTGTGGCCCCAGACCGAGGTTCGTGGAGATATAGGACCATTCTCTTATTGGGGCTCAGAAGACACGTTGCAGTTAGCGGACTATGCAGGCTTAACCAAGTCAGGTTTTAATGAAGTGACAACAATTTCCTCCTTAAGGCTTGGAGTTGATCTCTCCGATCCAAATAAGGTGAGAATCGCAATTGTCCCCGGACAGTCAGAGCATTTTACTAACCCCAATTCTAGTGATGGTATTGAATTATGGTTGGCGGGGAAAACGGCAATTCTTGAACCCATTTTTGGTGAGGAAGATATATCGTCCGGAGAATCGCTCCGCTTGGTTCCTGTTAAGTGAGTCGGCTGCTCGTATTTGTTGAAGTTCCTCGGTTTTATGCGGAGGTAGAAGCAAGTTTTGAGCCTCTTTTGCGCGGACAGCCGTTTCTTGTCGGAGGGAATCCAGATAAACGAGGTCGTGTTCAATCGGCAAGTGCAGAAGCTATGTCTTTAGGGGTAGAAGAAGGAATGCTTTTGATCGAAGCGCTGGCACTTTGTCCCGATGCCTCAATTGTTCGGACAAACATGAGACGCTATCGCGACCTGTCGAATAGGCTACGAGCCTTCTTTCGAGGGAGGGCTGAGCGAGTTGAGCTCGTTGGGCTCGCCGCCGCCTTTCTTGACTTTGGAGTCCGGGAGGAAGGATCTATTCAAGCTGCAGGTATGTTGGTGAAGGAAGTCAGGGAAGAATTTGGATTCCCAGTCCAAATTGGGCTTTCTCCAGTGAAATTTATTGCCATGCTTGCTGCACGAGAGGCGGGAGATGGAGATATTGAAGTGGTCTCCTCCAGGAGCCTCAGGAAATTTCTAGATCCTTTAAGTGTTACCTGTTTACCCGGTGTTGGTCCTCGGACTGAGGAAAAGCTGATGGAGCTTGGAATTGTTAAAGTGGCGGACGTCTTGTCGGCCCCAAAGGAAACGCTACTCGCCGTTTTAGGAAAGCAAGGCGCTTCTATTTATTCGTCGGCACTTGGACTGGATCGCGATAGGATTCGTTCCGCACCTCATGCGCGAAGCTTGAGCCAGGAATCGACTCTTCGAGAACCACAACTCGATATGTTGGTTCTGCAGGAACTGGTTGTGGATCTTTCTAATCAGCTTGCACATGGGCTGCGGCTCGAAGGCCTTAGTTCTCAAAGGGTTTCGCTGAAGGCCTCCTACGAAGACGGAGAGACGATAACTCGAACAAGGACGTTGAAATCTCCTGTTGCATCAAGTGAAGCTATCGTTGAGATATCGGAGGAACTTCTGTTTCGAACTGATGCGGGAGTACGGCCTCTGCGTTTGCTCGGTCTTGCCCTTACAGAGTTGACACGAATTGGCCGATCAAGCCCACAACTAGAGCTTTTTTGAAAAAAATTATCTTAATCTTTTCGTCTTGCTGGATGGCGTTTGGGTTGCAAGCCTTTCTTTAGTGCCAGATTTTTATCAGACAGGATCGATTACGACGCTACCCATGCTCAGGGAAAGGCAGGGGATTCGTCTGGATGCAGACTTGTACGAGATCAGAGAATCAAGGCCTATGGCGTTGATTCTTCCCTGTTTATCTCTGGAGCTTGAACACAAAGGCCTTGATGATGTTGTTAGAGAGTTGGGGAAGGTTAATTATCTGACTGATATTGCCGTAAGCATTGCAGCTCCTGACCGTAATACCTATTTAAAGGTCGCGCATAAGTTTAATGATATTTCAACACAGTCGGGAAAACCGCCTCAGTTCGTTTGGGTTGACGGTCCCGGAGTTTTGTCTTTAGTTCGAGAACTTGAAAGAGAAGGATTTGACTTGGGTCAGGCAGGAAAGGCACTCTCTGTATGGTTAGCCATGGGTTGTCTTTTGTTGGAACCTCCGGTCAAGGTAGTAGCAACTCATGACTGCGACATTAAGGACTATGATCGTGATCTCCTAGCTAGGCTTTTATACCCAGCGGCTCATCCCAGTCTCGACTATACATTTGTTAAGGGCTACTACCCTCGGTTCGGTGACTTTCTATATGGTCGCGTCACCCGCTTACTTGTGTTTCCGCTCTTGAAAGCGTTGAAGGAGGTTCTTCCTCATAATTCACTTCTGGAGTTCATGAATTCCTTCAGGTATCCACTGGCTGGAGAATGCAGTATGAAATTTGATTTCATTTCTCGTTCAAATATTTCGAGAGGATGGGGAGTCGAGATATCAACACTTGGTGAGGTGTTTGAGAGGGTCGATGTTGAGGAAGTGTGCCAAGTCGATTTAGGCTCAAACTACGATCACCGTCATCGCGAGTTGTCTCCTCAGAATCCAAACGATGGGCTGCACAAGATGGCTATAGACGTTTGCAAAGAGTTATTTGCGATGATCTTAGGTCGTTCGGTTGAAGGTACATTAATTAGTCATGTGCGAGAGGCTTATATTCGGCAAGCGTACGGCAGTATTTACCGCTACCGCGACCTCGCGGCTTTCAACGACCTTTCTTTTGATGTTGCTCTCGAAAAGGAGACGATCGGGATCTTTTCCAGGGCGCTTTTCCGTGCCGGCCAAGACTTATCCGAAAATCGTCGTAGTGAGCTAAAACCTGCTAATTGGAAGCAAATAATGGTGAAACTGCCAAACTTTCTTGGCAAGTTTGGACAAACAATTGCTGCAGAAGCCCCGAGATAGGGGTGTCTAAGAGTTTCAAGGCCGCTATAGAGAAGAGGCTGGAGGCCTAAGAATGCAAATAGCGAATATTCCGTTAGGAGAAGGAGCGCCGCTCGTTTTAATAGCGGGCTTAAATGTAATTGAAAATGAATCCGAAACTCTCAGGGTAGCGAAATTTCTATCTGAGAGATCTTCAGCGCATGGGTTCCCGCTCGTTTTTAAGGCTTCGGTAGATAAGGCTAATCGCTCAAGTTGGCGCTCTTTTCGAGGTCCAGGCGTGGCAGAAGGACTTAGGGTGCTTTCTAAGGTCCAGACAGAGCTGGGTCTTCCCGTTCTAACAGACGTACATGAGGTTGCTCAGGCCAAGGAGGTTGCAGAAGTAGTCGATTGTCTCCAGGTGCCCGCCTTTCTCTGTCGTCAGACGGACCTACTGGATGCGTGTGCCGAAACCGGAAGGCCCATAAATGTTAAAAAAGGCCAGTTTCTAGCTCCAAGTGATATGCGGCATGTGGTCGAAAAGTTGAAAAATGCTGGAGCTAACGACGTTTTCTTAACCGAGCGTGGTACTACTTTTGGGTACGGGAATTTAGTCGTTGATTTTCGGGGTATCGTAGAGATGAGAACTATGGCTCCAGTTTGTCTAGATGCCACCCACAGCGTTCAATTCCCGGGGGCATCGGGTGAGGCTACTGGGGGGGATTGCAGGATGGTCATTCCGCTTGCGAGAGCCGGTGCTGCCGTAGGCCTTGACGCACTTTTTGCAGAAGTCCATCCCGATCCGACGCGAGCTCCATGCGATGGGCCGAGCCAACTTGACTATGAAGGCTTCGAGCTTTTGTTGAGCCAGCTCAGAATTTTGGATGCCGCCGCACGCAATTCAGAATGAAATTTTCCGATTTTAAACGGGCTTTAAACAATTCCTCTAGTGAAGCATTGCTTTTGGCAATTCTCGTGCTGCTCGGAATGAGTCTCCGTTGGATTGCCTGGTTGCGTTCGGGAATCATGTTCAATGACGGTCCTGAATTCATTCGTTTGGCACAGGCAGCTGCCGAATATGATTGGGTGGGTCTTTTCTCTCACGACTACCATCCGTTGTATTCAGTTTTAATAGCATTTGCGCATTCGCTTTTAGATTCGTCAGTGAGCTGGGCGAACACTGCTGTAACAATTTCTGTTCTTTCGTCAGGTATTTGTATCATTGCGTTATATGCTTTTTTAAGGTTCGAGTTTGGGATCACAGCCGCTCTTTTCGGTGTTCTTTTGTTCGTAACCCAGCAACGCTCAATCGATTATTTTTCGGATGTTATGAGCGAAGGCATATATGCAACATTTTTTGTTGGAGCCCTTTTTTGCCTTTCGCGTTCCCTGTCGACTTCCAAGAAGAGGTGGTTTTTCGGGGTGGGGATTATAAGCGGACTTGCCTATCTAGTTCGCCCTGAAGGACTTGGTCCTGTGGCTATCCTCGGCGCACTCATTACATGGGAGTTTATACGAAGACGAGTTACGGGTAGAGTTTTTTTTCCTAGGGTAGGAATACTTGTAGGAAGTGCGTTGTTGGTTGCGAGCCCTTATGTCTTTTCAGTTTGGAAGGTAACGGGTGAGATAGTCCTTACTCAAAAGAAGCCGGTCTTAGAAATTATTGGCGTTAATCCACTCTTGAGAAGTTTGGACTTGCCTGCAAAGGAACCGAGGCGAAAGGGCGTCGGATCCTTTGGCGCTGATATCTCATTCTTGCCTTTAGATGAATCCGAGGCCTTTGTTGGGGTTGATTTAAAGAATATTGCTTCCACAGATTTGAAATCGAAAACGGTGTTGTCTCGTATTTTTGACTCTTTTGGTGAACTGTTCGATGCCCTGATTTCGACAGCCAAACTAGAGTGGTGTTTGCCAATTTTTTTGGGCCTCTGGTTTTCTCGCGGTAGCCCTGGTAGGAGGGGGGGGTGGATCGGTTTTACAACCTCAGCGTATTTTCTACTATTGATTGGGCTTGCTCTTCATACGGAGTATCTGAGCAAACGTCATGTTTTTCCAATTATTCTTCCTTTTTTGGGTTATGCCGGCGTTGGTCTGGCAGAGTCAGTTCGGTTATTGAAGGGCAGGCTGGGACTTTCGCTCAATGCATGTAGGATGGCGGTGCTGATTCCTCTGTTATTAGTTTCCTTATCCAGCCAGTTTGAGCCCCGGAGAAACGATCGCATGGCCATTCGAAATGCCGCTGAATGGTTCAGTCAGAGCTATCCTTCAAAGATTCCTATTGCCGCTGAGAAACAGCGGGTTGCTTTTTACGCTAATACATATTTTGTTGCTGTAGGTTGTGCTAAGTGCCCCATCGGGCCGAATCGAGACGAAGCCGCGTTGACAAGAGCGCGGACAAGCGGCGCTAAGTTTTTAATCAGTGATAAAGAAGAATGGAATCTTCTAGCTAAGTCTCTTCGCATACCTGTTCTTTATGAAGTAGAAAAGAATAAAAAAATTGCCCGGGTTTATGATTTGCGGGGATTACCTTAGTAGTTATGACTTACGCGGTGTGGTGAAAATTGTATCGAAAAAATCGTGTGGTAATCGGTCACGAGGTTGAAAATTAATGTCATTACGTGAGACTTGGAAGTAGAAAAAAGAATTATTGGAGAATTTAATTGAAAGTTCCTTTGCTCGACCTGAGAGCTCAGTATAAAGAGATTTGCAAGGAGGTTGCACCTGCGATTGCGGGTGTAGTAGAAAGTCAGCAGTTCATTTTGGGCTTGGAAGTAGAAAAGTTTGAGAGTGAGATAGCGAGCTACACGGGTTCCGAGTTTGGCGTCGGATGCGCGTCAGGTTCCGACGCTTTATTGCTTGCGCTGATGGCCTTAGGTGTCTCCCCAGGTGACGAAGTCATTTGCCCGAGTTACACCTTTTTTGCCACGGCTGGATCAGTCTCCCGCTTAGGGGCGAAACCAATTTTTGCAGACATAAATCCGGCTACGTATAACGTTTGCCCTGAGTCCATAAGAGAGGTCGCTAAGAGATGTTCGAAACTCAAGGCTTTACTACCTGTTCATCTTTATGGACAAGCGGCGGACTCTAACGAAATTTTTAATGTAGCGAATGAATTGGGTGTTCCGGTGATAGAAGACGCGGCACAATCAATTGGTACGATTGACGAAAGCGGACTCCGTGTCGGAGAACGAGATTCGATTACTTGCTTCAGTTTTTTCCCGTCGAAAAACCTCGGTGCCTTTGGGGATGCCGGAATGGTCGTTTGTAATAACAAGGATTGGGCTGAAAAGATTCAGATTTTGAGAATGCACGGAGCGCAGCCAAAATATTTTCATTCAGTTGTTGGTTTGAATTCACGGTTAGATGCTTTGCAGGCTGCTGTTTTGAGAGTAAAGCTAAGACATTTGGATAGTTGGACTGAGGGAAGGAAGCGGAACGCCGCTGTTTACGATGAAAGACTTAAAGCATCGGGCGCAGTGGACAGCTCAACGACTTTTCCAGATGAGTCCATGTTCCCTGTTATCGTGCCCAAGAGGGCTTCACCGAAAGGCAACCACATCTATAATCAATATGTTGTCCGAGTCCCCTCAGAGCATCGAGATAACTTGCGCGCCTTCTTGAGTAGGCGGGGTGTGGGCACCGAAATTTACTATCCAGTGCCCCTACATTTGCAGAAATGCTTTAGCGATCTGGGGGGAATTCCTGGTCAGTTGCTCCATGCAGAGAGCGCTGCAAAGGAGACGGTCGCTATACCGATCTACCCTGAATTAAATCAGTCGCAACTCGATTATGTTATTGAATCCATCCAACAGTATTTTGAAGTATGAGCAATAGTTAGTTAGCAGGAATTTTAATAGGCGTTTCGATCAAAAATAACTCGCCAAAAGGTCAATAGCATTATCTTGAAATCCAGCGCTAGCGACCAATTGTCGATGTAATAGATGTCATACTTCAGTCGTTCGTTGATACTGGTGTTACCTCTCCATCCGTTGATTTGAGCCCATCCTGTCATTCCCGATTTTACTTTGTGGCGGAGCATGTAACCAGGAAGTTCTTTTCGGAAACTGTTAATGAAAATGGGTCGCTCGGGTCGCGGACCAACAA
>Ga0310344_10003036_pt1 | contig 12569 bp, 12 predicted proteins | sample HC15DNA20200_MG_FD_203801 | JGI IMG/M metagenome (GOLD analysis project Ga0310344, IMG submission 203801) | Marine microbial communities from station ALOHA, North Pacific Subtropical Gyre - HC15-DNA-20-200_MG | ecosystem: Environmental > Aquatic > Marine > Oceanic | place: Pacific Ocean: North... | reverse complement strand
TCTCAGTTTTTTATTTTTTAAATCCGCGATGTTTTTGTATTCTGCGACCATACTCTTGGGCAACTCTATCAAAAATAATTGCTAATGCCACTATTGCTAAACCATTAAACAATCCTAAAGCAAGATATTGGTTTAAAACAGCCCGCAAAATTGGCACACCTAAGCCTTTTACACCTATCATTGAAGCTATCACTACCATTGCTAAAGCCATCATAATTGTTTGGTTTACTCCAGCAAAAACGGTTGGAAGCGCTAGTGGAATTTGTACTGTTTTTAATTTTTGAAATGTTGTAGCTCCATAAGCTGTGCTTGCTTCTAAAGTTTCTTTATCAACCTCCCGAATTCCAAGATTTGTTAATCTTATTATTGGTGGAACAGCATATATACAAATAGCTATTAATCCCGGAACCTTTCCGATACCAAGTAACATCAGTATTGGAATTAAATATACGAAACTTGGGATTGTTTGCATCATATCTAAAATAGGTAGTATTGCTCTTTCTACCCTATCTGAACGAGACATCATTACGCCCACAGGTATTCCTGCAGACATACATATAATTACACATACAGTTATAATTGCTACTGTTGCCATAGTATCTTTCCACATACCAAAGTAACCGATAAGGAAGAAAGCTACTGCGGCTCCAATCACAAGTTTCCAATTTTTTGAGCCTAACCAGGCTAAGCCACAAATAATAGCTATTATTATTGGCCAAGGAGAATTAATTAGCAATTTTTCTAATCCAACCAAAAAATATAATAACGGATCAAAAAAAGCTTCTATGCCATCTCCATACGCTCTTGAAAAATCTCTAAAGGCAAAATCAATTCCTTTTCTCATTTCCATGAGAGTTGTACGATCCATTACGGGAAATTTTGTAAAAAACTCCATTTTATCTCAAAAGATTAACGAGCCTATTTTATAATAGGCTCGTTAAATAAATTATATTTTAAAGACCAGCTTTGATTTTTTTCTTAGCGGCACCAGATACCCATTTACCCCAGACATCTTCGTGCTTCTTTAAAAACTCAATTGCTGCATCTGAACCTTTTGCTTGGTTATCAGCCATGTAAACGAGCATTCCATTCATTACTTCACCAGGAAAGACACGTTTTTCAACATAGCTCAAAGCTTCTTTTCCACCAGTTTTTGCAAAATTTGCTGTAACGATAGAATTAACCTCTGATTTTGTCCATGCAGTAGGCTTAGGATTTGCACAATCTTGCTCAGGAAGAGTTATACAATTATCCCAATTATCTCTACCTGCAAAAGGCACTCCAAAATCAACTGGTTGCAAATTGTATTTTCCAACAATTGAAGTTGGGTTCCAGTAGTAACCGAACCAAGTATTTCCTGAATCAGCTGCTTTAGCTATAGAACCATCTAAACCTGCAGCAGAACCTGGATCGACTAATACCCATCCTTTTTTCTCCATTTCAAAAGCTTTGAAAAGGTTTGCATTAGCTAACTGACATCCCCATCCTGCAGGACATCCTACGAATGCTCCTTTTGAAGGATCTTCTTTATACGGAAATAAATCTGGTCTTTCCAAAATTTGAAGAGCAGTCATTCCTTTTAACTCTGGATGTTTTTTTATTGATCCAGGAGTCAACCACCAACCTTCACCAAGGCCAGTAATCGGTGCTTTGTTAGCTATAATCAATCTTTTTTCTGAAACAGCTTTTTTCAAAGGTGTGTAAACAGCATTAGCCCATTGCTCTGGATTCATATCTGGTGAACCTTTATCATTCATTGATGTAAAAGTTGGCATAGTAGCACCTGGCACTAATTCAACTTCACAACCATAACCTTTTTCTAAAATGATTTTATCAACATTGGCCATCAATTCAGCTGATGCCCAGTTCTGTTCTGCAATAACAAGTTTCCCACAAGCTGCATTGGCATTAACGTTAAAAGCAAAAAATCCAAAAGCAACCAACGAAGAAACTATTATTTTTTTAAATTTATTCATTGTTTCTCCCTTATTAATTTTTAATTTAATCATTGAAACACAAATACACAAAAAATGTAACCTTAAAGAACAACTTATGATTGAAAAAACTATAATTTCATGTGAAAATTTTAAGTATATTATTATTTTTTATGAAAATAAAAAAAATAGAAACTTTTATTGTTGGAAATCCTCCTCCTTTTTTTGGAGGAAGATACTGGATCTTTGTTAAATTTATAACTGACAAAGACTTATTTGGTTATGGAGAAATTTATTCAGTCCCTTTTCATCCAAACATAGTTTCAAAAATGATCGCGGATGTTTTTGAAAGACATGTAAAAAATAAGGATCCATTTAAAATAGAAAAATTATGGCGATCTATTTATTCAAGCGGTTATACACAACGCCCTGATATTTCATTAATGGGGATCATTAGTGGTATTGAAATGGCTGAAATTTAAGTTAAACACCGGCATATCCAAATTCTAAAGATGCATCTGTTATATGATGATAAAAAGATTCTCCAAAACTTCTTAATGTAAGTAAATTATAAGTTTGTGTTTCATCATCAATGCAATCAACCACTATAGTAATTGAATTAAAAACAGAACCTGCGCAACTATTTTTTTTAAACTCATTAAAATTAATAGGACAGCCTTTTTTTAATACTTCTTTAGTCTTATGTCCTTTAATTTGAACAATAGCTCTAGAATGAGAAATATCAGTTATTGCAAAATTATCTTTATCAAAATTTTTGTTAATAACATTTATTATATTTTCATTTTTAGATATAACTAACCATGTTTTTGGCCCGCTCCAAAGAATCCTCGTGTTATTATTTGATGAAACTTTTGAGTTTTCCAAAGGTAGTTCTAAACTATCAATCTTTATATCGTTCAAATTAATTTTAGAATTTTTAAATTGAACTATTTGAACAATAGTTAAATTTTTTACCTCGGTTATTTTTAAGAGATCAGCCTCATTTTGTTTTTGATGATCTCCAAATATTCCTTTTTTATGTATAGATTCTAATGGGGATATTGCTGTCATGATCTTACTCTTTCTCCTTTAGGATCAACATAATGTGAAGAAACTATTTCTACAGGTATATTTTTATTTTTAAGAGGAGAAAGAGCATAAAGTTTTTCTCCTATTCTTTTCTTTCCGTCCTTTAAAATTGCTAAAGAAAACGGATTATTATATTCAACACTCCAGCAAGATGCCGAAATATGGCCAAGTTTTGGATTTGGTAAAGATCTATTGCTATCGCTTACTAAATGTGATCCTTCTGGTATCATTGTTTTCTTATCTAAAGGCACAACACCGACAATTTTTTCTCTTGTAGGATTTAAAAACGCTTCTTTATTTAATGATCTTTTACCAATAAAATCTTTTTTCTTGCTTATCATGCCATCAAGCGAAAGATCGGAAGAGATAACTCTTCCATCTATTTCGGATCCAGCTACATGTCCCATTTCTATTCTTAAAGTTGATAGGGCTTCTGTTCCATAAGGTTCAATGTTCATCTCTTTACCTAATTCCATTATTTTTTCCCACATAAAAATTCCATATCCAGATTCAACATTTATTTCGTAGGCTAATTCTCCAGAAAAAGAAATTCTAAAAATTCTTGCAGGAACACCGAATAAATTCCATTCCTTATAGCCCATAAAAGGTAAACCTTCGTTAGAAACGTTAGCTTCTGGAAAAAGTTTTCCCAATAAATTTCTTGAATTTGGGCCAGCTATAGCTGCTCCTGCCCACTGTTCCGTCGTTGACAAAACATTAACATTTAATTCTGGCCAAACAACTTGCAAATAATATTCTAAATGTGACAAGACATTAACAGCTTGAGCGGTGGTTGTTGTCATATGGAAGTGATTTTCTGAAATTCTTGTTGTTGTGCCATCATCAAAAACTATTCCATCCTCTCTAAGCATTACTCCATATCGAGCTTTTCCTATTGGTAATTTCATCCAGGCGTTTGTATAAACTCTATTTAAAAATTCTGCACTATCTGGTCCTTTTATATCTATTTTGCCGAGCGAGGTTACATCGCATACACCAACATTTTTTCTCACATTTACCGCTTCACGTTTTGAAGCTTCAAATAAAGTTTCTTGATTGTTTTGTTTATAGTAACGAGGTCTCAACCAGAGGCCAGCATCAACAAATACAGCGTCGTTTTTTTCATGCCACAAATGCATTGGCGATTTTCTTGTAGGTCGATAATGTTTACCTACCTCTCTTCCAACTATAGCTCCTATTGTTACCGGTGTATAAGGCGGTCTGAAAGTTGTGTGTCCTACATCTGGAACTATTTTTTTCTCAATATTTGAAACTAATTGTAAACCGTTTAAATTACTTGTTCTGCCTTGGTCTGTTGCCATTCCAAGCGTAGTGTATCTTTTAACATGCTCGATGGAACGAAAACCTTCTCTTATAGCTAGTTCAATATCTGATACGTACACATCGTTTTGAAAATCAACACACCTTTTATAATTTTTATTTTTTGGTAACGGCATGCACCAAAATTTATCCTTTTGTCCATAACTTCTTTCATTAGAAGTGGGTGTTGCGGTTTCTAAGTCTTTACCAGTAATTTTTTTTGAAAGTTCATAACCTTTTTTAAATCCTTCTTCTAAACTACCTTTAAGTGAAAACGATGCATTTGCTGACCCTATGGTAGTTTCATTTTGCTTTGGTTGGTTTGGAATAAAAGCATTAACCTTTTCATCAAATTTTAATTTATTTCCCGATTGAGAAGAAAGATGAACTGTCGGGGTCCAATTTCCTGAAACGCATATACAATCACAATCAATATTTTCGAAATTTTCATAATCAGTTTTTTTTTTATTTAATTTTCCAATTATGGCTGAATTTACTTTTTTATATCCTTTCGCATTAACAATTCCGTGAGAAAACTTAATATTTATATTTAAATTTTTCGCTTCTTGTACGATTGAACTTTCTGGACTTGTTCTAACATCTACGATTAATGGATTAATTCCATTTTTATAAAATTCTATTGCTGTATCATATCCGCTATCGTTATTAGTAAAAATTATGGGTTTTTTTCCAACGAGAACTCCATAAACTTTCATATATTCTTTTGCCGCTGAAGCTAGCATCACACCAGGTCTATCATTGTTTCCAAAAACTAAGGGTCGTTCTATGGACCCAGTTGAAATTATTACCTCTTTGGCTCTAATATACCAAAGTCTTTGACGTGGAGTGAATTTGCTAGGTTTTTCAATATGATCTCTTGTTCTTTCGATCATTACCATCATGTTATGATCGTAATAACCAAAAACTTGTGACCTATTTTTTATAATCACATTTGGCATTGATTTTAATTTTTCTATTGTTTCATCAGCCCAATCTTTTCCTTTTTTGTTTCCAATTGTAACCTCGTCAGTTAATAAAGTTCCTCCAAATCTTGGTTTATCCTCTGCTAAAATAACCTTGGCTCCATTTTTTGCAGCTGAAAATGCACTAGCTAGTCCCGATGGTCCTGATCCAGCTACTAAAATATCACAATATTCAAACTTATGTTCGTATCTATCTGGATCTGGTTTTAAAGGAGCAACTCCCAAACCGGCTGCTTTTCTTATAATAGGTTCATAAATTTTATGCCAAAAATTTTTGGGCCACATAAATGTCTTGTAGTAAAATCCTGCTGGAAAAAACCTACTTAAAAAATTATTTATTGCTCCAAAATCAAAAGAAACTGATGGCCAACAATTTTGGCTTTTGGCAACTAAACCTTCTACTAGTTCTATTGTTGTGGCTACAGCATTCGGTTCTGTCTTTGACCCACTATACAATTGAACTTGCGCATTGGGCTCATCAACTCCAGCGCCTATAAATCCTCTAGGTCTATGATATTTAAAACTTCTTCCTACTAGATGAATTCCGTTAGCAATAAGAGCTGATGATAAAGTATCTCCCTCGTAGCCATAGTATTGTTTTCCATTAAACTTAAATGAAATTTTTTTATTTCTATTTATGTAACCACCTTTTTCCAGTCTAAATTTTTGCGTCATAAAACTATAATTCTTCTTCTATTTTTGAAGTTTTGTATATTTCGTGAGTATATGTGCTTCTAAGAACTTTAAACCATTGCCTGCATCCGGCAACATGATGCCAAAGTTCTTGATGCTTACCTCTTACATTTTTTCTAAAATAAACAAAATCATTCCATTCTTTGTCAGAAATTTCTGCTTCTAATTTAGGTCTTTTTACGCTGGCATCGCCTCCGTATGAAAATTCATTTTGAGATCTTTTTCCACAGTAAGGGCATTTGATTTCTAACATTTATTATCCTATCCAAGTTTTTGTACCTACGCCTTTTTCATCAATAAGGTGTCCTGTACTAAATCTGTTTAATTTAAATTTTTCATTTAATTCATGTGGTCTATCTTGAGCTATTGTGTAAGCAAAAGTCCAGCCTGACACTGGGGTAGCTTTAAAACCTCCGTAACACCAACCGCAGTTTAAATACAAGCCTTCAATATGAGTTTTGTCGATAATAGGTGATCCGTCCATAGACATATCCATAATACCTCCCCACGTTCTTAACATTTTTAATCGACTTAAATTTGGAAACATAGCTACTCCTTCGGACAAAACATGTTGGAGCGTTGGAAGGTTTCCTCTTTGAGCATAACTATTATAACCATCCAAATCTCCTCCCATAACCATTTCACCTTTATCTGATTGGCTGCAATAAAAATGACCAGCGCCAAATGTAACAACATGGTCAAGAAAAGGTTTTACAGGTTCAGAAACACAGGCCTGCAAAACATGTGACTCTATTGGCAGTTTCATATTTAATTTTTCTGCTAATAAAGATGTACTTCCAGCTACACATAATCCTATTTTTTTTGTTTTAATGTTTCCTTTAGAAGTTTGAACTCCTTGTACTTTTCCATTTTTAACTTCAAATCCTGTCACTTCACAATGTTGAATAATGTCAACTCCCATTGAATCTGCTTGTCTGGCATAACCCCATGCAACAGCATCATGTCTAGCGGTTCCTCCTCTTGGTTGCATTAATCCACCAAAAATTGGAAATCTTGCTGTAAAAGAAAAATCAGCAAACGGAATCATTTTTTTTATTTCGTCCCTGCTTAACATTACTGCGTCAATTCCATTTAATCTCATAGAATTTCCACGTCTAGCATACACATTTAATTGTGCATCTGAGTGTGCAAGATTAATAATTCCTCTTGGTGAATACATTACATTATAATTTAATTCTTGAGATAAATTTTCCCAAAGTTTCATTCCATATTCATAAAAAAGGCCATTTGCATCCCACATATAATTTGATCTTAATATTGTTGTGTTTCTTCCAACGTTACCACCGCCAATCCATCCTTTTTCCAAAATCGCAATATTTGTAATTTTATGTTCTTTAGCTAGATAGTATGCCGTGGCAAGACCATGACCTCCTCCTCCCACAATAACCACATCATACTCTTTCTTCGGTTGAGGATCCTTCCAAGCTACCTCCCAATTTTGGTGATTGGTAAAGGCATTTTTTATTAAACTAAATATGGAATACTTTTGCATAGGCTTAAGCTTATATGACCGGGTAAAATTTTTCTATTTGTAAAAGATGCTTTAAATAATGTATACATAGTGCTCTTTTTTATATATAGGAGTGCCGATGAGCAGGGTAAAATCTGATATAGAAATCGCAAGAGAAGCCAAAATGATGCCTGTAGGCAAAGTTTTGGAAAAAATTAGTGTTCCTGACAATTCTGATTCATTTAGCCCAATGGGTCGACACATAGCAAAATTAAATTTTGAGTATATTGATAAATTAAAGGAAAAAAAAAGCAATTTGATTTTGGTCACAGCTATTACTCCAACTCCCGCTGGAGAAGGTAAAACCACAACTTCAGTTGGTCTAAGCGACGGTCTAAATAAAATTGGCAAACAATCAATTGTTTGTTTGAGAGAACCAAGTTTAGGACCTTCATTTGGAATGAAAGGTGGAGCAGCCGGAGGTGGTTATGCTCAGGTTGTCCCTATGGAACAAATCAATTTACATTTTACTGGTGACTTTCATGCAATCACTTCAGCGCACAATTTGCTTTCCGCATTAATCGACAACCATATTTATTGGGGAAATAAATTAAATATAGATCCAGAAAATATTGTGTGGAAACGTGTAGTAGATTTAAATGATAGAGCTTTAAGATCAATTAAAATTAATCTTGGTAAGTTAAAAAATAACATACCTAGAAATGATGGTTTTGATATTACAGTTGCTTCGGAAGTAATGGCCATTTTTTGTTTATCAAACAGCCTTGAAGATTTAGAAAATAAAATAGGTAACATCACCATAGCTTATAGCAAAGACAAGAAACCTATTTATGCAAAAGATTTAAAAGCACAAGGTCCTATGGCAGTATTATTAAAGGAAGCTATTAGACCAAATGTAACTCAAACGTTAGAAAATAATCCTGCTATAATTCATGGCGGTCCTTTTGCTAACATTGCTCATGGGTGCAATTCAATAATAGCAACTAAAACTGCTCTAAAACTATCTGAGTATGTTGTAACTGAGGCTGGTTTTGGAGCTGATCTTGGTGCTGAAAAATTTTTAGATATAAAATGTAGAAAAGCAGAAATTCAACCAAATTGCGTTGTGATAGTAGCTACTATAAGAGCTTTAAAAATGCATGGAGGTGTCGAAAAAGACGATTTAAAAAAAGAAAATTTAGATGCTCTTAAAAAAGGACTTCCAAACTTAGAAAAGCATATTGAAAACGTTAAAAAATTTGGTTTGGAATTGGTTGTTGCTATAAATCATTTTATTACCGATACCGATAAAGAAGTTAATTTAATCCAAGATCATTGTTCAAAACTTGGAGTAAAAGTAAGTCTATGTACTCATTGGTCTGATGGTGGAAAAGGAACTGAAGATCTAGCAAAAAGTGTTGTCGAAGCTTGTAAAAAAAATAACAAAGAGAATTTTAAATATTTATATAAAGATGAAATGTCAATTTTAAAAAAAGTAGAAACTATTGCAAAAGAAATTTATGGAGCAAGAGGAATAGAGTATGATGATAAAGTTAAGGATCAAGTAAATATAATTGAAAAATCAGGGTTTGGTAAATTTCCAGTTTGTATAGCAAAAACACAATATAGTTTTTCCACTGACCCAAAATTAAAAGGAGCACCTTCAGGTCATACCCTGCCCATTAGAGAAATCAGATTATCGAGTGGTGCTGGATTTGTTGTAGTAATTTGTGGTTCAATCATGACTATGCCTGGTCTTCCAAGAGTCCCTGCTGCTGATACAATTAAATTAAATAAAAAAGGCGAAATAGAGGGTTTGTTTTAATTTTTAAAAAGGATTCGAGATTTTTGAAGTTGTAAGCAGCCTGTATTTCATTAATACTTGAAAAAGGAATTTGAATGTTATTTTCTTTAGCTAACCTAAATAAAAGGTTGGGCTCAAGAGTTCCCTCAATGTGTAGATACAACTCTGCTTTAGGTGATTTTTTGATAAATTCAGTAATTTTATTCATTTTTGATTTTTTAAAAAAGTAAGCCAATTTTTTAATTCGATTGTTCTTTCATCATCGCTTAAATCTAATTTAGCTTTTTCTATTGTATTAACATGATCGTTAATTTCATCTTGATTTTTAAAAACATTTTTTTCTAACATGCCTTTTGATCTGTGTTTTATTAGTTTAATCATATAATCATAGGGTATCTCGGGATGATATTGTAGTCCCCATATTTCTGATTTTCCTACATAAAAATGAAGTCCTTGAAATTTATTTATTTTATCGCTCGCAAGTAAAGTTGAATTTTTTGGTGGTATTTCCACTTCGTCATAATTGAAAGCTGGTGTAGTAAATTTTTTTGGTTTACTTAAATATATTTTATGCTTTTTGCCTTCTTCTGTTAATTCTATATCTTGCGCAATACCAATGTGGGGTCCTTTTGGAGCTACTCTGCATTTTCCCCCTGCGGCCATAACAGTAACTTGCAAACCCCAACAAGCACCGAATATTTTTTTTTCATGCTTAAAGCACATTTTTGCAAATTCAATATGTTTTTTTACTTCTTTAACATCTTCATTAAGACGTAAAGTGCTTCCAGTTAAAACTACACCGTCATATTTTTTTAAAGATGAAATGATTTTGGATATAGAATTATCATCTATTGGCTCAACGATATCTATCTCGCTTTCTGGTTCTATTTTTTGAATATGTTTTTTAAAGTTTTGTGATTGAGGTACACAACCAGCGCTACTAAAATTTACATTTTCTTCTTTTGTATTGCCTTCAACGATTAATAGTTTTAATTTATTCATATGAAATTTTTGGTTCTACAACATATTAATATCGAACATCCGGGTATTTTCCTCAAATTTATGAAAGAAGACAATATTAAAATTGATACTGTAGAGTTAGATGAAAATGAAAAAATACCCAATTTAAATCCCTATGATGCAATGATCGTAATGGGAGGTCCAATGGATACTTGGCAGGAAGAAGCTTTTCCTTGGTTAAAGCCAGAAAAAGAAGCAATTCATAAGTTTGTTTGCGTAAATAAAAAACCTTATTTAGGTCTATGTCTGGGAGCGCAACTTCTTAGTGAAGCTGTAGGTGGTAAAGTAAGAAAAATGAAAACTCCAGAAATTGGTGTTTTAAAAGTTTCTGTTACAGATAATAAATCTTTATTTAAAGGTCTAAATAAAGATTTAAAAGTTTTGCAATGGCATTCTTACGAAGCTCACGATTTACCGAATAATGCAAACTTATTAGCAAGTTCTCCCGAATGCAAAGTACAAGCTTTTTCTTTTGATAAAGCTTTTGGTCTGCAGTTCCATGTCGAGCAAACTATTAAAACTGTTCCTGAGTGGGCGTGTGTACCAGAATACAAGTCAGCTTTAGAAAAAACTTTAGGAGATAATGCTCTTGAAAAATTTAAAAAAGAAGTAGAACAAAATTTAAATTTGTTTAACAGTAGCGCTAAAACAATTTACGAAAATTTTAAAAAAATAATTTAAAATAATTTTCCTTTAACACTATATTCATACATCGAGACCATATCGTCCAAAACAAGTTTTCTTGGATTGCCAGGTGTACATGGATCTTCTAAAGCCATAGGTGCCATTTTTTCAATATCTTGATCGTTTATTTTTGCAGATTCTAAAATTGTGTGTGGAATTTTAATTTGTTCTTTTAATTCTACAACCCAATCAACAAATGAATTAAATGAAGCTTCTTTTAAACCGAGATACTCACTCAGTTTTGCAATTTTATTTTCTATACTTGATCTATTAAAAGTAAGTACATATGGCATAAAAATTCCATTAGAAAGACCGTGATGTACATTAAATAGAGAATTAACTGGATGACTCAATGAATGTATTCCTCCCAAGCCTTTTTGAAAAGCTGTGGCACCCATGCTTGACGACGTTATCATGTGTCCTCTCGCTTCTAAATTTTCTCCCTCATTAACTGCAACCGCTAACCATTTCTTAATTAAAGACATCCCTTCTAAAGCTATGCCATCTGCCATTGGATGATATCCTGGTGCACAATATGCTTCTAAGTTATGAGCAAAAGCATCCATTCCAGTTGCTGCAGTTAAAAATGCAGGCATACCTATAGTAAGTTTAGGATCAAGAATAGTTAGTGTTGGTAACATTCTAGGATGAAAAACAATTTTTTTAACTTTTGTTTCGTCGTTAATTATCGCTGCAGCTCTTGATGTTTCCGAACCTGTACCAGCTGTAGTGGGTATTGCTATAAAAGGTTTTAAATTATCAGGATTACTAATTTTATTTTTAGCCATAGACTCAGCGTAATTGTTTTCATTCCAAAAAGATCCTCCGTCAGTAAAATCCCAAAGTGATCTATTAAGTGCAGCTTGTAATACTATTGATTTACCAACATCTAAACTGCTTCCACCTCCAAAGGCTATTACACCGTCATGATTGCCATTCTTAAATACTTCAACTCCTTTTTTTACTTGGCTTCCTAATGGATTTCCCTTTAAGTCTGAAAAAACAGCAGTGGGTAACTTAGCTCCTTTATTTGTTTCAAGGGTTTCTTCTACCATTTTGGTCTTTGCTAAATCTTTATCAGTGACAAATAGAGGATTCTTTATATCTAATACTTTGCAAGCTTTTGGCAAATCTTTAATTCTTCCATTACCAAACCAAACTGTATTAGGGTAGCCCCAATCAAAATTGGACATTAAAAAATACTACTTCAATTTTTACTATTTTGTTAGTAAAATATATTTATAGGTGGAGAGAATTGAATGACAAAAGTTGCAATTATTGGAACGGGACCTTGTGGTCTTTCAATGTTAAGGTCTTTTGAACAGGCTGAAAAAAAAGAAGAAAAAATACCACAAATAGTTTGTTTTGAAAAACAAGAAGATTGGGGAGGGTTATGGAACTACAATTGGAGAACTGGATCTGATCAATATGGTGACCCTGTTCCTAACAGTATGTATAGATATCTTTGGTCTAATGGTCCTAAAGAGTGTTTAGAATTTGCTGATTATTCGTTTGATGAACATTTTGGAAAACCAATTCCATCATTTCCACCGAGAGAAGTTTTGTATGAT
>Ga0310344_10003035_pt1 | contig 12572 bp, 9 predicted proteins | sample HC15DNA20200_MG_FD_203801 | JGI IMG/M metagenome (GOLD analysis project Ga0310344, IMG submission 203801) | Marine microbial communities from station ALOHA, North Pacific Subtropical Gyre - HC15-DNA-20-200_MG | ecosystem: Environmental > Aquatic > Marine > Oceanic | place: Pacific Ocean: North... | reverse complement strand
TTTGATATGCAAATTTAATTCTGTTTATTTCGCGGGGAGTGGCGCAGCTTGGTAGCGCGCCTGCTTTGGGAGCAGGAGGCCCCGGGTTCGAATCCCGGCTCCCCGACCATTATCACTACTTAGTGCGAAGGCTTAATTTTAATTTACGACGACGCAGCCCACTAAGCCTTCATCAAGTCGTCGCATCGGTCTTTTGTGTTAAAGCTTTGCGATTCAAAAAACAATCACCTCTAATGAAATCATAGTATTTGGGATAATATGGTTTAAAGGTTTATTGCAATAGAAAGGGAATAGAATGAGATTTCTGACAACATTCAAAAAAACTAAAGAGTGCACCTTTGAAAGCTGGCTGAAACTAGTTGATGACTTAAAACCTCATATGCAAAAACATGGACTAAAGCTAATAGTGGCAACGGAAGCCGAAGATGGAACACGGATTTATGACATAGCTGAGGCGGAAACTATGGAAGGCGTCGGGGCATTTATGTCTGATCCAGAGGTAATTAGAATGAGACAAGATGCTGGTGTAGATACTGATAGCCAAGAAGTAATCAGTCCCGTAAGTGAATATCACATCTTTGAGAATTAATGAATGAACCAGTTGATCTGAACCAGCTTCAAATTTAAACGCTTAAATAGGTCCCTATTTTCAAGGGACCTATTTAATTTCATCGGTTTTGCACATACATAAGAGCATTGAAAGCTATTAATAGAAATAATATCTAACTAGGATATTTAGTAGGTATTAAACTATTTTAATCATCCTATGCTTAAATAAAAATCCTGCAAGCATTCATTGAAATATTCAGGATATTCAATGTTCACAGCATGCCCTGAATTTGCGAAGAAAATCATATTTGAATTCTTGAATTTTGAGTGCATGAACTGCGCTGGTCCAACACATGGTTGATCTTCATCACCCACAATTAACAGTACAGGAAGGTTCAGATCAACCAACTGAGGCTCTAGTGAATAAATCGATGGACGCTTTGCTTGGTAGCCTCTCAATGTTCTAGCAGATCCTACAGAGGAATGCTTTAGAAAATTTTCTGCAAACTTATTCCACCCTGCATGATTTCTATGTTTAAAGCCGATTCTGACTTCACTCAGAGTATACGAAGATAATCCCTCCATGCCATGTGCTTCCAGTATGGAGGCCCGCTCTTCCATTTCAGATCGGTAGTCTCCTACGTCAGAAGAGCCAGTACCCGCACCAGCCAAAACTAGAGAGCTTAGGCGCTCTGGAAACTCCAGTGCAAACCCCAGCGCCATATGAGCACCCATAGAAAGCCCTACTAGGTGGACATTGTGTAGATTCAAATGGTCCAATAGGCCTTTGAGGTTTTTTATTTGCTGTTCACGGTCGTATAACTCAATTGATTCAGGAACGTCAGAGGGTGGGTACCCGACTGCATTATAGATAACCACGTGGTTCGTTTTTTCGAAATACTTTACTTGAGACTCCCATGAATGCATGTCCCCTGCAAATTCATGAGCAAAAACTATAGGGGCTCCTTGGCCATACTCTTGATAGGCTATTTTCACTCCATCAACCGTAACCTTGTGCATAATTCTCCAGGTATACCAGTATTACGATGCCATATTTGAACTGTTAGAATACTGGATCAATCTTAGCAAACCTACAGGCGAAGTGCCGATATGGAAAAACATAAACCCAATATACTATTAATTCTTGCAGATAATCTGGGCTGGGGAGAACTTGGTTGCTATGGCGGAGGAATACTTCGTGGCGCCCCAACACCCAACATAGATAATCTAGCTAGTGAAGGCATTCAATTTCTGAATTTCAACGTTGAAAGCGATTGTGTCCCAACTAGGGCTGCGCTTATGACTGGAAGACAGGCTATCCGAACTGGAGCGTATCAGTCATTGCCTGCAGGGCTTCCACAAGGTTTGACTCGATGGGAAATTATATTGCCTGAGTTACTATCTGAAGCTGGTTACTCTACAGGTCATTTCGGTAAATGGCATTTAGGTGATTCAGAAGGTAGGCTTCCCAACGACAGAGGTTTTGATGAATGGTATGGGTTGCCACGCACAATGAACGAATCATTGTTTACTACAGGCACCAACTATGAGCCTGAGCTTGTTCCAATTCCTATGATTTATGAAGGCACTAAAGGTTTAAATTCTCAGCCTTTAAAAGAACTAAACCTTGATACACGAAGAACGTTGGACAGGGAATGTGTGGATAAAACCATTGAGTTCATAAGGAAAAATGCGAATGAGAATGTCCCTTTTTTCGCTTACGTTCCTCTGACTCAATTGCACTTTCCTTCCCTTTCACACCCTGATTTTATCGGTTTCACAGGGCATGGCGAAATGGCCGATTCTTTAGCAGAAATGGATCATAATGTTGGCTTGCTTCTAAATGCACTTAGTGAAGTTTCTATATCTGATAACACTTTAGTCATTTTTGGTTCCGATAATGGCCCAGAATTCAGAGATCCTTGGAGAGGAACAGCCGGATACTGGAGAAGTACGTACCATACAGCGATGGAGGGTAGTTTAAGAGCTCCTTTTATTATGAATTGGCCTAATGCTTTCTCGGGAAACCGCGTGACTAACGAAATTTTCCATATCACTGATATATTCCCAACGCTTCTATCAATTCTTGGAATCGAACCCCCAAATGATCGATTTATAGATGGCCTAGATCAGAAAGACTTTCTGTATGGCGAAAAAAATACTTCTAACCGGGAAGGATTTGTTTTTTTCATCAAAGATGAAATTCGCGCCATAAAATGGAGACATTGGAAGATGCACCTCATTTGGGAGCCCGAAGTTAATGACGGGGCTATCAAGCTAGAGGCACCTTATGTTTTTAATTTAATTCAAGATCCTAAAGAAGAAACAAATGTCGCTTCAATTGAAGCTAATTGGGTAAGAGGAATATTGCTCAAGATGGTTCATGAATTCCGTAAAAGCCTAAAGGAATTCCCTCCTGTTCCTCCCGGAACCCCTGATCCTTATTCGCCTTCTATTTGAAATTAAACCTAAATTGTCTGAAATTGCGGGTATGCACCTTTATATCATTCTTCAAACAACATAGAATCGCTTCTCATGGCGTACAGATTAGGAATAGATATTGGTGGGACGTTTACTGACGTAGTCTCTGTTAATGAAGATACAGGTTATGTCAGTATTGTAAAAACGCACTCTACACCTGGGAATTTCTCTAAAGGTGTATTAGATGCGCTTCGTTTGTCAGAAGAGACAACGCTAGTGCCTCCGTCATCTATTGAATACATTGCACATGGAACTACTGTAGTTACGAATACGCTCTTAGAAGGTACTGGCGCCAATACCGCACTAATCACAACTAGAGGTTTTCGCGACGTCCTTGAATTGCGACGCCAAAACAGAGCAGAGCTTTACAACCTTTTTCAAGATCCTCCATCTATTTTAGTTGACCGCCATTTGCGGCTTGAGATTACTGAAAGAGTTGATTCTTCCGGGCAAGTTTTAACACCTCTTGCCTTAGATGAAATTGATGGATTAATCAAATTCTTAACAGATCATAAAATAGAGGCCGTTGCCGTTTGTTTACTATATTCATTCTTACGTCCTGAGCATGAGCAAATTTTAGGTAAATATTTAAGAGAATCTTTACCTGATACAGTTGTATTTTTATCGTGCGAAGTTCTTCCTGAAATCAGAGAATATGAGCGAACCAGCACTACCGCTGTTTGTGCTTACGTTGGCCCCGTCCTTGAGCAATACTTAAAAGATCTAGAAGGTTCGTTGAAAAGCTATGGTTACCCATCAATGTACCTAATGGCATCTGGAGGTGGTGTAGTTTCACCTCTTGAAGCGCTAAAAGTGCCGGCTAATGTAGTGGAATCTGGACCTGCTGCTGGAGTAACAGCAGCGATATTGGCTGGTGAAATAGTTGGGCACAAAAACCTAATTTCATTTGACATGGGTGGCACTACAGCGAAGGCTAGCCTAATTGAAAACGGAATGCCAAAAGTTACGACTGAATACGAAGTAGGGGGGCATGGAAATCAAAGCCGCTGGGTTCAAGGCTATGGCTTCCCAATAAAAATACCTGTTATTGATATTGCAGAAGTTAGTGCTGGGGGAGGCAGTATTGCATGGGTTGATCCTGGCAATTCGCTTCGGGTAGGCCCCAAAAGCGCAGGTGCCGAGCCAGGCCCTGTTTGTTATGGATTCGGGGGAACTGAACCTACAGTAACGGACGCTGATCTTGTCTTAGGGTACTTAAATCCCGATTCATTGCTTGGTGGGAATCTGCTCGTAGATATTGATGCTTCCAAGAATTCTTTAATCGATACAATAGGAAAACCCCTTGGTATTACTCATATTGAAGCTGCAAAAGCCATTGTCGAGATTGTTAACTCAAGCATGGTTGAAGCTATCAGGATAGTCTCAGTCGAGAGGGGATTCGATCCGGTGGATTTTGCTCTAGTAGCGTTTGGCGGTGCTGGACCTGTTCATGCCGTTTCTCTAGCTGAAGAACTAGGAATCAAAACTGTAATTGTTCCGCCTGCTGCTGGTGGGTTTTCTGCTTTAGGTTTGGTAACTAGTGACGTAAAAAAAGACTACGTTCGTACTTTTTACCAAGTCCTTAGTGCAGCTAACCCAGTAGACATTGAGTCGTCTTTTAAAGATCTTGAAACTGAAGCAAAAGGTATGTTGCTTCAGACTGGAATTGATAAATCCAAATGGCATCTTCGAAGGACTTTGGACTTGCGCTACATAAGACAAGCGTATGAGCTCAACGTTCAAGCACCTACTGGCGAATATTCCCAAACCAGCATGGATAGCACTGCTTTGGCTTTTCATGAAGAACATTTGAAAACTTACGGCTACAAGTCAGAAGAAGAACCAGTTCAGATTGTATCCCTTCGCATTTCAGCTTCTGCATCCATGAATCAACTTAATATTGCATTTGAAGGGGGCAACGATAGATGGGAAGAAAAGACAACTATCAGGGACGTGTATTTCTCCGACGGAGTAGACTCTGCTCCTGAGAAATGCCCAGTTTATCAGCGTACTATGATCCCATCAGGCGCCGTACTTAAAGGCCCTTGTATTATCGAGTCTCCCGATACCACGATCGTTCTCAAGCATCAAAACCTTGCGAAAATACACCATAGCGGAACTGTAATAATTGAGGTGAGTTCCGATGAGTAGAGTGGGCACTTTTGAAATCATGAAAAACAGCCTGCTTTCGATAGCTGAGGAAATGAAAGTAGTATTGGCGAAAACGGCATATTCACCTTTGCTGAAGCTAGCGGGTGATTATTCTTGTGGGCTGTTCGATATTCATGGAGATATGGTGGCTCAAGGCCCTGATATCCCAATTCACTTAGGATCGATGCCTGTAGCCGTTCGAGCTGTAGTTTCTGCCTTTACTTCCCCAAAGCCAGGGGATGTCTATATACACAATGACCCTTACTTAGGCGGTTCGCACCTGCCCGACGTGAATGTTGTTTCCCCCATTTTTGATCACAATGAAAAGCTATTAGCCTATGCATGCGTTAGAGCACACTGGCCTGATATTGGAGGGCCTAAACCTGGTTCGTATGCAGTAGTCACTGAAATCTTCGGCGAAGGTTTGCGCATACCGCCTGTGCATTTATACAAAGAAGGCAAACCCAATGTTGATGTTCAAGCATTAATTTTTAATAACGTAAGGGTACCTGAGGAAAGAAAAGGTGATTTGAGAGCTCAACTTGCGGCTAATAAACGCGCAAGTATACGCTTACAGGAAATGTCCCAGAAGTATGGAACCGAGCAACTACTAAACCTGCTGCAGGAAGTTAAAGATTATTCTGAAAAAATGATGCGTTCTCAAATAAGTCTTTTACCTGATGGTGAATCCTTTTTCGAAGATTTTTGCGATGGTGATGGAGTGCCTGACTCTTCTGGAATTGACGAACCTTTTTGGGTTCGAATGAAAATTACGAAAATAGGAAGTGAGATAGAAGTAGACTTTGCCGGAACAGATCCTCAGGTTTCTGGGCCAATGAACTCTCCAATTTCGGTTACAGCATCAGGCATCTACACCGCTCTTAAAATGATCGTTGACTCAGCAGACTTAATTCCGCCTAACTCTGGAGCATGGAAGCCAATTACTGTCAAAGCTCCAGCAGGCTCTGTTGTAAACCCCAACCCTCCAGCACCAGTTGTGTATGCAAACCATGAAATGAGCCACCGCATTTGTGATATGACTTTTGGTGCTATGTCAAAGCTCGTTCCAGATAGGGTTATGGCGTGTTCCCAGGGAACTTCTGCCGTTTTAACTTTTGGTGGAATAGATTCACGCACTAATAAACATTACGTATCGTATGAAACACTGACTGGAGGCATGGGAGCTCGCCCCATCAAAGACGGAGGCAACGGCTTAAAAGCAGGAACTTCGAATACCATGAATACTCCTGTTGAAGTTCTTGAGATGAGCACGCCTGTTATTGTCGACCGTTACGAACTTATTGAAGATTCAGGTGGTGCAGGTGAATTCAGGGGTGGCTGTGGTGTAAGAAGAGTAACTCGCATTTATGGAAATGAAGCAGAAGCCACAGTTTGTTGTGAAAGAACCAAATCACCACCTTTTGGTTTAATGGGCGGTGAATCTGGAGCGACTTCGAACGTATATATCAAGCGAATTAGCGGGACTGAAGAGGACTTGAATAGCAAAGCTAGTTTTTTGATGAAACCAGGTGATTCAATTTTCTATGAAGTTGCTGGTGCAGGTGGCTTTGGCCCAAAAGAGTTAAGAGATTTAAGCAAAATAAACAAGGATGTAGCCAATGGGTATGTTTCTCGTGCATATGCAAAGGAAATTTATAGGCTAAAAGATAATGATATAAATCCTTGCGAAATGTGTTCAGAATAGGACTCGACTTAGTCATCCCAAGCCGAGTCCTAGCTCTTACTTTTTAAAAAACTCCGTAATTACTTTGTCATGCTCTGCAGGGTGCTCCCACATAGGCCAGTGGGCAGCGTCTTCCATGCAATAGTACTCAGCGCCAGGTATGAGACTGGCGAAATGTTCCCCAACGTCAGGTCCAGCTCCTGGGTTATTTTCTGTCCAAAAGACCATAGTTGGAACAGTTAACTCTGCGCATATACTTTCATCATAGCGAGGATTCTGTTGCCGGGGAGCGGTTATACCGTTAACCCTTTGCATAGATGCATTAATCTCAGGGTCAGTGTAGTACTTCATTCTAAGTTCAACCATTTCATCCGTAATTCTATCCGGGCTAGAGACTAACCACTCAAGCCGTTTTCTCACAGTCTCCTTAGATGGTGTAACAATAGCAGCACGTGATAAATCAGCTAAAGCTGTACCACCGCCTGCTTGTTCCTTAAATTCCTTATTGAATTTAATGAAGTAAGCTCCCGTGTCTAAAACCAACTTCTTTGCACGTTCAGGGAATTTTAGTCCAAATTCAAATGCAATATTTGCGCCCATGGACTCACCTTTAATGAATGCACTTTCATGGCCCTCAGCGTCTAATAAATCGACAATAGCCTCGGCCTGCCTAAGTGTGGTTTGCTCAGAATCAAAGGGCTCTTTTGTGGAAAAGCCATGGTATAAAGCATCTATAGCGTAAACATGAAAATCTTTTGACAAGTTGATGACATTGCGTGAGTAGGCTTCCGCATAACCGCCTATACCGTGAATTAGGATTAACGGGTCTCCTTCTCCTGCTTCAATAACTCGAGTGTCATACCTTTTGCCTTTTACAACCCTAATAGTTGCACCTGCTAACTCTACCCAAATTGATCGCCAGTTAGTTTCAGTAGCCACGAAATCCTCCTTATTTGCTTACATTACCCTTTTGGTTAAAAATCCCTGTACCGTTTTGACGATATCATTAGCTGGAATATCGTCAACTCATATTTAATATTTTAGGTGAAGTATGAACTTAGGATTCATTGGGACAGGGAATATGGGAGCTCGATTTGTTCCGCGGCTAATAGCAGCGGGGCATACCGTATCTATTTTTGATACTAGGTTGGAAGCAATGACAAACTTAGTGCTAGAGGGTGCTATTCAATCTGAAAGCGCAAAGCAAGTGGCCTCAGAGGCGGACGCTGTTTTTGTGTCTTTGCCTAACCCCGCTATCGTTGAGAAAGTTGCGTTAGATGAAAGCACTGGCGTGATTCATGCACTGCCTAAAGGTTCTGCGTTTGTAGATATGAGCACCAGCCCTCCTAGTTTGGCTAGGAGAATATCTGAAAAGTGCAATGAGATTGGTGTGTTTGGGATAGACGCCCCTGTAAGCAATGGAGGCATTTTTGTAACAATTGGTGGTTCAAAAAGCATAGTTGATAAGCTGTGGCCAGCTTTTGAAGCAATGTGCGAAAAAGTCATATACATGGGCCCTTCAGGTCAAGGTCAAATTGCAAAACTATGCAGACAGTATGTCTCATATACTGCGTTTTTTACTCTTATTGAAGCACTATTAATCGGGCACAAATCCGAAGTTGACACCCAGAAATTAGCAAACTTCATTGGTGAGTCCACCGGGAATAGTGGCCCAGGGCAAAGCCTGAAACGGCTTGCTGAAAGGGACTTTGGTAGTCCTGAGAGCGCTCGAGCAAAGTTAGATATAGTCGCTAAAGATTTGGGGATGGCAGTAGAGCTAGCTGAGCTTATTGATTCACCACATGGAACAGGTACCGTGACTTCTGATACGTTAAAAGCAGCACAAGAGAAGGGTTGGGGTGAATGGGAGTATTGGATTTCAGCGTGCATTTTAGAAGAAATATCCGGAAAGAAAATCGAATTCCCATCACTCTAATAGTCGACTTAGCTTATTTCGACGGCTCATGCTGAAAGATATAGTGACTCTTGTCATTTTTTGATGCATAATCGATTTACTAGTGAGAGTAGCTTAGGAGTTCAATATGAACGAAATTATGCTTAAACAGGCGGTGGATAGGTGGGTCAATCATGAGCGTAGGACTGTCACTCGATCAATATTTGTTGATGAAGAGCTTTATGCGATTGAACAAGAAAAAATTTTCGCCCGGTGCTGGCTTTTTATAGGCCATGTTTCCCAGGTTCCCAAACCCGGTGATTATTTCGTTTCTCGAATGGGGGAAGAGTCCGTAATAATGACTCGCGATCGCCAGGGTGAAATCCATGTGTTTTTGAACTCCTGCATGCACAGAGGCATGAAAGTTTGTCGATACGACGAAGGAAATACTCCTGTTTTTACTTGCCCTTATCACGGATGGTCATACTCACTGGACGGTTCACTCGTCGGAGTTCCTTACTATAAAGATGCATATCATTCAGAACTTCACAAGGATGAGTGGGGGTTGGTAGAAGTAGCGCAAATGGCGGTTCATAAAGGGACTGTCTGGGCTACATGGGATAAGACAGCTCCTAATTTTAAAGAGTTCATGGGCGATATGCTTTACTACCTTGATGATCTTCTCGATAACAGAGATGGAAGTTCCGCAGGCTCAGAAGTATTTGGTGGTGTCCAGAAATGGATCACACCCACTAACTGGAAATCTGCTGCTGAAAATAGAGCAGGGGACGGCTACCATGGGATTAGTCATCGTTCTGTCGATATGGTAGGAATAGGGCCCAGCAAAGGGCAAGGCCGTAGGGATGATGACACTGGGGGGTCGATTCGTTTTAACTCTCTGATGGACTACGGACACACGATGATGGGATCATTGCAGTTGGGTGATCACCCGTGGACCCCATCTTTGCAACATAGCAAAATTGCCTCTGAATGGTCGGAACATACCTATTATGAACGCCAAAAACTTCTGGGGAAACGAGCTCGACTGCGAGGTAGTGGAGGGAATGCTTTCCCTAATTTTTCATTCTGGTGCAACCAGCCTAGGCGTATTTTCATGCTGCACCCAAATGGAAGTGCACTTTCATCTGAATTTTGGAGTTGGTTTTTAGTTGATGCAGATGCTCCGCAAGAAGTTAAAGATCTCATGCGACATTACGGCATGCGCTATTCAGGCCCAGGCGGAATGACAGAAGAAGACGACATGGAAAACTGGAACTATGCTGCCAAGGCTAGCAAAGGAGTTATTGCTTCTCGTCAACCGTATAATTATCAAATGGGGATGAACCATATTGAATCTCACCCAGAGCTACCAGGGTCTCTTGTATATAATATGGGCGAGCAAAATCAATTCGGAATGTACGCTTTTTGGGCTGACCTAATGGCTTCAGAGGACTGGGATGAAGTGATGAGTAGAAGGAAAAAAAGAGGCACATTGCCTTAAGGAATTCACTTCCTTCTATTGAACTTTACCTTGCTAAGGATTGATGCTGCTGCGATTGTGCCACCCACAATTAACGCGGTAACGAACATTGTTACCCTGAAACCATCCGTTGGATTATCCGCTGGGGAAGTCGTAAAAGAAGAGAAAATTGAAGCAGCAACCCCAACTCCAATAGCCTGCCCCAAATGCCTTCCTAGCCCTAATACTCCTGGTGCCATCCCGAGTGATTCCTTTGGGACTGCTCCGTACATTTGCTTTTGCAAACCTGTTTGAACCATGCTTTGCGAAGCTCCATATAGGATCATCCAAGGCAGTAAACCTGACAGGGTTCCGCTCGGGCCTGTATATGCCAGTCCCGCCAATGAAACCACCAAAATAAAGGAGGCTAGCATAATTACGAACATCCCACCGAATTTATCTGAAATGAATCCTCCTATAACAGAAGAGGGAGGTCTCCCTATAGCCATTCCGAACAGTACTGCACCAGCGTAGGTTGCGCTCCAGCCAAGACCCTGAATAAAAAATACTGGCAATATGTATACACCTACCCCTTGTGAGAACTGGATAGCAATATTGTTGATGGACGGGACTGCAAACGATGCTTTTTTAAACATGTAAATGGGCAATGTAGGGCTAAGAGTTCTTTTTTGTGAGAATAGAAAGAACACGAAAAGCAAAACAGAAACAACTATCAGGATAGTTGAAATATTCGCACTCTCATTTCTAATAAACTGAACTCCTATGATGAGAGGCGCAACAGCAACCATTAATAATGATGCTCCCGGTAGATCAAAATCTGAAAGCCTAGGCTTAGCCTTATAAGTACTTGGTTCTTTAAAACCAAAGCTTCCCAAAACGGTTATCAGCAAAATTATTAATGATGATATGAAGAAGACCCATCTCCAGCCAAGTTGATCAGATGTAAACCCAACTGCAAATGGGACTATGAGCATCCCAATTCCGATGGCACCATTCAATATCCCTGCTGCCTTACCTCTTTGCTCTTGGGGAAAACCTCCAACTGCAAATGCATTGAAATTTGGAACCGCCAAACTATGCACAATTCCTTGGCCAAACCGTAACGCAATCAGTAGTCCAATATTTGGAGCAAATACAATAATTAGCATAAATAGCACTTCTACATAGCTACCAAGAAGGGCGACCTTTTTGTGGCCTAGCAAATCGCCTGCGTGAGAAGCAGGCATAAAGGCTCCTGCCATTGCCAAAGAGTACGCTAACGAAACCCAGGCAGTTGTTGAAATAGAAGAGCCAAACTCTGCTGATATAGACGGGAGAAGCACGGGAACTCCAATCAACGGAACAAGAGTGGCATTAAGCCATAGCGCAGCAAGGATTAGGGCTTTCCATTGATATGTCATAAACGCATTTTAGTTTAGGAAAGCTTTTTAGATGCAAATTAGTAGTAAAGCTTTCCATTGACAGGGTACATTTACACCCCTAGCATCATTTCTAAGTGATAAATAATGACAACGAGCCCTGCTAGCAAAGAACAAGTTAGTAAGTGGATGGACCTTTCTAAGGGTTTAGTTAGTCGTGATGTTTTTGTGGATGAAAACATTTATTCACTTGAGCTTGAGCAGATTTTCTCAAAAACATGGCTGCTGATTGGCCACGAAAGCCAGGTTCCCAAGCCCGGTGATTATTTTGTTTCTCGAATGGGTGAAGAGTCCGTAATAATGACTCGCGACCGTCAGGGCGAAATTCATGTGTTTTTGAACTCCTGCATGCACAGAGGCATGAAAGTTTGTCGGTACGACGAAGGAAATACTCCTGTTTTTACATGCCCATACCACGGATGGTCATACTCACTGGACGGTTCACTCGTCGGAGTTCCTTACTATAAAGATGCATATCATTCAGAACTTCACAAGGATGAGTGGGGGTTGGTAGAAGTAGCTCAAATGGCGAATTATAGAGGCTGGGTTTGGGCAAATTGGGACAAAGAGGCCCCTTCTCTAGAAGACTATCTTGGTGACATGAAGATTTATTTTGACATTATGACTGATCTACCCGATGGCACATCAGGTGGCCAAAGACTTTGGGTTGGCGTTCAGAAGTGGACAATTCCAGCTAACTGGAAATTTGCAGCAGAAAACTTTGCAGGCGATTTTTATCACAACATAAGTCACAGGTCAGTTGATATTGTGGGAATTAGCCCTAGCGGGAGAAAAGGACGGCATCCCTTCGACAATACGGTCATGAAGTACATGTTTAATTACACTAATAGCTCAGGTCATGGTTCGCTAGGATTTCTTGTAGACCCAAATCCTGAATATAAGGCTGGTTATGGT
>Ga0310344_10003033_pt1 | contig 12579 bp, 11 predicted proteins | sample HC15DNA20200_MG_FD_203801 | JGI IMG/M metagenome (GOLD analysis project Ga0310344, IMG submission 203801) | Marine microbial communities from station ALOHA, North Pacific Subtropical Gyre - HC15-DNA-20-200_MG | ecosystem: Environmental > Aquatic > Marine > Oceanic | place: Pacific Ocean: North... | reverse complement strand
TTCTTCATATCCAATTTTAAAGTTAACATTTTTTATGCCTCTTTCTTTTTTAATTCTTTTGGCTTCATTTAGCATACCTGTTGATATATCTATTGCATCAACATTTGAACAATTTTTTGATATTTCAAATGCGGTAAAACCTGACCCCGTACCTATATCTAAACTTTTTGAAAATTTTTTGCCTTTTATTAATTTAGATAGGAGTTCCAAGCTAAGCCCCAAAGAAAAAGTTGGGCTGTTCGCATAATATTTTGCTTGTCTATCAAATTGTTCTTTAGGGTCCATGATTATTAGTATATATTAATATGTATGGTCAATAATTTTATATTCGTATTTATTGGAGGTGCTTTAGGAGCATCACTAAGATATTTATTTTCTTTATTGATACCTAAAATAGGTGTATTCCCTATATCTACTTTAGTAGTAAATATTTTAGGTTCATTTTTCTTTGGATTTATTCTTAACTTTTCAAATTATAGGAGTGATAGTTGGACTCATTATTTGTTGCTTGTCGGAATTGCAGGCGCATTTACTACTTTTTCAACTTTTTCTTTTGAGACAGTGCAGATGTTCAAACAAGATGAATATATGTTTGCGATATTGAACATAGTTTTAAACAATGTGGTATGTATTGCATCTATATTTTTAGGCATGAAATTGGCTGAGTCATTTTAGTGTCTTATGGAAAATATGAATTTTATTTATAACGAAAATTTATGGACTGTCGGTCATTTTATAATGTGGCTGGTAATTGGCAGGTTATTTTTAAAGAACTGGTTTATATTTATTTTATTATCTGTCGGCTGGGAGGTAATTGAATATTTGATTCCTTATGATATTGCGAAGGAGTCTTGGGGCAATAAAGTTTCTGACCTCATTACAAATACTGTAGGATTTTATATAGGAAATAAATTAAGAAACTATAATTTCCCTTCAAGAAAATAAATTATGAGGATAAATTAATATGAGTAAGAATGTTTTAGTTACTGGTTCGTCAGGATTGATAGGTGGAATAATACTAAAGTACAATTCTGACAATAACCTTTTTGGGTTAGATATTGTGCCTTCTGAATACCCAAATCATGAAATATCAGATATTTCGGATTCGAAAAAATTGGCAGATATATTTTCAAAAAATAATATTGATGTTGTAGTGCACCTAGCAGGAAAAACATCGGTTGCAGGGACTTGGGATAACTTAATTGGTAATAATTTTGACGGAACCGCCAATGTCTTTGAGGCATCAAAGAATTCTGAAGTTAAGAAAGTTATTTTTGCAAGTTCAAATCATGCTGTCGGTTTATTTGAAAATGATGATCCATACAAACAAATTATTTCTGGTAATTATCAAGATATTAAAAATTATGAACTTATAAAATCAAATTGTGAAATAAGGCCTGATAGTCTTTATGGAGTTAGTAAGGCCTTCGGTGAAAATATAGGAAGGTATTATTATGAGACTTTTGGCATCAAGGTTGCATGTTTAAGGATAGGATCTGTAAGGCAAGTGGATACGCCTGTTGAAGGTAATTCAAATAGATTCTTCTCTACATGGTGTAGCCATAAAGATATCTCTGGGTTAATTGAGGCTTGTATAAATTCTGAGAAGATTGGATTTAATATTTTTTATGGTGTTTCAGATAACAAGTGGAAAATTTGGGATATCTCTGATCAAAAGAAGATATTAAATTTTCATCCTCAGTCGGATGCTGAAATCTTTAGAACAGAATAGTAATATGATTTTTAAAAATCAGGCTTCATATCAACAATTAGTGTACCTATAGGTCTGCGATCATCGCAATACCACAGAACATTATCCTTTATAGTCATTCCATGCACTTCCACTGTTTCAGGGACTCTAAAGACATCATAAATCCTTGAATCTGAAAGTCTTATTCGGCTTACAACTCCCATTGCAGTATCTGCTGCCCACATAGTGCCTTCTTCTTCTGCCCATGCAATTCCATGAACCCTAAAACCCGGAACTTTAGTTCTATTAAGTTCAACCCAATTTTTAGGATCCATTTCATGAATATACTGAGAAGGGGGGGATGCGATATATAGTTTTCCATCTTTCCATTCAAGGCCATGATCACCAGTTTTTTCAGAGTCATCAATTAATTCTCTAGTTGCATTAATTCCAGCCCCAGGAGAGTCATATATTTCAAGAGTCTTTCCGGAATCTTTGTTAATTTTATAAATCTTGCAATTATAAGTTGAGGCAATCCATATATTTCCTTCATCATCTATAGTAATTCCAGATGACCTATCGGTATCAGTGTGAATTTCTTTTAATATTTTGCCGTTAGACCAATCAAGTAAATGAATTCTTGAATCGTCTTGATCTATTACCCAAAGACCTTCTTTGGACGCCTGTAATCCATTTGGCTTAGGGCCAGGGGATACCATCATTTGAATGGGCCTTGCTATCTTATTAGTCATAAGTGACCTCCATTTTTACAAAAACTAAAATATATAAAATTAATTTGATGTTAACTATTTTTTATTTCTTTAAATATCTTTCTAATGCCTCTCTATCGAATTCAATTCCTATTCCAGGTGTTTGAGGAAGAATTAAATCTCCATCGACTATTTTTAGATTTTCAATTGGCAATTCAGTTCTAAGTGGTGTGTCGTAAACGGGATAACAAGCATACATTTCGTAACTCATAGCAGCCATAGCGTAGGCAGTGGCTAAAAACTGTATATCGGTTCCTGCCCCACATGACACATGAGGCATACACCTAACTCCCCAAGCACTTGCCATATCTGCAATTGCAATAGTTTCAGTTATGCCTCCTGCAAAAATTAAATCGGGTTGAACTATATCTACTGCTTGCCTTGAAACTATTTCCTTAAATTCATGTCTTCCTATAAATCCTTGTCCGCCTGATAGAGGAACATTAATTTTATTTTTTAATGAAACCATTTCGCTCACGTAAGTGGCGTTGTCAGGAGATTTTATTGGTGTTAATGGTTCCTCAAACCAAGTGACATCAATTTCTTCAAGTACTGGTGCTAACTTTGTTGCACTTAAATGATCATATGTCCTATCTGTATCTACTCCAATTACCATTTCACTTCCAAATATCTCTCTAGCACCTTGAAGTATCTGAATATCTTTCTTCAGTGATCTGTATTCATCTAGTCCCACCATGCCAAGCCCAATTCTCAATTTTATAGCTTTAAATCCTCTGTCTTTATACTCTTTGCATTCTTCTAATATCACTTCAGGTTGTTTGAGGCTAGGAGCAGCATAAACAGGAAATTTTTCTATGTTGTATCCTAATAATTTATGAACTGGCTGATCATAAGTTTTTCCTAAAATGTCCCAGCATGCGATTTCGACTGCGGCAGATACATCCAACCTTCTTACGCCTGCACTTACAGATGCTTCGCAAGCCTTTTTCCATACACTTCTTATATTTAAAGGATCCTCTCCAATAAGCCTTGGTTTTACTACTTTTTCTAAAAGGTCTTCATATAGAATTCCACCAGAATTAGAAGAGTGTGCGCCTACTTGGTTCATTTCTCCCAGCCCACTCACACCTTCGTCGGTAAATATCTCTACGATGCCACTATTATTTTCCATTTGAATTCCAGCACCCCATTGCCCTCTGATTGGGTAGGAAACTTTGTACATTTTTATATCAGTAATTTTCATAGTTTTTTACTAATTATTCAGCAATTATTCCTCTTTCAGTCTGATGGGATTTTATCCAATCCCAGTCTAAATCAACACCAAGACCTGGTCCGTTAGGTGCTTCTACACAACCGTCTTTATCAATCGAATTTAAATCATCAGAATAATCCTTATAAATAGGTGATTTAGTTGTAGGAACTTTAGGATGCACCAGCCCCATTTCAAAATAATTAGTATTTCTTATTGAAGACATTATGTGTCTATGTGCTGGCCCTGGCCCATGCAATTCTACGTCTAAACCAAAGCCTTCAGAAGCATGAGCAATTTTCATGACTCCTGTTATGCCACCATCTTCATGTGCACCAGCCCTAACTAAATCTGTAGCATCAGCAACTATGAAGTCAACGTGCTGCTCAAGTAATCTTATATGTTCAGTTTGCAGCAGAGGAGTCTTGACCATTTGCCTTAATTTTCTATGAACAAACTGTGATACTCCTCCATCTTGAAATGGATCCTCCCACCAAAAGAATTTAGCCTCATCACAAGCTTTTCCTAGCGCAAGTGTGTCAGCAAAGTTTTTGATTTCACAAGCCGGGTCTATCATTAGGTCAAGTTTATTCTCAAATTTTTCTCCTAGTTTTAAAACATTTTCAATCTCTCTTTTTATGTTATTTCTTGCAAGCCCCCATCCGTGAACTTTAAAAGCCGGATACCCAAGAGATCTGCATTGTTCTGCAAATTCCACAAAATCATCAGGATTGGTAAGGCCCCCATTTTCATCGCCGTGAAGAGTAGAAGCATAGCAAGGTAATTTTTTACTTTTTCCTCCAAGCAATTTCCAAATTGGTTCCCCATATAATTTTCCTGCTATATCCCATAAGCATATATCTACTATTCCTGTGCCTAGCATTGCAAAGTGCCTCAAAGCACGTTTTGTGTCATTGTATATTTCTTCTCTTTCTAGAGGATTTTTTCCTATAAGATAATCAGCTACTATTTGCACTTCTGCTAGAGCAGGTCCCCTTATACCAGCATATTCTCCAGTAATTCCTTCAGAGGTATGAATTAAGAGAATTGAATCCTCAGTAGTCAACTTTCCATTTGGTTCATATACCATATTGAAAGTGTTGTAGTCTTTTCCTACATTTTTTAAAGTATCTTGGTATTTAACAACTTCTATTTTTGTGATCTTCATTTCTTATAATGCGATTTTTTTAATTTTTCTTGTATTTCAAAGATTGAGCCTACTCCTTCAGGTTTTGGTTGAGGAAAAACAACAGGAACATTTTCTAATCTAGGTTTATTTGTAGATTCTCCTCTGAGTATTTTTGAATTCCAATCTTCCCATTCTTCTGAAGATGATAAATTTGACTGCAAAGGGAAAGCATCAGCTGCCATATAACCTTGAAGCAATAATCTTCTTGGACGATTGGACATATTAGGTGCTGAGCCGTGTAGTGCTCTTACATGATGCAAAGAAATTGAACCTGCTTTCAATACGAAAGGAACTGCATCTTCCATATTAAAATCATCTTCTGAAACTGCCCCAACAAAAACTCCATCTTCATGATGACTTATTGCATCCCATTTATGAGATCCAGGAATTGCCATAAGACATCCATTTTCTATTTCCATGTCATCTAGAGGAACTCCAACTTCTAATATGTCATCATTGGTGTGGGGATAGAATGCCCAGTCAGTATGCCATTCAACTTGAGCGCCACCACCAGGAGCTTTCATGTTTAATTTTGCACCTATTGTCCTTATGTTAGGGCCAACTAAATCTTCAACTACATCCAATATTCCTGAATGTTTTAAAGTCTTTTCATAAACTTGATGCTGTTTTTCAGGTTTTTTTATCCTTCTGAGTTTAGGGTTTTCTTTAGAGTGGTCTGCCTCCAAGTCAAAATCCTCATTGTGTTCAGTAATACTTCTCGATTTTTCTACGAAAGTGTCTGTGACTGAACCCAATTCTCTTATCTCTTTTTGAGACAATACATTTTCAACAATCAGATAACCTGTCTCATTATAAAATCTTAATTGGTCTTCAGTAATAACTTTCATAAATAACCCCCATTTATAAAAATATAGAATATAAAAGTTTATAATCTTTGACTACTATCGATTAATTTTTTAGAGTCAGTTAAATGGATATTAATTTTCTAGATGACCTAAAAAAATCTCTTCCTGATCTTAAATCTGATCAATACTGTGATAATTTGAATGGAAAAGTAGATATTTTTAGAGATAAATGGGGGATACCTCATATTAAAGCAAAAGATGAATTTGATGCTTTTTTTGCTCAAGGTTTTGTGACAGCACAGGATAGGCTTTGGCATATGGACTTTGATCGTCAAAGAGCACTAGGAAAATCTTCTAAATTATTAGGCAAAGAATCTATTAGTGATGATGTCTTGATGGTAAAGATGGGGGTTGAAGAGGCTTCAAAAGCAGATTTTAAAGTATCCTCAAAAGAATCAAAAAGGATGCTCGAATTTTATTCTGCAGGGGTAAATGCATTTATTGAATCAACAGATAATCTTCCCATTGAATATAAGATTTTAAATATCTATCCTGAACCTTGGGAGCCATGGCATAGCTTAGCTGTATATAAGGTAAGAAATATGTTGATGGGTACATTTGAAATGAAATTACTTAAGACTCAGATGCACCAGCATTTAGATAAAGATATTTTTCAAAAACTCTGGAAAAATATACCAGCAGATTCTTTACTTACAGTTCCTCCAAATAAGTTATTAGAAGAAAATTTTGAAATTAGCATTGAATCTTTGTCTGAATCCGTGGAGTTATTAAATTATCTAAATGAGACTGATGTTGGAAGCAATGCTTGGGTAATCTCTGGGGATAAAACTAAATCTGGATTACCTCTTGTTGCTGGAGATTCTCATCGCGCTCTTGATACGCCAAGCGTTTACTATCAGGTTCATATTAGTTGTAATGAATTTTCGGTAAGTGGATATTCTGTGCCAGGAGTTCCTGGAGCTCCTCATTTCAGTCATACTGAGAATGTTGCTTTTGGAATGACTCATGGAAATGCAGACTATCAGGATCTTTTTGTAGAAAAATTTAGAACAACCAGTGGGGGTATTGAATATTTTGCCGACGGTAAATGGATCAGTACTGAGGTCATTAAAAAGAAAATAGAAGTTCTAGAAAACTCAGATTTTCAAGTTGATGTTATAAAAACTAGGAATGGTTATATGATTTCAGAAAATATTGATTCTGGATATGGAATAGTTTTTTCTCATACTGGTACTAATTCAGGAACCAAGTGGGCCGATTGTCTGTACTCAATATTGAGAGTTAAAAATTCTGAAGAATTGATATCTTCATTAGAAGAATGGACAGAGCCAGTGAACAATTTTGTGTATGCTGATACATCTGGTTCTTTTGGTTATAAACTCAGAGGAAAGATCCCTATAAGAGATAATGCCAATCATATTGGTCTAGTAAAAGGATGGGAAGAGAAATATAGATGGGAAGGTTTGATACCATTTGGAGAGATGCCAAAATCAAGCAACCCTGATACAGGATTTGTTGTTACCTGCAACCAAAGAGTTGTTTCTCCGGAGTACCCTTACTACATAGGCAATGATTTTTCACCTGAATATAGAGCCTCTAGAATCGTCTCTAGAATAAATGATTTGGGCATTAACTCGGCTGATGTGGAAGATATGTCATCTATCCATTCAGATAGGATCAGTATTCCTGCAGAAATAATTTTTAAAAAGTTAGAATCTTTAAAACTTATTGATATGTTGCCAGACAAAATAAGAGATATCGTAAAGTCTTGGAATTATGAGATGAGGCCAAATTCTATAGCTGCAACTTTTTATTCAGATATTAAAGAACGGCTTATAAGTCAGGTTGTTAAGATTACTATAGGAGATAGTTTCTATAATGATATTTTACCTAAGAATTCAAGATCAAAAAGAACAATATTAAACCAAATATTTTATAGATTAGTTAATCAGTTAAAGGGATCTGATGTTTATATTCCAGAAGAAAAAATTGAAGAAATATTAAGGAACATAATAGATGTCCTTGCGAAGAAATATAGCGATAAAGAAGACCTAATAAATTTTATGTGGGGCAAAGTGCACAAGACTAGTCCAGTCCACCCTCTATCAAAAGTTTTTCCAGATTATGCAAAATATTTAAACCCCCCATCAGTTTCTTTTGGAGGAGATTCTGATACTCCTCAGCAAGGAGGATATATAGAAAATCTTGAAGTTAATTCAATTTCTGTAAACAGATATATTCATGATGTATCCGATTGGAATAATTCTAGGTGGATAGTCCCATTGGGGTCTTCCGGGCATCCAGGAAGTAAGCATTATTCTGATCAGAGCCAATATTGGGCTGAAGTCAAGACAATACCGCAATTGTGGGACTGGAATGAAATTGAAAAATCCTGCGAATCTAAACAAAGGTTGTTTCCTATAAAATAAACAGAATTAATTATAAACTTCAATTATATAAATCTAAACAGTATTATTTTTAAATAATGAAAGTAACAAATATTAAACCTTATGCAGCACAATTTATTTCAACATCTAGATCATCACATTCGCATCCTAAAAAATGGCTCTTTATTAAAATTGAAACCGATGAAGGTATTTATGGATGGGGCGAAATAGGCACAGGTTCTTCTGTAAGTGAAAATCTAATGAACACGGCAGTTAAGGAAGTTTCTGAATTATTTATAGGAGAAAATCCTATGGATATCGAACGATTATGGCATAAGCTTTTCAGGAAGTTTTCATATATGGGTTCTAGAGGATTTACGACTTCACTTATTGCTGGTTTTGATATCGCACTTTGGGACATTAAAGGAAAATTTAGCAATATGCCAATATATGATTTATTGGGTGGAAGATTTAGAGACCCTGTCAGACTGTATTGCAATTCTTGGTTTGATGGTTGTAATACTCCTGAAGATTACGCAAAAGCTGCAAAAAATAACCTTATTAAAAAAGGATACAGTGCTTGCAAATTAGATCCATTTCTTGAGATGGCCCCCTATCACACAATGTATCAAGATGGATTTATTTCACAAGATGGAGAAGAAGAGGGTTATGATATTGTAGCTGCTGTTAGAGATGTAGTGGGCCCAAAATTTGAAATCTTAATTGATGCTCATGGTCATTACAACGTGCCAAATGCAATACGTTTAGCAAATAACTTATATGATAGATATAAAATAGGGTGGTTTGAAGAACCTCTTCCGCCAGAAAGTATTAAGGGTCTAAAGCAAGTAAAAGAAAATACTGACGCACCAATATGTGTCGGAGAACGCCTATACACCAGATACGATTTTTTACCTGTACTTGATGAAGGGCTAGCAGATTATATAATGCCTGACACAGTATGGACGGGTGGGATTTCTGAAACAATTAAGATTGCAAATATGGCAGAAACATTTAATATTCCAACTTCCCCTCATGTTATTCCTGGAGGTCCAATAGAATTAATTTCTGCTGCGCATGTTGTAAGTTCAATTCCAAATTTTTATAGGCTGGAACATTCTTTATCTCTTATACCAGTTCACAATAGTTATTTAAAAGAACCTTATAAAATTAAAAATGGTGAACTTTATTTAAATGATAAGCCTGGACTTGGTTTTGAGCTTAATGAACAAAAATTGGAAAAACTTTTCTAGTTTAAAACATTGGCTCCCGAGATAGGATTCGAACCTATGACCCGCTGATTAACAGTCAGCTGCTCTACCGCTGAGCTACTCGGGAACGATATTTAAAAACTTAAATATATTAAATATAAAATCAAATTAACTCAATAATTTTTTGTTTTATGTTGTATCATTTTTTTATATTATTGAAATCTATATGATTTAGGAGCGTATATTGGCTGAAGAGATTAAATATTCAGGAGAAGAAATAGAAGAATTAAATTCTATGGCATCTAACCACCTTTTTATGCATGCAATGCAGACAAATGATTGGATTAAAGATGGATTAAGTATGTACCAAGAAGGCTCAGGGTGTTGGGTAACGGATATACAAGGAAATAAATACTTAGATATGATGGGGGGCTTATGGTATAAGAGTTCTGGTTATGGACAACAAGAAATTGCAGATGCTGCTTATAAGCAAATGTCTTCAATATCTTCCCCTCCTGCATACTCAACAACCCCTTCTACAGTTAAGTTATCAGCAGAAGTAGCAAAGTTATATCAAGATAAAAACTGTAGAATCTTTTTTACTAGTGGTGGTTCAGAATCTGTTGAAACAGCTGTCAAGATGGCTAAGAAATATCAACATCTAAATGGAAAAGAAAAAGCTTTTAAGGTTATTTCAAGAAGATTTTCTTACCATGGATCCACTTCTATGGCAGTGAGCCTAGGAAGAGCTAGCTATTCAGATCCAATGGGCCCTGAAATGATAGGAACTGTATATGTTCCAAATTATGATGCATATAGACCTCCAATTCCAGGAAATCCGTCTCCCGATGAGATTTCTGAATGGTTAGTGAAAGAACTAGAAACTACTATAATTCATAATGATCCTGCAACAATAGCTGCATTTATTGCAGAGCCAGTATCTACGTCCGCTGGAATACATATAGCCCCTGATTCTTACTGGAAAGGTATAAGAGAAGTTACAGAGAAATATGGAATATTAATGATCGCAGATGAAGTTATTACTGGCTACGGGAGACTTGGTGAATGGTTTGGGACAATGGTTTGGGATGTTACCCCTGATTTAACTACTACAGCTAAGGCTTTAACTAGCGGATACGCCCCACTAGGCGCAGTTATAGCAACTGAAAAAGTTGCTAATGCTTTCTTGGGAGGCAAAAAAGAGACTTTTTCTCACTTACTTACTTTTGGAGGTCATCCAGTGGCTACTGCAGCAGGCTTAGCAAATTTAAAAATAATGAAAGAACAGAAGATGGTTGAGAATGCTAAGGAAATGGGTTCTTATTTATTTGATAGGCTCCAAGAGTTGAGAAAGTATAAATATGTCGGCGATGTTAGAGGAGGAAAAGGTCTTTTAGCAACTGTTGAGATTGTAAAAGACAAAGGCACCAAAGAAAAATTCTCTGAGGAAGACAACTTGTATGGAATTATGCCAAAATTACTCAAAGAAAGAGGTCTGCTTTCGTATAGGGCTGGAGATCAAATATCAATGTGTCCTCCACTGAATATATCTAAAGAAGAAGTAGATATTATTTTTAATGGAATTGAGTCAACTATAATAGATTTCGAAAATAAAATTTAGACAAACAAAGGTTGGGTCCAAGCAACTGATCCTGTAGAAGATAAGGTTTTTGTTCTAAAGTATATGTAATCGTCTTTATCTGTAATTTTAGGTATTGAAAAACTCACTTTTTTACCATTAATTTCTTCGATTATTTCTCCGTTTTTTGAGATTAGTTGTGTTGTATATTTCGAGTCTGTTATCAGGGTGTTTGATAATCCTTCATTTACATCATCCCCAGTAATTTTTAATTCAATTTTTTCTTTATCAATAACAACTTCTTTAAATTTAACTCCAGTAGAGAAGTAGAAATTACCATTTCTCATAGATTCTAAAATATTATTCATTGAAAGATTTTCTGCGAAAACCTGAACCCATCCTCTTCCAGGGTTGTGTCTACTAAGTGCGAATTCTCCCTGAAAGTGATGAGAATCATCAACTGCAACTCCCCAAATTTGAATTTTTCTACTTAACATTTGATCCCACATTTCTTCAACACTTTTTTTGCCTCCACCTCCATAATTATGAGTATTAAAATTACCATTAAAAACTTCTAAAAAATGAGCCCCTCTTACTTGCACTAAATCATCTTCATCAAGAGCCCATCTGAAATTTGGATGGTTTATCTCTGCCAATCCGCCAGCCGTAATTATGTTATCTATATTCGCTTGTAGAGTTTTTGCCTTGTTAGTTCTTATTGTTGGCTCAATAACCTTTTTAATTCCAATAGCATTTACATGAATAGAATAGGGTACATTTAGTGTAATTTCTTCACCTGGAATAAGTAATATATTTGTGTCATCTTTTTCTAATATGGTTAGGTGATTATGGTCACTTAGAACAAGAAAATCGTATTTATTTTTTTCGTACCAATCAACTACTACTTCTGGAGAACTATCGCCATCGCTTTTATTAGTATGTGTATGTAAATTTCCTTTAAACCAAGGCATAAAAATGAATTAAATATTTAATATGACATCTTAAAATTAATTTGTTACTATTTTGTTAATTCTTATTATAGCTAATCAGAAGATAAATGAAGAGAGGAAGTATTTATAGTGACAACTAAATCTAAGAAGTCTGCCACAAAGAAAACACCTAAAAGATCTTCTAAGACATCCAAAGCAGCCGATTTTGGAAGAAAGACAGTTCGAGATGAAGTTGTACTTTCTGTTAAAGACCTAAAAACTCAATTTAGTACTAAATGGGGTACTGTGAGAGCAGTTGATGGAGTAAGTTTCGATTTAAAAAAAGGTGAGACTTTAGGGATAGTTGGTGAGTCTGGCTCAGGGAAATCTGTAACCTCTCTTTCGTTAATGAGATTAGTACCTAGCCCTCCAGGTGAGATCGTATCAGGTGAAGTAAATCTAAATGGAAGAGATTTATTAAAATTGTCTGAGAAAGAGATGACTGAAGTTAGAGGCGGAGAAATATCTTTAATATTACAAGACCCAATGACTGCTTTGAATCCTTGTTTCTCTATCGAGGATCAAGTTGGAGAAGGAATAAGGATACATCAAGGAATAAAAGGTAAAAGTTTATTCGATAAAGTTGTTGATGCATTAAAGTCAGTTCGAATTCCTGCGGCAGATCAGAGAGCTAAAGATTATCCTCACCAATTGTCTGGCGGTATGAGACAAAGGGTTGTAGGTGCAATTGGAATATCCTCTAATCCGTCAGTTATTATTGCCGATG
>Ga0310344_10003032_pt1 | contig 12580 bp, 11 predicted proteins | sample HC15DNA20200_MG_FD_203801 | JGI IMG/M metagenome (GOLD analysis project Ga0310344, IMG submission 203801) | Marine microbial communities from station ALOHA, North Pacific Subtropical Gyre - HC15-DNA-20-200_MG | ecosystem: Environmental > Aquatic > Marine > Oceanic | place: Pacific Ocean: North... | reverse complement strand
CACCTGCAACCAGTGCGTGAGCGTCAGTCCGATCTATAGCCTGGCGAGCGAGGTCCACCCCATCATGGTTTAGGGACTCAAAATGCTCGACTAGTCCGGCATTCACGAGCGCCTGCCAAGACGTGGAAAACGTGTTGGAAATCACAATGCGCGCGCCTACATCGAGGTAGCTTTCGTGGACAGAACGCACGATATCTTGGCCATGCAGATGCAGGGCTCCCGTAGCGCTCCAAGCGTCCTCGCTGAGGACAACCCCACGCCGCTCGATCTCGGTGCCGGTTGCCCCATCGATCAAGACTACTCCACCGGTGTCTAGCTCGGATTTAAGGTCGCTATAGTTCATCTTGCTGCCGCACTAGGTTTGATCCGTCTCTCCAAATCTATGATTTCATAAGTTCGATTTGCTCAGACATAAGCTGTGTAACAAAACTCTGGAGCTGATTTTCTAGACTTGCTGCCCAGAAATGAGTAGTGCTGGATTCACCTACATTATCTTTATCGACAGTTTCTTCACCGAGAGAAAGCACACTATCTTCTGAAAACAAGTTAATGTTGTTTCCGGTAATAACGTTCTTTTTGGACGCCTTATCCTCATAAATTCCATATTTCATGGGCGGACATACTTGCCAGTTGAAAATGCTGTTTCCGGTAACAGCGTAACCGTGGGTGTCTATCATATTGATGCCGTTAAATGGTTCAAAATCTTCGGGTAATAGTTCGGATGAAGTTCCATTGACTACCGGTAATTCAGAGTTCCAGCTTCCGGTGTCAATGATCTCATTTCCGACTATCGTGCCCCATCGTGCGTTATTAGTAATTATTCCATGTTCGGTATGCCAGCAAAATATGTTGCTTGATAGGTTGAATTCGTGCGACTCTTCAACGACGACTGCCGGTCCGGTGATTTGAAAAGTGCGACAGCCTGATATTAAGACACTATTGCTGGTTTTGTGTATGTGGAATGCGATGTCATGCGTTTGGTACACAGTGCATGCCACAATGTTGGCGACTGTTGTTTCATTTAGCTCAATGCCTTTGCCTCCTCCAAAAATAGTGCAATTGCTCACAAGGTTTGGCACACAGAACCCGGCCCGTGTGAATTGCCAGGTCGATGTGGAGACGGATCCTGAACCCTGATCCCTCTCAGCCACGAAGCACTTGTTGTTGTGTAGTGCAACGTTGGCCTTGCCATTTCCGGCAAGGCTGCAACCGCGAATTTCACACAAGAAGCAATGGTTTTTCATTAATATGCCGTAATCGGGGAATCCTATACAGATCAAATCACGGACGGAACAGTTTCCACAATAATCCAGGATGATTCCTGTTTTGGCATTCCTATTTGGCCCGGCGACAATTCGCATGTCTGCAATGGATACGCCGTTGATACCTTCGCACACAAGACCTGCATAATGGTTTGCAATGAGTCGCGTGCCACGCCCTACACCCCTCAACGTGATGTTATTGGTCAATTGGATTGGACGATCCAATGTAAAGTCACCGTTTTCCAGTAACACTTGACCACCGTTACCTTGGAATTGATCGATAGCGTGCTCGATAACTGAGGTGGCACTGTCTGATTCATGCAAAATTTTACGACTTATGTTGCCGATAGCCCTATATATTTGGTTGTCGACAACTACCAATATGCTCTCATTCATAGGATGTCTTTCTTTGTGAAACTTGACCTATTTTGTCATGATTTGGGTTTGAGCTTTATGTAGCTGCATTGTATCTAACTGAAACAATTTATCGAAAAGTCTTTGCAAACTCTCGTATGTCATCTATCAGTAAGTTGGGTTGCTCAAGGGCGGCAAAATGACCACCACGGGGCATCTCAGTCCATTGAGTTACGTTGTAGACACGCTTAACATAGGAACGAGGTGGCCAAGACAGGATCTCCTTTGGGAATAACGCTGCTGCTGTAGGCACCTCGACACGTTTGCCCTCTTGAGACAATATGCGGCCGCCTTCTTCGCGTCGCCCGTAATATATCCAAGAAGCAGTATTGAAAGTGCGTGTTACCAAGTAGACCATTATGTTGGTCAGCATCGAATCTTTGCTATGAACACTCTCAAGATCATCCCCATCTATGTCTGACCAGGAGCGGTATTTCTCTGTAAGCCAAGCGGCAACTCCGACAGGGCTGTCCATCATTGCATAGCTTAGGGTCTGTGGTTTAGTTGCTTGCTGAGTTCGATATCCATTCTCCGTCAACTGTTCACGTTCAAATTCAATAGCCCAAGCTTCTTCTTCTGCACCAACTGGGCCGTCCGGATGGCGCATAGTCATAATATTTATGTGAATACCACAACAAGAGTTAGCGTGGTTCAATCCAAGCCAGCTCGAAATGGCCCCTCCCCAGTCTCCGCCTTGGGCAAGATATCTGTTGTATTGCAAAGTATTTGTCATTAATTCATCAAACATGGAGGCTATCTTTCTAGGTCCGATCGGTCGTGCGGGCGGGCCCGAGAAGCCAAATCCAGGGAGTGATGGTGCGACTACATCAAATGCGTCATCTGCACTACCGCCGAAACGCTCAGGGTGGGCTAAGGGGTCTATGATGTCGAGGAATTCGACTACTGATCCAGGCCAGCCGTGTGAAATCATCAGAGGCAATGGGGATGGCCCGCTTCCTTTCTCGTGAATAAAATGTAAGTCAATACCGTGAATAGGGGTAGTGAACTGTGAGAAACGATTGATGCTTCGTTCCTGCTTTCGCCAGTCGAATTCATTGATCCAATATGCACAGAGTTCCTTCATGTAGTCTAGATTTGCCCCATATTCCCACCCACCGTCATCAGGCATCTCATGCCATGGGAAATCTGCGACTCGTTTGCGGATTTGATCTAATGTGCGCTCTGGGACGTCTAGATGAAAAGATTTCATTTGGTTCATATAAGACTCAAACTTTTCGATCTATCAATGGTGTTTCTAAATGGCTGAATTCGCTCTGTAGACAAGGTGGTCGCGGTCATGAAGTGAGTTGTATTCTTGGTTTTCAATCAACAAATGTTACAGAAACCCCGTCAGGGACCTGTAATCCTATAGGTTCAGTCAGGGATTCAATTGAGAGGGTTCCTGTTTCTGGAGTTTCGGAATGCAATACTAGTGTTCCTAGGCCCCATTGTTCTGCTGTTATCACTCCTAGAGGAGTTTCCCATCTCAACGGGGTAGGTTCGTCCAGGGGGTTCACTGCGATCCAAGTATTTTTAGTGGAATCCGATTCCTGATTGATTAGCCACATAGGCTGTGGATTCGTCGCAAGGATAGTATTCCCTAGATGCAGATTTCCGCTATCTCCTTGCATTGCAATGGGAGATGTAAGAGATGGAGGCGAGTATATGTCGTCATTGAATTTACGTTCGCCGGGTTCAGTGTTCCATAAGTCATAGTCGATAGATAACTCTTCCCCGTCGTTGCTGAAGACTACATGACGCATATATTCGGAATCCACACTGTCTTCAATAACAGATTGATGCAGGTGCACTAAGAATGAGTCTGCAGATTCATAGTCTGTCTGCTCAACTATCTCTACAACATAGCCCGCCCTTATGTTCCCTTTCCAAAACGCTCCCTTTAGTGAAGCGTAGTCCCAAAAGCGTTTGGCTGGGCCACGATAATTGTAGATTGTTAACCATAACTCACCATTCGGACCCTGTTCGAGTACGATTGGGGCTTCGTGTCCCAAGCAGCTATGTTCTAAGGGCTTAATACCTACGTATATTGATCCATCTGCTATCACAAGCCAGTCATCCTCAGCTACTTTCTGTGGTAAATCCTTCGTAGCTATGCGTCGGTCGTTAAGCCAAATCTCGTCAATAGCTTTTGCGTCAGGAAAGACGATCACAGTTTTTAGTGAGGACACTAGATCGTGCTGTGGTTGCAGTGAATACAGAGCGATGGATTTGTTTTTGAGTTGGGCCCCAGCGAAATTTCCCTGGTCAAAGAAAGAGTTTGGAGGACGATCGGGTGCTGGGCTGATAGTACCGAAATGCTGATCATTTACTACGTATCGAGAGTACATCATTCCCCACTTACCAGGACTGTTAGGACGGGAGTAGTGCGCAATCAAATAATTTGATTGGTGCTCTATGTAGAAATCTTCCTGACCAATACTGTAAGTTTGGCTGGCTGTGCCGAGTACGTAAGACTTGGTGCCGTAAGTAGTAAGGTCTGTCCCTTCCTTGCGGTTTGCTGTTTCCTTTATCTCATAAGGCATGAACTGTTGTTGCTGATTTATCCAATATGGTACGAATTCTGGTAGCCAATGGTCTGTCATGGCCAACTCTAAATTGGACGGCAACTCCGTATCTGTAGGCCGACCATATGGGCCGGATTCAAGTGCCCAATTCCAACCTGTTTGGCTCCAGATCAAGTCTTTTACTACCCCTTTCCCAGACATTAGCGAGTCCCAATAGCAACGGCAATAAGGACCACCAAGTTGGTTGGTTGGACGATGTATATGTAGCACTAAATGAAGCCATAAGCGTTCGTACATAATGCGGGCTTGCAGGCAAATTCTTGGATCTTTCAGATGTTGGTTAATGACCGCTAGGGCGGATAGATCAATGCCTCCATATGACGGACTATTGTATTCGTGTGGGGCCCCAGACTGTACTGTGAATCGAACCCATTTATCCCACCGTGCTTTACCTAATGTTTGAAAATATTCATCATCGAGCCACTGTCCTCCGACGAGCAACGAATAAAGGGCCATTATGTGAATATTGGTGTAAGTGGGCGCCACATTCATTCGATCTTGCTCTTCAAGCGCCATATGGACGCACTCGCGGCACTTGGAAATTAGCTGAGGAGAAAGTTGGGCGTCATGTTCTATTAGGATTGGAAGTAGAAAACGGAGGTAAAATTGAACAGCATTCAGGTCAATCACTTCAATATCATCGTACAGCCATCTAAAGTTACCTCTGTGGGGATGGTGAGGGCTACATTCCTGGCACTCGAGAACTCTTGCGATAATGGCTTCTGCTTGAGCTACAGAGTTTTCATCACCAATGCGCATTAGTGCCTGAGCGAGGCACAAGGAATACCTTGCGTCATAGCTCATGGGACGGTCATCCATAGCTCTTGTCATGCCGTGCCATGTGGGTCCCACTAGGTTATGTTCTGGATGATAATTGTTTTGAGAATTTGCCAGGCCCCTTTGGAACATTGCCGTTAGTCTGGTTGCATGATCCAAATTATCCGACTGCATTGTTACTCCTGAGATATTCCTCGCTCTACATATGTATTACGATAGATAAGGATAATGAATAATCCAAATCACCTAAGGTGGATTTATGGTTCTGTCAGATGTGCAGATTGAACAATTTAGGGAACAGGGGCATTTTATTGCTGAAGGTGTCTTGCCACACGATGTACTGAATGCGGCCGCGGATGACTTTGAAAGACTTCGGTCCAAGCAAGATGCTGAAATTAGGTCGACCGGTGAACGAAGAGGTATTTCCCATGAAGGCAGAAATTTTATTGCTCACTTGCATTTGCAAAGTGAGGCTAGTAGCAAGATATGCTTTGATTCCAAATTGATTCAAATTGCTGCTGCATTGATGGGAGAGAATGTCCGTCTCTATTGGAATCAGGCTGTAACTAAAGCGGCACATAGTGGAGGAGCTTTTTCCTGGCACCAAGACACCGGTTATCACAAAATGGATCCACTTGAGTACCTTACTTTATGGATACCACTTGAGGATGCAACTGTAGAAAATGGAACTATCTGGGTGCTAAGTGGATCACATAAATGGGGTCTGCAAGAGCATGTCGTCGATGATGATTTGGGAGATAAAGTGGGATATCAGGGGGAGGAGCCCGGAATACCAGTCGAAGTCAAAAAAGGGTCTGTAGCCGTTTTTTCATCACTATGTTTTCATCGTAGTGGACCTAACAATAGTGATAAACCAAGGAGGGCTTATGTGGTCCAATTCTGCCCTTCGCATGCTGTGGATGATACGGGATTGAAGTGGGGAGATAACATAGAAGTGGTTCGAGATGGACAACTGGTCGATCTGCCGAGTGGGGATTGGACAGAACGCATCGTCGATTCTCGTGAAAATTGGGACAGGTCAATAATAGAAAATTGGCGAATATGACATTGTCTAGTAATTGCACGACACAAGGGACAGTTTTAAATTGCCACGCGTAGAAATTTCTGATGACCAGGATCGATTTGTTGTTGTTACAGGCGGAGCTATGGGTATTGGGGCGGCAATAGCCGAATGTTTTGCGAGATCCGGTGCTGCTGTGAGCATATTAGATATCGATGGTGACGCTGCCTCCAGTCTCGCTGAACGCCTTGTGGCTGATGGTCATCGTGTCGTTTCTTTTACTGGCGATGTTAGTTCGGCATCTGAAGCTGAACGTATGATTCTCGATTCCGTATCCGCTCTTGGTGGATTGAATGTATTGGTGAACAATGCAGGTATTCAACCGAAATCTTCGAATGTTCGGGTGGAAGATTTGGATGAAACAACTTGGGATAGGGTCATTGATGTGAATCTAAAAGGACAATTTTTGATGTCTAAATTTTCGATACCCTATATCCGTCAGCAGGGGGGTGGGACAATTATCAACATTGCCAGCGTGCAAGGGTTGCAATCACGTACCATGGTTCCTGTGTACGCAGCGAGTAAAGGCGGTATTCTCTCGCTTACGCGCAACATGGCTTTGGATTATGTAAAAGATAACATTCGCGTTGTGGCAATCAATCCGGGAGCGATTCCTGATACCAGCCTTGGGCTTAGTGAAGCGGAGATACAAGGCCGCACGGGAGATGGCTTAAAGGTTCAGAGTGATACTAAGCACAACTCAGATTGGGTAAATACTGTAGGAGGCCGCCCTACTGGAAATCCTTATGACATAGGCACGGTTGCAGTGTTTCTGGCTAGTAATGCTGCTTCATTTATCACTGGGGAATCTATAAATGTTGATGGTGGCGCCATGGCTATCGGAGCTTGGGCTGCGGAGTCCCTGTCGGTATTAGGCCCACCGGAATCCGATGGCTAGCGAAACGGAATATTAATATTTGAACGGTAATTGATGCATTGCTGAAACAGGAAACGATTTGCGTGCGTAGTTGCGTTCACTTAGAACTAATGAGGTAGTCAGATGTCTATGCCTAACATTCTATTTATTCTTGCTGATGACCTTGGTTTCGGGGATATTGGATCATACAATTCTGAGTCAAAAGTGCCTACGCCGAATATTGATCGACTCTCGGAAGAGGGTATGGTTTTTATGGATGCCCATAGTCCCGCTACTGTATGTACGCCTAGTCGCTACAGCATATTGACAGGGAGAATGGCCTTTCGTACGGGTTTCTCTGGGGTTTTTACGGGAGCGGGTGGCCCCTGCTTGATTGAAGAGTCGCGAAATACTCTACCCGGCATGCTGCGTGAGCAGGGATATACGACTGCATTGTTTGGTAAATGGCACGTAGGTCTCAGTTTATTGGATGGGGATGGGAATCCGATCAACGAAGATGGTTTCGATCCGGTGACTCGCATTGACTATACCCGCAGTATTCCAGATTCGCCCATCCATCGCGGCTTCGACCATTTTTTCGGAACTGCTTGCTGCCCTACAACCGATTTTCTTTACGCTTTCATTGATGGCGATCGGATTCCTGTACCACCAACAGTTCTACACGACCCTGATTCTCTCCCGGACCATCCTTATTCTAAGGACAATCGTGTCGGTTGGGTTGCTCCTGATTTTGATTTTGAGGAGATGGACATGCTGTTGCTGAACAAGAGTATACAATTCCTCGAAAATCATGCCGCAGAATCACAACAAAGACCGTTTTTTCTGTTTCATTCCACGCAGGGTGTCCACCTTCCATCTTTCCCTGGTAAAAAGTTTTGCGGCAAAACCAATGCAGGACCTCATGGCGACTTCATTTACGAATTTGATTACGTTGTAGGGGAGTTGCTCGACACACTGGAAAGACTAGGTATGTCAGATAACACGCTTGTTATTGTGACTAGTGATAATGGTCCTGAAGTTACCAGTGTTGTAAATATGCGTAAGGATTATGATCATGACGGTGCAAGGCCATGGAGGGGTATGAAAAGGGATCAGTGGGAAGGTGGCCATAGGGTTCCGTTTATTGTCAGGTGGCCTGGGACTGTTGCACCGGGAGAAACTAGTGATCAAACGGTCTGCTTATGCGATATTTTTGCAACTTGTGCTTCAATTGCCGGGGCGTCGGTATCAGATGATGCGGCGGAGGATAGTTTTGACATTATGCCGGCATTACTAGGTCGCAATTCTGATGAAAAAACAATACGTCGCTACACCTTGCATCAGACAGCGAGTCTTGATCTCGCCATTCGGAGAGATCAGTGGAAGTACTTGGATCACCAGGGTTCTGGGGGCAATGACTATTCTAGTGATGAGCTCAAACTATTTGCTCTGTCTGAAACGGCACCTGATGCGCCAGGGCAGTTGTACAATATAGAAACTGACCCAGGCGAAACCACAAATCTTTATTTTGAGCATAGGGAAATTGTCGACGAATTGAAATCTAAGTTGGATGAATATGTGCTAGTGGGGCGCAGTGCACCTCGCTTAACCTAATATCCACGTTAGCCATATCGGTCGAAAGGGTTCAGCGGTAGCATGAAACTCGGTGGCTTTATGATGCTAAATGCCAGATTGTTGCGCTCCTACATCGGCTACTAACATTCTCCTTATTGAAGATGGCGAAGTGAAAGCACAGTCAGGCAGACGCTAGAAGGGGGGCAGGAGCCTTAACGTATCTTTTCGAGCGAGTAGACTTCATCGACACAATTGAATTTCGTATCCCATGCTTGCATTTCTTCAGACGTCATTAATTCCTGAAATTTTTCCATATCAGTTATGTGAATCATCAAAGTAATCTTTCCTTCTCTTATGATGCCTATATCGTAATCAGTGAAAAACCCTGCTCCCTTTTCTTTGGTGGAATTAAACATCTCCATATAGTCATCAGTGGTACCGTCAAAAGTTGATACGACGCAGATATTCACTTGATTCATCCCTTTCATCATCCGCATTACACATACGGTTTAATAATCTAATTCGAGTGTATTTCAATAACACCCTATCTGCCAAAAAACAAAAATCTCTTAGAATGACTTCACGTATATACAGGTTTTGTGGGATAGATGTATGTGGTTTGGTTTAATAAATGGCGACAACCGGATAAGCGAGGCATAAGTGAAACAGATTGTATTTGTCTTACTACTTTCATTACTTGTTGTTAGCTGTGATGAATCAGCTGCAACCACTGATACAGTCGATTTGACGACTCAGTTCTTAAAGCCCAGCCATACACCATTATCCCAAATTAAATATGTGGAAAAACCGAAAACATCGACCGCAAATACAAAGGTGAACAACCCAGCTGACCCGAATCTAGATTTGGACACACCGTCAACACCTAACAATATCTCCGAGGTGGTGCCGTCTAATTCGGAGAAGGATCCACTCCAATTTGGCCCTGGAGGACTGGTAACTGATCTCGCATCGTATGCCGACATTACTCCTCCAAAATTCTTCACAGCATCTCACGTCGATGTCAGCAGGATTGAACATGTATCAAAGTTCCGTTCTAGAGCAGGGCATGATTATTCAGATTCTTTTGAATCATGCTGTTCTATGAAGCACTATTTTCAACATTTAGATTTCTATAACGCGGCGCTAGATAACCCTATTTATGCTGGCCATGATGGGGTAGTCCTATACGTATGGAAATCAGAGGGACAGTATTCGCACGAATGGCGAGTGGATTACGAAAAGAATACAGGCAAGAAATGGCCGGAAGACAGGTGGGATTATCAGATGTACATAAGACCTGACGCCGCTCCCTACATGTGGGTTCGATATCACCACGTCATGCCAGTTGACGGAATAATTGACACTATTGACCCAGTATCTGATCGAAATCTGTTTCGTGGTAATGCTAGGCCAGCTACTCCGGGTTATAGAGTTAAAGCAGGTGATCTGATTGGCCACGGTCTAGGGGAAATTTCTTTAGAGCAGCACTTGGATGGCAACGGGGTTCCTTCCCCCTGTGTTACCGCGTATGGAAGAACAGAAAGCAGGGCCGCAAATACTCCAGCTTGTTTAGCCAAGCAAAGATTCCATTCAATGATCTTCCACTTAACCGATGAAGTGTTTGCCGAATACCAAAAACTGGGTGACTTCGAGAGGAACGATTTCATAATACCTGCGTCGGAAGTTGTAAGTAGTCCCTATGTTTGCGAAGGTGAAAAGTTTGCTGTTCGAGGCACGGTAGATGAACCAGATGTTTATGTGAGATTGCAGGGAGCGGATCAAGAGCCTGCTCAGAAAGTTCTAAAAGCGACGGAAAACAATGTTTTGGCTTCAAAAGAAGCTTCAGGTGATGGTGTATTAGGTCCACTCAAACTTGAGTCAGGGTATGGAATCGTTGTTTCATCGAGCTCTGGATCTATATCTATTAGCCTGGAAGCCAATGGGGAAAAACGTAAGATTTTCAATTTTGATGGAGACACCCCAGTAAACAAACAACTGACTGGATTTTCATCGGGAAATGTTAGTTTACACGTAGAGGCAGATGTGGATGTCCGTTGGCAAATGCAGATTATATCTGTGGGAATCTAAGCAACAAGAGAGATTGTTAAAACAGGTTCGAATGTGTGGTGCCGAGGATCGGACTCGAACCGATACGGGATTTCTCCCAGCGGATTTTAAGTCCGCTGCGTCTGCCAATTCCGCCACCCCGGCGATGGGTCATAGTAGCAGTGAGAAGTGTTATTTATAAGTCACTTCTATTACATCTTTCAAGCTGTCCAACGCTGTGCTTAGCCAACTTACGCTGGTTTGGGAGTCGTCTGTTGCATCTATGTCGTCCAGAGATATCGGGTCTGAGCTGGCATCTTGTTGCTGCTTATGGCCTTTTGGATTCGCGGCTATTGTGTCCGAACGATATGTAGTCTGGTGTGAAAGTCTCAACTGGGATAAAGCAATGCTCCGTACCGTTAAAGAAGTAATAGCTTTTGTTAAATCTTTGGCGGCATCATCTAGTAGCTGATCGTTTGGCGAATAGTTATTTATTATTAAGTGATTGTTAAGTCCGTGGGTATGTAGAGATGAAATAACATCGGAGACTATTGAAGTTGCAGTATTGCCGTCTATGTACAATTGTTTTGACTCAGGCAAATCTTTATCGAAGATGCCCCAATAAATTGGCGGTGCGACTAGCAAAGTGGGGAAAAAATATTCTGATGCCAAATGACAGAATCTTTCGGCAGTCATAGTGTCTACACCCAATGGCGATGCAGTTTTATGTTGGCGTATCGATCCTGAAGGAATCAGTACTAAATTGATGTATGATCGCAGTGAGGAGAATTCGTCGGTCGTCAGTTCGGACAATATCAAAGGACGTTGATTCATTTCAATTGTTGTCTTTGCTGTTCTCTAATTGTGCTGGACTCGGATTATGAGTATTGATGATTTGTCGGACGAGTTCTTCATATGAATCTACCATAGCATCAACCATAGATCTTCCCGCCTCATAGCTAGCTGTTCTAGCATCACCTAATGCTCCATTTTCGGTTATGGATTTGAAAGACCAATTGGTGCGCAGTCCTTTGCTTCGAGCTCCTCGGCGATAATTCATTTCATCGTTGTGAATGCTTCCTTCGCTAATTTCTTCTACTCTGACTAAGTCTGGACGAACGTACATAAGCTCTGAAGTTTCTATCTCACATCCATGGCCTACGAACTCTGAATGCTGCATTTGTGCTTCTATGTTGTCTGGCTCTAGAACCGGAAGTTCTATTGCACCTAGAAATTTAGGTTTGTATTCGTATGACAGCTGTTGCACTGCTGTATTGATGATGGATTCATTACCGCTATGAAAATTGGCGATTAATAAGCATTCAATACCCCAACTCCTAATAGACTCATACAGATTTCGCAATAGAGCTAGTATTGTTTCTGGTCTGAGCGTTATGGTGCCAGGGAAATCCATGTGATATGCAGACATACCCCAGGGTATCGGTGGCATCACTAGAACCTGTGGGTACATCCGGGAAGATAGCATCCGGGTCATCTCTAGCGCCATGGCCAAATCAGTCTCTAGGGCTGTGTTGGGCCCATGCTGCTCGATTGAGCCGAGAACCAAGACTGCCAATTTAATATCTTGTCTGACCTCTTCGAGCTGGTTTGACGTCATACCAACCAATTCCAAAGGCTTCAAACCTTTGAGATGAAATTCTGGTGTTTTTGATCTGTCCAAGGTTACTCTCAAGTGAGAAGTACGATCCTGTTTAGGGAAGACACTGTAACAGTAATCGAACAATATAGAGATATACAGAAAATGCTTTTAGTTGTTGATGTAGGTACAACAAATTTCAAAATGGGGGTGTTTAGTGGTGGGAATCTGGTGGAAACTTGGAGGTTTGCTACAGACCGGGGACGCGAGGCTGACGGTTACGCAGTTCTCATAGCAACTGCCCTAAAAAGAGGCGATTTTATTAGTTCCGGATTTAAAGCTGCAATTATGGCTTCGGTTGTACCTCCGTTAACCCCAGTAATTGCT
>Ga0310344_10003031_pt1 | contig 12580 bp, 14 predicted proteins | sample HC15DNA20200_MG_FD_203801 | JGI IMG/M metagenome (GOLD analysis project Ga0310344, IMG submission 203801) | Marine microbial communities from station ALOHA, North Pacific Subtropical Gyre - HC15-DNA-20-200_MG | ecosystem: Environmental > Aquatic > Marine > Oceanic | place: Pacific Ocean: North... | reverse complement strand
AATTTATAACTTCATTTATCGCATTAGGTAATTCACCTTTAGTTTTAGGATCGATTTCTTCAATTTTTTTAAAATTTATTTCAATAATTTTTTTTAATTGTTCTGTATCCATTTTTTCAACCATTCTTTTAGATTATTTGTCATATAATCAATTTTTTTTGATGTTCCATTTAATTCTTTATCAAGTTTTTTATTGTAGACCTGGACTGTTTTTAAACCTAAATCTGACGCAGGAAATAAATTTTTTGGAATATCATCAAATAAAATTCCTTTTTTTACATTATAAGTAGATATTAACTTTTTATAAGTTTTTAAATTTGGTTTGGGTAAAAAATTCATACGTTCAATATCAAATATATCTTCAAAGATATTATTTAAGTCTAAATTTGTTAGTATTTTTTCTACATATGAAATATTTGCATTTGTAAAAACTATTTTTCTGCCTTGAATTTTTTTTATTAGATTATTTAATTCTTCATCGGGCTTAACTATACTAAAATCAATATCATGTACATAACTCAAAAATTCTTTTGGATCAATATTATGATTTATCATTAATCCATGAAGAGTTGTTCCATTTTCTATAAAATATTTTTTTTGTAGTAATTTTGCTTCCTTTAAACTAACTTTTAAATTTTTTGAAATAAATTCTCCCATTTTTTTATGTATTTGATCAAAAATACCGGTATTAGCACAATATAAAGTATTATCTAGATCAAAAAACCAATGAGTAAAATCTATATTATTTTTTTCCAATTAAAGTTCCAACTCCTTTTGTCGTAAATATTTCTTTTAACAATAATTTCGGAACTCTTCCATCTAAAATTACTGCAGCATTAGCTGATTTTTTTACAGCATTTAAACAAGTTTCTACTTTAGGAATCATGCCACCTTTTATAATATTATTTTTTATTAATTCCTTTGCTTTTTTAGGAGTAATTTCTTTTATTAATTTATTATTTTTATCCATAACCCCCTTTATGTTTGTTATAAAATAAAATCTTGTAGCAGACAGTGAGGAAGCAAGCGCGCCTGCCACAGTATCTGCATTGATGTTAAAAACTTTTTTTTCCTTAAAACCCAAACTTGCAATAATTGGTATATAATTTTTTTTTAAAAGATTTTTTATAATTTTTATTTTTATTTTCTTAGGCTTTCCAACAAAACCCATTTCTTTTTTTAATGGTTTAACTTCAATCAAATTTTTTTTATGACCTGGCAAACTTATAGCTTTACCACCGGCTTGGTTAATTAGATCAACAATTTTATTATTTATTCTTTTTATTAAAACTTTTTTAACTATTTTTATAGTTTTTTCATCTGTTACTCTTAATCCGTTTATAAATTTAGTATCTAATTTTTCTTTTTTTAGTGTTTCTGATATTTGAACTCCACCGCCATGAACAACAACTAAATTAATTCCTAATTTTTTTATTAAGACAAGATCTTTAGCAAAGTTATTTGCTAAATATTTATCGCTTAGAGCACTTCCTCCATATTTAATTACAAAAATTTTGTTTTTAAATCTTTTTATATATTTTTCAGCCTCGGTGAAAGATAATACTTCTTGAAGATATTTTTTTTCGGTTGAAGATAAATTTAATTTCAATTTTTAAAAACTCTAAATATTAATTCTTCTCTTTTTCCATCTTTTTCTTTATTAAAATTTGCTGCCCCATACTTAAAACATTATTAGCGGTCCAGTAAATCACAAGGCCTGAAGGAAATGGTGCAAGAATAAATGTAAAAAATATTGGTAAAAACATAAAAATTTTAGCCTGCATAGGATCAGTCGGTTGAGGATTTAATTTTTGCTGTAGCCACATAGTTCCACCCATAAGTAAAGGCCAAATCCCAATATTAATAATTTTAGGAAGAAAATTTGGATCATATGGCAATAAACCAAATAAATTCAAAATAGAAGTAGGATCAGCAACTGATAAATCATTAATCCACAAATAAAATGGTGCTTGTCTCATTTCCAAACTAACAAAAAGAATTTTGTAAAGTGCGAAGAACACGGGTATTTGTATTAAAATTGGCAAACAACCCGCTGCAGGATTTACTTTTTCTCTTTTATACAATGCCATCATCTCTTGATTTAATTTAACTTTATCGTTTTTATACATTTCTTTTATTCTCAGAAGCTGAGGCTGCAGTTCTTTCATTTTATGCATTGCCACATATGATTTATTTGCTAATGGAAAAAATACTAATTTGATTAAAAGAGTAAGCAATATTATGGATACACCAAAGTTACCAAATATATTTTGGAAGAAAATTAAAATGTATAAAAAAGGCTTAGTTAAAAAATAGTACCATCCAAAGTCTATAGCAAAGTCTAGCCTTGGTATAGAATACAGTTTTTCATATTTATCTAGAAGTTTAATCTCTTTTGCACCTGCATATAATAGATTCTGAATAGTTGCTGATTTATTGGAAGGTATTTCAATAATACCTCCTTTATAATCAACTTGGTATTTTTCTTTATTATTTTTTGTATAAAATTGATATCTAGCAACAACATTTGAGTTTTGATCAGGTATAAGTGCAGCTAACCAATATTTATCTGTTATCCCCATCCAACCTCCTTTTGATTTATACTCAATTGGTCCAATACTTTTTTTTAAATCTTTGTAATCTAGTTCTTCAAGAATGTCATCGATAACACCAATAGGGCCTTCGTGCAAAATAAAGAAACCCAGAGTTTCAGGTGTATCCGTTCTACTAATTTTAGCAACAGGAGTCATGCTTATATTTTTGTTTGTATTATTGATGACTTTTTGTTTAATTTTGAACATATAGTTTTCGTCAATTGAAATTTCTTGTTCAAATTTAACTCCTTGTTTATTAGTCCAAGAAAATATAGCAGGGTTATTATTAGTTATTTCTTTTGAATTTGTTGTCCAAATAGTTTGATCATTTGGAATATCAAAATCTTCATTTGCAGATGCTTTAATCCAACCAAAATTAGAAAAATATCCACCTTTAGTTGAACTTGGCTTAAACAAAGTAACAAGTTTACTATCATTATTTAATGTTTCTTTGTAATTTTTAAAAGTGAGATCATCAATTTTTAAACCTTTTAAGGATATGGAACCCTGAAGTCTTGTTGCATCAATTTTAATTCTTTGATCTTTACTTAGCGCATCATCTATTTCTAAATAACCAGTTATACTATCTTCTAAATTATTAGTATTATTCTTCTTCATTAAATCTTCTGTTTGCTCTAGATGTTTTTTTCTTTCCGCCTCTTTTTTCATTTTTGGAGCTTCAAAAAAATATTGAAAACCTAATAAAATTAAAAGTGATAATACGATTGCTAATAATAGATTGCCTTGTTCTTTCATTTTATTTTACTTGTCCTTTTTTAAGTTTATCAAATTGATGTTTTCCAAATGGATGACATTTTAATAATCTAACTATACTTTTATAAATTCCAATTATAGGGCCGTATTTTGATATTGCTTGGATAGAATACTGACTACAACTGGGATTAAATCTACACACGCCTCTATAAAAAAAAGGGGAAAAAAAACTATAAAATTTAATTAAATTTATAAAAAAACTTACAAATATCTTATTTAGAAGACTCATTTTTTTATTTAACTGTTTTAATAACATCACTTTTTAATTCTTTATAATCCATAATTAGACTTTTTTTATTTGCAATAATTACATAATCGTAATTTTTTTTCAGGTATTTAGTAAAAATTTCTCTAATTATTGTTCTAAAACGTCTTTTAATTTTATTTCTTATTACCGCACCACCAATTTTTTTTGTTATTGTAAATCCAATTCTAATAGTATCTTTTTCTAAACCCACAGTTCTTTTATATTTTTGAAGAATAAAACCTTTAGTAAAAAATTTTTTTCCACTTTTTGATACCTTTAAAAAATCAACTCTTTTTTTTATGGTTTTGAGAAAAATTGTTGGCATTAATTTTTAAGCTGAAATTCTTTTTCTACCCTTATTTCTTCTTTTAGATAAAATCAGTCTACCATCCTTAGTTGACATTCTTTTTCTAAAACCATGTTTATTTTTTCTTTTTCTTTTACTGGGTTGGAATGTACGTTTCACTTTTAAATTTTTAAAAAATTAATATCTATAATATGGTTAATATTTATAAATTAAATTGTCATAAAATATACAAAAAAATTTTAATTATATATAGCTAATCCATTTCTTCTTTTATCTGCAACTCCAAATATGAGATTGCCTTTAATTTCAAAACCATTTAAACCGCTATTAAGCTCTTTTTCAACTACTAAATGCCCCAAATTTAAAAGATATTTTTTATATTCATCGTCAAATTTATTTTTTTCAATTAAAATTTTTTCTTTATGAATACTAAAGTTTGGAAAATTTACAGCTTCTTCTATTCCCATTTTCCAATCTATGACAGCTATAATTGTTTTAACCACGTACATTATAATCGATTTACCTCCAGGCGAACCTATAACCATTTTTACATTATTATTTTTATCAAAGATTATGGTTGGTGACATCGAGCTTAAGGGTCTTTTTTTAGGTTCTACTATGTTATTTTTAAATAAATCACCATCTATTTTAAAATTAAAGTCGCTAAGCTGATTGTTTAACAAAAAACCTGATGCCATTAATCTAGATCCAAAAGTATTTTCGATACTAGAAGTAATTGATGCAATATTACCATATGAATCAATTACTGAGAAATGAGTTGTCGATGTAGGAATAAATGATTCATTATTTATTTTTATATTTGACTCCCCCCTTTTTTTTGTAGATATTCGTTTTGCAATTTGCCTGAGGTATTTTTTAGTCAAAAAATTATTTATTTCAATATTAGAAAAATCAGGATCACCTAAATATTTGTATCTATCATTATAAGAATATTTTGCTGCTTCTAAAATTAAATGAATATCTTCTTTTATTTGATCTTTAGACAGATCAAATTCTTCGAGTATTCCTAAAATTTGTAAAATACTAAAGCCCCCAGCACTTGGTGGAGCAGCACTACATATTTTATATTCTCTATATTTACCGCAAATTGGTTCTCTTTTTTTTGCCTTATAATTTTTTAAATCATTCAAAGAAATATAACCTCTTTTAATAGGAGAATTTTGAACTGCATAAACTATACTTTCTGCAATTTTTCCTTGATAAAAACCCTTAGATTTTTCCAAAGATATAATTTTAAGTGTTTCTGTAAAATTAGAGTTTTTTAGCATACTCAGTTTCTTTTTAGGACGATTGTTTTTATAGAAATATTTTTTACTTTCTGGAAAGAGATATAAATATTTGTCTTTTTCAATTGCTTTATGAAGCTTTGAAGAAACTTTGAAACCATTTTCTGAAAGTTTAATTGTCGGTGTAAATAAATCTTTCCAGTTTAATAATCCATGATCATTATGTGCAATTTCAAGCATTGATAAAAGACCGGGCACACCAACCGCACTACCACCAACCGCTATATCAAAGAATGATAAAGGATTTCCTTCATTGTCCAAGAAAAATTCTTTTTTTATTTTGGAAGGCGCTGTTTCTCTGCCATCGTAAAAAGTTAAATGATTTTTTTTTTTGTCATAATATAATAAAAATCCTCCTCCGCCAATACCAGAAGATTCAGGTTCTAATAAGTTAAGAGCCATTTGAATAGCTAAAACAGCATCCATAGCATTACCACCTTTAGCTAGAATATTTCCGCCTATTTTTGATGCTGCCGGATGGGAAGTAGAGACAAAAAAGCTATTTTTTTCAACTGCAAAAGTATTTTTTGCTAATATTAAAAAAAACAAAAAAAATATTTTTAATATTGATTTAAACAAATTTTTTATTAAACCTTAATTGATATAATTATATTGAGATGAATTTAAAAAACAAAATTACAAAATTCTTTAATAAAGCTAATCCTATAGTCGGCTTAACTGCATATTCATATAATATGGCAAAAATATTGGATAAATATGTAGATTTTATATTAGTCGGGGATAGCTTAGGTACAACTTTATATGGTATGAAAAATACCAGAAAAGTATCTTTAGATATGATGATTAATCATTCAAAAGCAGTCGTTAAAGCAGCAAAAAATACATTAGTTATAGTTGATTTACCATTTGGAACTTACGAAAGATCTCCTATTCAAGCATACGAAACCGCATCTAAAGTGATAGATAAAACAAACTGTTATGGAATTAAGATTGAAGGAGGAAAAGAAATCGCAGAAACAGTTTCATATTTAGTGGATAGAGGTATAAACGTTATGGGACACATTGGCTTATCTCCTCAATCAATAAAAAACTATAAAAATGTAAAAATCAAAGGTTTTAATATTTCAGAAAAAAAGAAATTAATAGAAGACGCTTCCTTATTGTACGAAGCAGGGGTTTTTTCTATTGTAATAGAAGCAGTAGCAGAAAGTGCAGCAAAAGCTGTGGTAAAAAGAATTAAAAAATATAAAAACAAATTTATTCCAATAATTGGAATCGGTGCCTCTAGTGAATGTGACGGTCAAATACTAGTTACCGATGATATATTAGGTATAACAAATAAATATAAAAAAAGTAAACCACCTAAGTTTGTAAAAGTTTATAAAAACTATGATTTAGAAACTTGTATAAAAATATTTTGTAAAGAAGTAAGAAGTGGCATATTTCCAGGTAGTGAATTTTGTTATATTAAGACTATAAAAAACTCTAACAATATAACATATCTAAAATTTAATAAAAAAAAGTGACTAGTTTTAAAATAGTTAAAGATTCAAAGATTTTACTAAGTGAAATTAAAAAACTTAAGTTAAAAAAAAAAATAATAGGTTTTGTACCAACTCTAGGTGGATTACACAAAGGACACTTTGATTTAATAGATTTAGCAAAAAAGAAATCTGACATTGTAGTTGTTAGTATTTTTTTAAACCCTTTACAATTTAATTCAAAAAATGATTTTATAAAATATCCATCTAATTTAAACTATGACAAAAGAAAGATTAATAAAAAAAAAGTAAATATACTTTATTTACCATCAATAAAGGAGGTTTTTCCTACTAAAAGAATTAAAATAATTAAAGCATCAAGTAAGTCTAAAAAATTATGCGGTAAATTTAGAAAAGGACATTTTGATGGTGTGGTTACTGTTTTAAAGTCATTATTTGAACAAGTTTCACCTAACATAGCTTTTTTCGGCGAAAAGGACTTTCAACAAAATTTAATTATTAAAGATTTAATATCAAAATATAAATTAAAAATAAAAGTAAATATTATTCCAACAGTAAGAGAAAATAATGGCTTGGCTTTTTCATCAAGAAATTTTTTATTAGATAAAAAGCAAAAAAAAATTGCACCATTCTTATTTAAAACAATAAAAGAAATTTCTTTTAAAGCAAAAAAAGATTTAAAACAATTAAATAATTTAAAATTAAAGGGTAAAAAAGAATTAATAAATCTTGGTTTTAATAAGATTGACTATTTAGAAGTTTATAATGAGAATAATTTATTGAAAAAAGATATGAAAAAAAATAATTTGCGAGTTTTTGTGGCTGCATATTTAGGTAAAACTAGATTAATTGATAATTATAAAAGCTAATTAATTATTGAACGTATATATGAACTTCAGGAACTACAACGTCACCACTTGTTTTAGCTGATAAAGCAACTCTTTTTGAAGGCAGGCCAAAACTAACTAGACTTCTTAAAACTCTTTCTGCATATTTTTTTACTTTACTACTATTAATACGAGTTTCCCCTTCATTCTTTCCAATTGGTGAAACTGCAACTAATCCAAAGTTAGCACCAGCTTTTTTATCAATAGTAGTTCCTATGGCATCAAAAAGTGTTTTTTCATAATCAATATCAGGATCATCAAATCTAATAACAACTAAAGGTAATCCAGTTATATTTACTCTTGGAACTTCTAGTTGTTCATCAGGAGCACCTGCTTCTGCTAAAGCTTGAGCTGCAAGGAATGAACGGTTCAAGATACCTGTTCCCATTGCTTCACCATTTCTTATAGCAACAGCCATTACTAACATATTTTGATTTTCAATTTTTGCAAAACCAGCTTGTCTAGAAATTTCTTCAGTAATTTCATTAATAAGTCTCGCAATATCAATTTCTAATTTTTCAGTATCATCTTCTAGTAGTTCCAATTGACGGTGATCTTGGTCAATTGCACCGGCTAAACGTAATGTTTTATTTAATGTACTTTTTAAAAGCGCAACAACTCCTGCATCAGCATTTACTTTTTGATTTAGTAGATTTATTTCACGCATATATTCTTCAATGTTATCAAGTTCACTTTGTGCTTGATCATATTGTCTAACTAAAACGGGGTTGCCAGGTGTTGTTCCTAATTGTAATTTTGTATTAACAGCTGCTATAGTTCCATAAAACTCCGTTGAGGCACCATAAACTCTAGATTTTACTTCCTCATATGAATCTCTATGTATATTAAATGCTTCTGCAACTGCTAGAAAATCTTCTCTTAAAGGATCAATTTTTTGACCAACGAAAGTTCCACTAGGTCCCGCTTCCATTTGTTGAGATCTTGGGACTGAACCATCATCAACTATCGCGCCATCAACAGGGGCTATCATTTCTTCATCATCAATTAAAATTGAAGGTTCTTGTGTGATTGGTTCATCAGGGATAGTTTCAAGTTCTGCAAGATCATCATCTCTACCACCTCTATCTAGCAAACCACAACTAGTAACTAAAACTGAGAATATGAATATTAATAAAAATCTATTAAGCATGCTCCCAACACAAAATATTTCTAAAATAATTATATATTACTTTAAAACTTATACTAGTATTATGATTTGTAAATTAAGAAAAACAAGTTAATTGTGTTGTTTTTTTACAACACTTGAACATGTAATTTGCAATTTATTAAATTATAAATAAGTTTTTAATTTCATGAAAAAAAAATTAGGAAGCAGCACATCGATTGTCCATGGAAAGGAAAAAGAGATTACTTGCCATGATATGCGAAAATATGTGTGGCAAAAATTTGATTTCTTACAAAATATAAAAAAAAAAAAGAAAAAAAAGCGCCCGTAGCTCAATTGGATTAGAGCGCTTGACTACGGATCAGGAGGTTAGGGGTTCGACTCCTCTCGGGCGCACCAAATTTAAAATTACAATTATTTGATTATTTTATCTAATACGGAGGTTAATTTTTTTGAAGAAGGTGAGATCATAGATGAAAAATGATTTTCTAACTTTCCATCTTTATTTATAACAAATTTAAAAAAATTCCACTTAGGTTTTGCGTCATAATTATCATTTAACCATTTAAAAAAAGGGTGAGCATTAGAACCAACGACATCATTTTTTTTTGTTAAATTAAAAGTTATATTGAAGTTTACCATACAAAATTCCTTTATTTCTTTTTCTGATCCTGGCTCCTGATTAAAGTTATCAGAAGGTATCCCAATAACAACCAAACCTTTATCTTTATAATTTTCATGAATTTTTTGTAATCCGGTGTATTGAGAAGTAAATCCACATTTTGAAGCGGAATTAAATATTAACAAAGGTTTACCTTTGAATTGTGATAAAGAAAGTTCTTTACCATCTATATCTTTAAAAGAAAAATCATAAGCTGATCCTGGCACTTCTCGAGATTCTATATAATTAAAATTTAAAAAACCAAAAACTAAAATAAATAACGTTACAAGAACATATTTTTTCATAATCATTATTGAATTTATATAGTTTATTATAATATATTTGGAATACTTTTTATATTTTTTTAAATGGACTTATCTTTTTTAAATATCTTTAAAGATTCATATCAAATCTTTTTAAATATATTCATAATTATTTTTATAGGCTTTTTTAGTTGGAAGACTCTTTCAACAATAATAAAAAAAAAATTAGATAGTCTTGATGATTCAAAAGATGAAGCGCAAACACAAAGAGTTAATACACTTTTTCGTATATTAAGAAATTTTGTATCTATAGCGATTTTGATTGTTGTTATTATGCTTGTTTTATCAGAATTGGGAATAGAAATAGGTCCGTTAATTGCTGCAGCTGGAGTAGTGGGTTTAGCAGTAGGTTTTGGCGCACAGACTTTAGTGAAAGATATTATTACAGGTTTATTTATTATACTAGAAGGACAAATTACTATAGGAGATATAGTTGAAGTGGCGGGACATTCAGGACGTGTTGAAGCTATTACTATTAGAACTGTTAGATTAAGAGATGTTAACGGACATTTGCACGTTGTTCCATTTAGTGAAGTTACTACAGTTAAAAATATAACTCAAGATCAAGATTACCATAGTTTTGAAATAGGAGTATCTTATAATGAAGATGTAGATAATGTAATAGAAACTATTGAAAAAGTAGGAAAGAATTTACGAAAAGATAAAGATTTTACATCTAAAATTAATGGAGAAATAGAAGTTTTTGGATTAGATAAATTCGAAGATTCTGCAATTATTATAAAAGGAAGAATTCCAACAGTTCACAAGCAACAATGGGCGGTCAGAAGAGAATTTAATAGAAGAATAAAATTAGCTTTCGATAAAGGTGGAATCGAAATACCTTTTCCTCAAACAACAATTTCATATGCTAACACGAAAAAAAAGAAACCAACCAAAAAGAATATAAAAAGAGAACCTAAATTTTCAGCAGGTTCAGACGACGATTAATCATCACCATACTTTGCATATTTTTTTAATTCTTCAAATTCTTTTTCACTATTTAGATTAATTATTTTTTTTGCAATGTCGTAAGAAAAACCTGCTTGGGACATTTGTAATAGTTTTTTTTTATTCTCATAAAAATTTTTTTCTTTTTTTTTAAAAGCTAAAATTTTCTTTTTGTGTGCGTATATTAATGCAGATAACAATTCAAAATTAAGGAAAGATTTTTCTAAATTATCTACAGCTTTTTGAATGTTCTCATCTGAGATTCCTTTATTTTTGAGATTAAAAATTATTTTTTTTTTCGAATAACCTTTATCAATATAAGTTAAAACTTTATTTTCTGAGAAAACTTTATCATCAATTAATCCTATTTCTTTAAATTTTTTTATTATTAATTTAATTAAATCAAAATCTTTTTTAGGATCAATTTTATAAAAAAAAGAATTTTTAATAATTTTTCTTCTTAACACTTTTTTTAATTGATATTCTGTTGCTGAATATTTCTCTAAATATTTAATTGCACTCTTCTCAAGAGAGTCTAGAGTAATTTTCTTTGGTATTTTTTTTTTCATAAAATAAATTAATTATATTTAATATAAAAAATTAAAAAAATTAAAGAATGTTAAATAATAGAAATTTTGATGCATCAAGAACTAATTGGGTGGGATTGTGGACTTTATTTAGTAAAGAAACTTCAAGATTTCTAAAAGTCTTTTATCAAACTGTTTTGGCTCCTGTTGTTACAAATATTTTATTTTTAACTGTTTTTTTAATTGTTATTGATAGAGAAGATTTTATCATTGGCGGTGTAAGTTATCCAGAGTTTTTAGTTCCAGGTTTAGTAATGATGCAAATTCTACAAAATGCATTCATGAATACTACATCAACAATTATGATTTCTAAAGTTCAAGGAAACATTGTTGATATTCTTTTACCTCCTCTATCAAGCCTTGAACTCACTCTTGCAATAAGTTTTGGAGGGGTAGCCAGAGGAATGATTGTAGGACTAGCAAGCACAATAGCTTTGTACTTTTTTATAGATATGAAGTTTGTTAATTTTTTTTACATTATTTTTTTTTCTTTGTCAGGCTCTTTAGCTCTTAGCCTTTTAGGAATTATGGGAGGGATTTGGAGTGAAAAATTTGACCATATGGCTGGTTTGACAGCATTTATTATAACTCCTTTAACTTTTTTATCTGGCTCATTCTATTCTATTGAGAAATTGCCTTTTATTTTAGAATTCTTAGCAAAGTACAATCCAATATTTTATTTTATAGACGGTTTTAGAGCAGGTTTTATTGGATATTCAGACGCACCAATTATAAATGGAATCATTGTATGTATTGTTTTAAATACCATATTATTCTTCTTAGTTTATAAAATGTTTCAGACAGGGTACAAATTAAGAACTTAAATATAAAAAATAATGCATTCATCAATTTTAGCTACTTATAAAAGATCTAATTTTTCTTTTGTTAAAGGAAAAGGTTCTTATTTAACTGCCAAAAATGGCAAGAAATATTTAGATTTTGCTAGTGGCATAGCTGTAAATTCTCTTGGACATTGTAATGCAGAATTAATTAAAGCACTATATAAACAGTCAAAAAAAATATGGCATGTATCAAATGCATTTCAAATTTCAGAGCAAGAAGAATTAGCTAAAAAGTTAGTAAAACTTACATTTGCTGATAAAGTTTTTTTTTGTAACTCAGGAGCAGAATCTGTTGAAACAGCCATTAAAACAGCTAGGGCCTATCATCAAATAAAAAAAAAAACAAAAAAATTTAAAATTATTACAATTAAAGGTAGTTTTCATGGTAGAACTTTAGCGGCAATTTCTGCATCAGGACAAAAAAAGTTAATTGAAGGGTTTGATCCTTTAGTTGATGGTTTTGTACAAGTAGAATTTGGTGATCACAAATTAATTGAAAAAGTAATAGATAAAC
>Ga0310344_10003030_pt1 | contig 12582 bp, 16 predicted proteins | sample HC15DNA20200_MG_FD_203801 | JGI IMG/M metagenome (GOLD analysis project Ga0310344, IMG submission 203801) | Marine microbial communities from station ALOHA, North Pacific Subtropical Gyre - HC15-DNA-20-200_MG | ecosystem: Environmental > Aquatic > Marine > Oceanic | place: Pacific Ocean: North... | reverse complement strand
TGTTGATAGATTGTCAATTAAGCAATTTCCTAGCGGTTTTTCTAACCTTACCTATTTTATCAAAACAAACGAACATGAACTTGTATTGCGAAGACCTCCCTACGGAGCTGACAGCTTAAAGGGTGGACATGATATGTTCAGAGAGTATGATATACTACAAAAATTAAAAACAGAGTTTGTAAAAGTTCCTAATGTTCATTTTTACTCCGATGATAAATCAATTCTTGGGGCTCCATTTTATGTAATGGATTGTGTAAAAGGCTATATATTGAGACCTGGCACTTCTCAAAAAAATGCACCAGATCCAAAGATAATGTCAGAGATTGCTCATTCCTTAATTAATACTTTAGTTGAATTGCATCAAGTCGATTTAAATAAAAATGATTTGATAAATTTTGGAAAAATTGATGGCTATGTAGAACGACAAATATCTGGTTGGACTAAAAGATATTACCATGCAAAAACTGATGATATTTCTGAAATGGATTTTGTTGCAAAATGGTTAGCAGAAAAACAACCTAAAGAATCTTCTTCATCAATTATTCACAATGATTTTAAATATGACAATATGGTTCTTAATTCCAATAACCAAACGGACGTTATTGCAGTTCTTGATTGGGAAATGGCAACCCTTGGTGACCCCTTAATGGATTTTGGAACTACACTTGGGTATTGGACTGACAAAAATGATCCAGAAGAACTTCAAATATTTCAATTAAGCCCAACTACTTTAGAGGGAAACCCTTCTAGAGCTGAATTGGTTGATATGTATGAAAGAAAGTCTGGTATTAAAATTGATAATCCAGTTTTTTATTATGTTTATGGATTATTTAAAATAGCAATTATTGCACAACAAATTTATTTCAGATATCACAAAGGATACACAAAAGATAAGCGATTTAGTATGCTTAATCTTGCTGTCAAATCACTGGCTATTATGGCCAATCAAGCCATTGCTAAGAATAGAGTAAGCGATTTATTCGAATAAAACTATTTTTGTTTGCCCTTTTACTACATAAATTGAATTATAATGGAACTTTATGATGCAATTATAATAACTGTAGCCATATTATTCTGTACAAATCTTATAGGCTATATTTATACTGCTTTAATCCTTCATACTAATCTTATTAATGACTATCGCATCCAACCAAAAAAGTATTTTGCAAGACGCTTCTACAAAAGACTACCTTTAATATTATTTAATATTTTTATTTTATTATCTGTGGGCACTATTGGAGTATATTTATTTTATGATATACTGGATTTTTCTATTCCAACACCTGGATTATTTCTATTTCAGTTAATTTTAATTTTCTTAATTGATGATTTATACTTTTATCTATATCATGCAGCATTACATACAAAATTCTTATATAAACGTATTCATAAAACGCACCATCGATCTACAATGCCTATTCCAATGGAATATATTTTTACCCATCCACTTGAATGGTTTTTAGGTGCGATTGGTCCATTTATTGGATTAGCAGTAATTGCAATATTTTTTCCTCAGATAAATATATATGCATTCTGGACTATGTCTGCATTACGCAATTTGCATGAATTAGATATTCATTCTGGGGTCAAATCTTCAAAAATTACATCTGCTATACCTTTTTATGGAACAACAGAACATCATGATCTCCATCATTCAAGAAATAAAGGTAATTATGCATCTACATTTACAATTTGGGATAAGGTATTCGGAACGGAAATTACTGATTAATGAAGAGTACGATAATTTTAATGGCAGTATTGGTTCTCCTAGCCACAATTTTTAATATCTTAACTTTAAAACGTTACATACAAAGAAAAAAAAATGACTAAATATATACCAATCATTCTTTTTGTTTTTATTACTGGTTGCGCAAATCATTTTACAGCCATGGATACTAGATTTGGATTACATAGATATGAGGGAAAATGGAGTGATAGAGCAAAGGATTTTCTATTTATAAAAAAGGATAAGATATTTACCTTGTATTGCAATGAACATTCTCAATGGGAAAATATTGAACCAATACAGGTTAATATAAATGGACAAACCAGATGGAATTATAAAATCACTGCAAAGGAAAACAAATGATTAAATATTTATTTTCAATTTTTATAGTTATTTTTTTATTTGTTATGTGTAGCGCGGACAATAGAGATGTAATATCTATGAAAGAATTCAAGTCAGGGATCCTAGATTCAGATACAATAGTTCTTGATGTTAGAACAGAAGAAGAATTTTACGGACCTTTAGGTCATATTGAAGGAGCAATGCTTATCCCTATTGATGATTTAGAGAATAGGTTAAGTGAGCTAAATTCTGTTAAAAATGAAAAAATTTATGTGGTATGTCGAACTGGAGGGCGTTCTGGTCGAGGAAAAGATTTCTTAAATTCTAATGGATTTACTGCTGTAAATGTTGACGGTGGTATGGTTGCTTGGAGGTCGTTAGAAAATGAACAATAAAGAAGAATTAATTGAGAAATATAGAAAATCAATTTTGACTATTATTATTGTTCTACTAATTTTATTGATACCATTTTTCTTTTATGGAAATTAAACAAAAATATATAATTGATTTTACAAAGAGTGTCACCTGGATGGTAGTGCTTGGTTTGATTTGTTATTTTAATCAAACTGAAAATATTACAGCATGGATTTATTTCTGTTTGCATGGTTCTTATGGAATTATGTGGGTGATGAAAAGTAATATTTTTCCTGATAAAAGCTGGGAGCAGGGAGCAAGTATCCCTTATGCATTATTTATGTTGTTTGGATTAATGGTATATTGGTCTCCTGCCTTTATTATTACAATGCAAGGACATGAAGCATCTCTTAACATTATTATTGCTTCAATTATTGTTTTTGTTTTTGGAGTTTATTATCACTTTGTATCAGATATGCAAAAATATATTTTCCTAAAATATAATTCAGGATTAATGACTGATGGTTTGTGGAAACAATGTAGACATCCAAATTATTTTGGGGAATTATTGATTTATATTAGCTTTTTGCTTCTAACAATTGAAACAAATCTTTGGTGGGCTCCAATAACAGTTTTAGGCATGTTTGTACTTTTTGTTTGGACCCCTAATATGATTCGAATTGACAGATCTTTATCTCGATTTGAAGAACATGATGAATACAAGAAGAAAACTGCTTCTATTATTCCTTTTATCTTTTAATGAAATCTAAATTAATTATATACTATGATGGAATTTGCTATCTGTGTTCCAATATTGTTGATTTTTCAATTAAACATGATTCAAAAAAAGAAATTTATTATAGCCCTCTGCAATCAAACTATGCGAAGAGAACATTAGATATAAATCAAATTTCTAATTTCAATACAGTTATTGTAAAACAAGGAGATGAAGTTTTCGAGAAATCAAAAGCAGCATTTATTGTATTAAAATTTCTAAACCATCCTTTACAGTATTTGAGATTTGTAATTCCAAGGTTTTTAGCAGATAAGATTTACAATTTAGTAGCAAAAAAAAGATATAACTGGTTTGGGAAAAAAGACCAATGTATTTTTCCTACTGGAAATTCACAATTTTTAATTGACTGATGAAAAGAGAAGACTTTAAAACTTTTTATGATATGGAAACCCGTTGGTATGACGAAGATATGCTTGGTCATCTTAACCATGGGACAGTTGTAGCTTATTTTGAAGATGCTAGAACTCGCCATGCAAAAGATTTGGGCATAGATACCTATAGAAAAGATTCTTTTCCATTTATTATTGCATCAATGAAATTAGATTTTTATAAACAAGTCAAACATCCAAAAGAGGTAGACATCGGTATTCGAGTATCAAGATTAGGAACTAAAAGTTTTGACTATGAGTATGGTCTTTTTCTCAAAGGAGATACAGAATGTTCAGTGTCTTGCACTACTACTTTGGTATGTTTTGATTATGTAGAACAAAAAACTGTACCAGTTTTTGATGTTATTAAAGAACAAATGGAGTAAAAGGAAGTTAGAATGAATGTTACAGTAGAAAATGAAATTAAAATTATTCGTATGGGAAATAAAGGCCCAAATCTTTTAGGAGTTGAAAGAGCAAAAGAGATTATCAAAGAATTAAATTATAATGAATGTAAAGCTGTTATTATTCTTGGAAATGATAAAGTGTTTAGCGCTGGCTTGAATCTAAAAGATTTAATGAGTGCGAAAGAAAAAAGTGAAGTATCTCTTATTTTTGGTACACTTAGAGATCTTTTGACAGCATGCAGAGAATTTCCTGGTCCAGTAATCAGTATAGTTGGTGGCCATGCTATTGCTGGAGGATGTTTGTTAGCTTTAGCATCTGACTATCGATATGGAATGCATGGAACACATAGAATGGGTCTTAATGAAATGGCTATAGGCATTGATTTACCACCAGATATGTTATCCATTATATCTCATTCGATTGGCAGAGAAAATCTTTTTGAAGTTGCAACGCAGTGCAGGATGTATACTCCTTCCCAAGCCCAAAAGAAAGGCCTTATTAATGAGATTATTGGACATAGATTAACAGGTAAAAAGAAAGCCACATCTCAAGCATTAGAGAAAGCAAAAAAATTAGCAAAATTCTACATTGACGCTGGTGAACCATTTGTCAGATTAAAACAATCTTTAATGCATGATACTAATTTTGATTATCAAGTATTAATCGATAACTGGTTCAGTGCTGACACTCAAGCAAAAGTGAAATCTGTTGTGTCTTCTCTATCTAAAAAATGAATATTCTTATTGTTGGTGGTACCGGTACAATTGGTACCCATTTAGTTCATTCTTTGTCAAAACAAGATTGCAAAATTTTTCTTTTATCAAGAAATCCAAAAAAATACCATAAGAAATTTGATCAGAATATTTCTTTAATTAGTTGGAATACAAACAACTCTAATTTATTAAAGGATATTGATATTGTTGTCAAATTGAGCGGTGAATCTGTGCTGAAATTTTGGACAAAAAAAATTAAGAAGAAAATTTTATCTAGTAGAGCAAATATCACCAAAGATTTAAGAAATTTTCTCGAAATCAATGATATTAAACCTAAAGTTATTATAAATGCTTCTGCAGTCGGGTATTATGCCAAGAATGATGCAATTTATAATGGCTCCGTTGATGAATTTTCTTCTAGTGGAGATACTTTTTTAGCAGATGTATGTAAAACTAATGAAGAATCATGTGATATTTTTACAAAAGATGAAATTCGTGTTGTTAATTTGCGTATTGGCCTTGTTTTAACAAAAGAATTTTATAATCTCATCAAATTTACACCTCATATGGGCGCAAAAAACAATTTCTTTCCCTGGATTCATATTGATGATGTTGTTGGTTTTATTGAATTTTCAATGATAAATGATATCAAAGGACCATTTAACCTTGTTGGACCTAATCCAACGACTCATAAAGAATTTAATCCTGTGGTTATACCAATACGTTTTCTTAGGAATATTATCCCAATGACTGAAATGTTGTTGTATGGTTATAAAACTATTCCAAAACGCACATTAGAAAGTGGTTATAAATTTAAATTTGTCGACGTTAAAGATGCTATTTCTAGTTTTAAGAAATAATAGAAATATCTTGGAAAATATAAATAATTTTGTAAATTTTCACCCGTGGTAGTATCAATATTTTTTCAAAAAGGAAGTATCAATTGAGCGCAAAAAAATTATCCAAAAAACAATTGCAAAAAGAAGCAAATTCACTCGACCAAACTACGCCTGAAGAAATGGCTGAAGCGATTGAAGAAGAACTATCAGAAGAAGATAGAATTAAACAAGTAAAAGAACGTGCTGATCAAAAAATCAAACGATCAAAAGTTGCAAGCGGAACAATTAGCATGTATTTATCTGAAATTTCTCAGTATGAACCTTTGCCTCCAGAAAGAGAAGTTGAGCTTGCAGTTCGTATAGAAAAAGGCGATAAAGCAGCAATGAAAGAATTGGTTGAAGCAAACCTTCGATTTGTTGTTTCAGTTGCAAAAAAATATCAAGGAAATGGATTGTCTCTTTCTGATATTATAAATGAAGGAAATCTTGGATTAATTAAAGCAGCAAAACGTTTTGACCCTTCTAGAGGTTTTAAATTTATTTCTTATGCAGTTTGGTGGATTAGACAGGCTATTTTGCAAGCCCTTGCTGAACAAGGACGGCTGATTAGATTGCCTTTAAATCGTGTAGGAACAATCACCAAGATTACCAAAGCAGCTGAAAAACTGGAAGCAGAAATTGGTAGACAACCAAAAGTTGAAGAAATTAGTCACCAACTTGATATTGGTTCTCATGAAGTATTTAATGCATTACAATATTCAAGAAGACATAGTTCATTAGATGCACCATTCTCAGATGGAGAAGACAGTTCTCTAATTAACGTAATTGAAGATGAGCAGGAAAAAGATCCTGATAACAAAGTAATGGATACTTCTATGAAAGAAGAAATTGCTTCTGCATTAAGTACATTGACAGAAAGAGAACGTTCAGTTATTGAAATGTATTTTGGTATTAATAGAGATAGATCTTTTACTCTAAATGAAATCGGGGAACAATTTAACTTAACTCGTGAGCGTGTACGTCAAATTAAAGAAAAGGCAATAAGACGTCTTGCACATAAGACACGTAGCGAACCACTCCGAGTTTATTTAGGGCAATAAATGGATCCAGTACAAATATTATTTCCAATTTTTCCTCTTATATTTTTGACTTATTTACATACATTTTTCAATGCCAATATGGTAAGAAAAGCAATTCAGACAAAAGAACTTGATTGGAGATGGATGAAATTTATGCCTTCATGGCAACAAATTCCTGATGATATTCAAGCTTCTAGAGAGCACTATAAAAATTTATATCAAGCACCATTACTTTTTTATTTGTATTGTATTTTGGCGTTTGCAGTAAATCATGTGACTCAATTTACTGTTATTATGGCCTGGATTTATGTTATTGCAAGAACTATCCATTTTATTATAAGATCAACAAATCCTAAAATTTCTAAACGAGCACCTATTTTTACAGTCGCTTTGTTTGTTTCTCTCGCTCTTTGGATTGAGTTGCTTTGTGCAATTCTTCCTTAAATAAATTTTATAGCACCAAAATTCACTTAGTTGTATAATTCATCGAAATGAGTAAAAAATCAAAAATTGCCATAATTGGACGTCCTAATGTAGGGAAGTCGACGCTTTTTAATAAATTGTGCGGGAGAAGAACATCTATTGTTAATCCAACAGCAGGGGTGACACGTGATAGAGTATATGCATCAGGTGAATGGTTAGACAAGAAATTTGATGTAATTGATACTGGTGGTTTTGTTGATTCAGATGAAGATGTTTTTAACGAAAAAATTAGAGAACAAGTAGTCGAAGCAGTAAAAGAATCTGATTCTATTATTTTTCTTGTTGATGGAAAAGATGGTTTAAATCCAAATGATCAATATTTAGCAAAAATTGTTAGACAGTCAGATAAAAAATATGTTTTAGCAGTTAATAAATGTGATACGCCAGAACAGCTTAAAAATAATACAATATCTTTCTTTGATCTTGGATTAGGTGAACCAATCGGGATTTCAGCGCTTAATGGTTCAGGCGTTGGTGATGTGCTAGATATATTGTTAGAAGAATTTGATTCTTCCAAAGGAACTGATATAAGTGAATCTTTTTCTATTTCTATAGTAGGGATGCCAAATGTAGGAAAATCATCTTTGCTTAATAGTATTATTCAGAAAGAACAAGCGATTGTTTCAGATGTTGCTGGCACCACTCGTGATTCAATTGATACAAATATTCAATGGCATGGAAGAAAAGTAAAGATTGTAGACACAGCAGGGTTAAGAAAGACAAGCAAAGTTGATACAGATATTGAATTTTATAGCTCATTAAGAGCAATGGATTCGTTGACACGATCTGATATTGTTTTGTTTGTTATTGATGCAGATAAAGGGTTTACAAAGCAAGATAAAACGATTGCAAATCATATTATTAAAGAAGGAAAACCAATGGTTATTCTTGTTAATAAATGGGATTTAACTTCAGATAGTGATATTTCAGCTGATTCCTTTATGTTAGATATGTTTGATACCTTTCGTTTGCTAGAACACTATCCAATATTATTTGTTTCTGCTCTTACCAAAAGACGTATATCAAATATCCTGTCTACAGCATGGGATGTTCTTGATAAACATAAAGAAAAGATTAATACAAAAGAATTGAATGAATGGTTAGCTAATGCTACTCAGAAATATCCACCACCCGCTTTGCAAGGGAAATCAATAAAAATTAAATTTGTTGATGAAGTTCAAGTTTCTCCACCATTGTTTGCATTTTTTTGTAATTATCCAAAATTGATATCAGTTCCTTATAAAAGATATCTTCATAACTCTTTGAGGGAAGCTTTTGATTTGGAAGGAATAACAATTAAGTTATCAATCAGAAAAGGATAATGATGAAAAAAAGCATGTATAGTTGGGCGTTGTACGATTGGGCAAACTCTGCTTTTGCTACTACGGTAATGGCAGGATTCTTTCCTATATTTTTTGCACAATACTGGTCTAACCCAGATAACTTATCAGTCAGTACTTTTTATTTAGGTTTAGGGAACTCAATTGCATCGATGATAATTGTGTTTTTAGCTCCCATATTAGGGGCAATTGCTGATAGAGGAACTTACAAAAAAAGATTTTTAATATTTTTCGCATTCTTAGGAATTCTTATGACTGCTGGACTTGCTCTTGTTGGGCAAGGGATGTGGCAAATGGCTCTTCTAGTATATGTTGTTGCTACCATTGGTTTTTCAGGAGCCAATACATTCTATGACTCTTTATTACCAGCAGTTAGCAATAAAGAGAATGTAGATTATGTTTCAGCATTAGGATATTCGCTAGGTTATGTAGGCGGCGGTATTCTAATAGTGATCAATTTTTTAATGATTAGTTATCCTGCTTCTTTTGGTTTTGCTGATAGCGTTGAAGGTATAAAATGGTCTTTTGTTAGTGTAGCGTTGTGGTGGTTGTTGTTTTCAATCCCAATCGTATTATTTGTAAAGGAACCTAAATATCACAATCCAGAAACTACTCTACAGACTATTAAATCTGGCTTAAGACAGTTCAAAAATACTTTTAATGAGATAAAACATCTTAAAGTTGTAGCTACATTTTTGATTGCATATTGGCTCTATATTGATGGTGTAGATACTACAGTAAGAATGGCAGCTGATTTTGCAATTACAATTGGTTTTGATTCTAGCTCTGTTATGGGTGCACTTGTTTTAATTCAGTTTATTGCATTTGTTGCAACTTTAATCTATGTGAAATTTTCAGATAGAATAGGGATTAAAAATGCAATCTATGTTGGTATTGTTGCATATATCATTATTCTTTTATCAGCATATTTTGTTGAAGAATTATGGCAGTTTTATGCTGTCGCAAGTTTAATAGGATGTTTTCAAGGTGGAATACAAGCTATAAGTAGAAGTTTGTATGCTCGCATTATACCAGAAGATAAATCTGCTGAATTCTTTGGATTTTATAACATGTTAGGGAAGTTTGCTGCTGTTATAGGACCGGTTATGATGGGATCAATTACATTGCTTGTAAGTAATATGACAGGCGATCAAATATTTTCTGCTCGTATTGGCTTGCAATCACTGATTATACTTTTTGTTCTTGGAGCTTTTGTTTTATCTAAAGTTGATATTGCTGAAGGTGAAAGAATTGCAAAAAAACATCTATAATCTTGTAAATAACTGATTACTAACGATAAAAATCTTTTTAAATTAGCACCGTGAATAAAATATCAGAATATTCAGAATTAGTACAGCCAACACATATCAATACAGCAGGTACTTTATTTGGTGGCTATATGTTAGCATGGCTGGATCTTGCTGCAGCAAAAGCTGCATCTGAGTTTTTAGAACATACAGATGCTTGGGGGGCAGTAACTCGTGCTTTAGATAAAGTAGAATTTAAAGAACCTGTTTTTCTTGGAGATTGGGTTAAGTGCAGATCTGAAATTGTAAAAGTAGGAAATTCATCTATGGTAGTACAAGTTAGTGCATTTGCTGAAAGCAAAGATCATGGAAAGAGATTAGCATGTACAGCTGACATTACTTTTGTTGCAGTTATTAAAGATGAAAATGGAGATTTAGTTAAATTTGATCATAATTTAAGTTTAGATGAGGAGAAATAATGGCGCATATTAATAAATTAAACTATAAAAAAGATTTCAAAAATCTTAAATCAGATATTATTGCCAAAGGAATTTTTGAAGATGAAAAGCATTGGACAATTTCTAGCGGTCAGATGAAAGGGAAAGTTGGAGATTTAGCATTTTCATTTGATAAAGATGAGAAAGTTTTATTTTTTGGCCTTGGAAAGAAAAAAGATGTAAAACCTGAAGATTTTAGGCGAGCAGCTGGTTCAATTGTAAATTTTGTTATTGATAAAAAATATGCTTCTTTAGCAGTAGAATGTCCTTCTTCTGATAAGGATGCTTACAATTGCCAAGCATTTTCAGAAGGTCTGATTTTAGCAAGTTATCGCTTTCTCGATTATTTCTCTGATGAAAGAGCAGATTACCATTTAAAAAATATTACTATGGTAGGAACGTGTAATAAAAATGCATCTAAAAAGGGATCAATAATTGCAAATGCTGTATGTGATTCTCGAGATTTAGCAAATCATCCAGGAAATATCACGACCCCTACAAGATTGGCAAACTTTGCCAAAGAAGTTGGTAAAAAAGGTAATATGAAAGTAACGGTATTTGATAGAGACAAATTTACCAAAATGGGTATGGGTTCTTTTGCTGCTGTAGCACAAGGGACAAATGAACCGCCAAAATTTATTATAATGGAATATTTTGGTGGTCCTAAAAAAGAGAAACCTGTAATGCTTGTAGGGAAAGGATTGACTTTTGATACAGGTGGAATTTCACTAAAACCAGGTTTACGCATGGATGAAATGAAATTTGATATGTGTGGTTCAGCAGTTGTTTTTGGTGTAATGAATGCTATTGCAACATTAAAACCAAAAATGAATGTAGTTGCTATTGTTCCTTCAACTCACAATATGCTTGGAGGCTCTGCAGTATTACCAGGCGACATTTTAACTGCTTACAATGGAAAAACAATTGAAGTATTAAATACGGATGCAGAAGGCAGATTAATCTTAGCAGACGCCTTGTCATATGCTAGTAAACATTATGATCCAGAATATATGCTTGATTTTGCAACATTAACTGGTGCAATAGTTGTCACTTTAGGAAAGATTGCAACTGGTATTATGGGTAACAATGAAGTACTAATGGAAAATATCAAGGTTTCATCAGAAAATACCGGTGAACATGTATGGCCATTACCATTATGGGATGAGTATTGTGATCAAGTTAAATCTCATGTAGCAGATGTGAAGAACCTTGGAAGTCCAGGGCAAGCAGGTTCAATCGCTGGAGGAGCATTTTTGAAGGCATTTGTAAGAGAAGATATTCCTTGGGTTCATTTTGATGTTGCTGGCACATCATATCACGTTGAAAATAGAAGTTATGCTCAAAAAGATGGTGCATCAGGCCAAGTAATTAGACTTGTATTAGATTTACTTGGTGTTTAATGAATAAACTTAAATCTATTAATACTGCCCAATTCTATATCCAATTGTGTACCGCAAGTTTGTTGCTTTATTTTACTCTTACTTCTGAAAGAAAAGAGATGGCAATTGTGCCAATATTGTTGCTAGTTAGTTGGACACTAGGATATGTACAGAGACGTATTACAAGAAGAAGGGTTAATAGATTAAAAAAATGAATTCTTTATTTGCGAATGATATAACACTTGATCATAAAAGTCATACTTATCAACTATCAGATAATCCAGATATAGATTTTGCAAGTGTCACAGAGTTTATCCATAAATTTTTTAGAAAATTTGATCAGGAAAAAACCGCAAGAAAGCTGATTAAAGAACACCCAAAATATATCGATATGACTGTTGAACAATTGATTAAAGAGTGGAGTAAAGGCGCCAAAAGAGGTACAATTGTCCATAATGAATTAGAATTATTTATAAAGGATGGAACTGAACCAAGAAATAGCCTTGCTTGTATAGGCGCTGAATGGCTTAAAGAAAAGAAAAAGAATCCAGACAACATTTTTTATTCTGAAGTCATTGTATATTCTGAGGAATTAAAAGTTGCTGGTACGATTGATTTATTAGTATATAATAAAGAGCAGGATATGTACCATTTAGTTGATTGGAAAACAAATAAGCGTATTAGCGAAGAATCTTTTGGTAATAAGAAGGGAATTTTGAATTCTACCCAGCATTTAGACGATTGTAATTTCATCCATTATTCATTACAGCTATCTTTTTATCGTTATATTCTCGAAAATTATTATGGATTAAAAATTGGTAGTCAAACTTTATTTCACTTAAAGCAAGACAAGTTTAAAACTTATAGCGTAAATTATCATGAGGATGATTTAGTAAATATGTTAAAAGAAAAAGAATTATTATGATCGAAATATTATTAGTTGTTTTAATTATGCTTGTTATCGGATCTGTTTTTTATCTAAAAAAATGTATTGATTCATCTTCTGAAAAT
>Ga0310344_10003029_pt1 | contig 12583 bp, 11 predicted proteins | sample HC15DNA20200_MG_FD_203801 | JGI IMG/M metagenome (GOLD analysis project Ga0310344, IMG submission 203801) | Marine microbial communities from station ALOHA, North Pacific Subtropical Gyre - HC15-DNA-20-200_MG | ecosystem: Environmental > Aquatic > Marine > Oceanic | place: Pacific Ocean: North... | reverse complement strand
CCAGGTAACCCTGTTCCTCGAAGGTCCTTCGTTCGGACGCGGTCAGCAGGTTTTCGAGGCATCTCGAATCCATCTCATCATCCCCTGTTGGTCAGCCATAACCTCACGTAGTGCCGGCGCCGTCCCGGCTCGGGCCAGTCGACGAACGCCGTTCGGTTGTGGAGGATCCACCGGTTGTTGGTGAACAGCATCTGCCCCGGCGCCATCGCGAACTCGGCCTGGTGCGCCGGGTCGGTTACGAGGGTCTCGATAATGTCGAGAGCAGCGACCTGCGCCGGCCTCAGCGGCTGCCCGGCCTTCTCCTGGCCGACTTCGACGTAATGGCGCAGGTAGCGATGCACAAGCTGCCGGTCGCGCCACTGGAAGATCGGCGTCTCGGTGTAGGGCTTCTCGCCCTTGATGAACTCGCTGCGCCGATCGAAGCAGAACGGCTCGTAGAGCAGGGCGAGCGCCTCCGGGTCGGCGTCGAGCAATCGGTTGTGGATTGCGCAGGCGCTGACGAGCTGACTGACGCCGCCCGACTGGGCGGCCCGCACACAGAGCAGGGCGACATAGTCGGGTACGGCGGGGTTGAAGGCGCCGTCGGTGTGGAAGGAGCTCTCGGCGTTGGTCACCGAGAACCGGGCGCCTTCGCTCACCGCGCGGCCGGTGTCGCGAACGTCGAAGAGCAGGGTGCCCTTCACGTCCTGCGCGAACGGCGGCCCTAGCAGCTGCCCCAGGCGCCAGTAGGCACGTCGGGCGCTGTGGGCAGACAGCGATTCGAGCGGTAGCCGGTCGATCAGGACGAACCCCCGGCCGTGCTCGAGCTCCTCGGCGACACCGGCCATGAGGGTCCGGCACGAGGGTAGCTTGCCGTCACGCACCGGTGGCAGTGGGTCAGCGGCCGGTTGCGTCAGCTCGTCCAGGCAATGGGTGTCTAGTGGGACGCGCCACGGCCGTTGCTCGCCGACCGTGTCCGCGGTCCAGGCGCGTGCATCCGTGATCTGTCGGGTAAGCATCAATCGTCGAGTCGGGCTCTCGTGTGCAGCGGAGGTGAATGCATTATCGGTAGGGATCATCCGCGATGCAATCTCTCTCCTTGGCGATAGCGCGGGAAGAAGCGCCGCTGAGGCCACAATGGCCAGGGTTGCCCTGACCTGCTGTTTCATCATTCCCGCGATCCCGATGCGGAGGCTATCGAGATACCGCTTCCGCGCCGCCGTCGACAGGTCGGGCAGTATCCCTTGACCGGCCCGGCGCCCGCGTCGTTTATCCTCCCGGAAGACGGCGAGTTCCGGGGAGAATGTGATGAAAGAGAGAGCACGCACACTACTGGCTGCTGTGATCGCATTGGGTCTGGGGCTGGGTGCCTGTCAGTCGCGGCAGGAGGCGGCTACGGGTGCAGCGGACAGGCCGGTGAACTGGAAGATGGCCAGCGCCTACTCGGCGACTACGCCGATCGTCGGCGTCGCCGGTCCGATCTGGTCGCAGAAGCTGGAGGAGGTGTCCGGCGGCCGCATCCGGATCAAGTACTTCGATCCCGGCAAGCTGGTGCCGGCGCTGGAGATCTTCGACTCGGTGAGCAAGGGGGCGGTGGATGCGGGCTGGTCGACGGCCGGCTTCTGGATCGGCAAGCTGCCGTCGGTGGCGATGTTCTCGGCGGTGCCCTTCGGCCCGGATGCACTGGAGTACATGGCCTGGATTTACGAGGGGGGTGGACTCGAGCTCTGGCAGGAGATCTACGCCGAGAACAACCTGTGGGTCACTCCCTGCGTCATCACGCCGCCGGAGGCATCGGGCTGGTTCCGCGAGCCGATCGACCGGGTCGACCAGCTGCAGGGGATGAAGATTCGCTTCTTCGGCCTCGGCGGCAAAGTGATGCAAAAGCTCGGGGCTTCGGTTCAGCTGCTGGCGCCGGGCGACATCTTCCCGGCACTGGAGCGGGGGGTGCTGGACGCCACCGAGCTGTCTATGCCCAGCATCGACGAGCGCTTCGGCTTTCACAAGATCGCCAAACACTACTACTTTCCCGGCTGGCACCAGCAGTCGTCCATCCTCGAGCTGATCGTCAACCTGGACCGCTGGAAGGAGCTATCGGCCAAGGATCAGGAGCTGATCAAGCTCTGCTGCCGCGACGCCATCATCCGCGGCCTCACCATGGGCGAGGTGCAGCAGGGGCAGGCGCTGGCCAACATGGTCGTGGAAGGAGTGCAGCTGCACTCCTGGTCGCCGGAGATCATGGCCGCCTACCGCCAGGCGACAGACGAAGTCATGGCGGAGGAGGCGGCAAGCGACGCCCGCTTCGCGCAGGTCTACGAGTCGTACACCCGGTTCCGCGCCCAGTACGCGGAGTGGGCGCGTTTGTCGCGGATACCGATGGCGCCGTAGGGGCGCGCCTCTACCGTGTAAGGTCGAACTCGAGGACTTCCTCTACCGACTGCGGTCGGCCATCGACGTCGCCCCCGGCCCACCGGTACGGACGCGGGTGCAGCGACAACGAGCGGTCGTCGAGCGGCAGGCGCACGGGCGCGCTGCCCCGCAGGGCCGATAGCTTGCAGGCGATTGCCACTTCGAGGGCGTGGCGCAGGTCGTCGCCGGAGACGACCAGATCGCTCTCCCGGCCGCTCTCGACCGCGGCGATGAGGTGGCCGATGGAGTTGCTCAGGTACTGCTGGCTGCCATCGCGCTCGTCGTAGGGCGTGATGCCGTAGTCCGGGTCGATCTCGATGCGGGCGCCGCCGGCGTCAAAGCCGCGGAAGATCCGCGGCGCATTCCAGCGCCATTCCACCAGCGCATCCTCCGACCAGACCGAAACGCCACCCTGGTAATCGACCTGTCCGACTACCGGGCAGACGAGGCCGGACTGGAGCCGCATGCGCCCGTCGATCGCTAGGCCTTCGTCTGACTCCTGTTGCAGTGCCTCGGGCGGGGATCCCCAGGCGATCACCTCCTCGACGGGGCTGCCGGCCAGTAGCGTGAGCACGGCGATGGTCTGGCAGCCACCGCCCGAAATCTCGCCGCCGAAGCCGTGCACCAAGGCGCCGGTCAGGGAGCCGTAGTCGCCGGCGCGGATCCGCCGGGCTGCTTCCTGGACCTCCGGTATCGCCCGCTGCAGGTTGCCGCCGGAATAGATGACGCCGCGCTCGCGGCACGTCCCCACCATCTCGTCGGCGTCGGAGAGCCGGGCGGCGATCGGCTTGTCGGTCGAGACGCCTCTGACGCCGGCCTCGGCACAGGCGATGACCGCCTCCTTGAACCACTTCGTCGGTGTGATGATGGCGGCGATGTCCGGGACGACTTCGTCGAGCAGAGAGGAGACGTCCTTGTAGAGGGCCTTTACTCCGAACCGCTCGCCGACGGCACGGCGGCGGTCGTCGTTGTACTCGGCGATGGCGACGATCTCGGTGTTGGGCAGCTCGGAATAGACGTGGGCGTAATACTGGCCCATCCGTCCACAGCCGATAATGGCGACGCGGTGCACTTGGTCGGTCATGGGGCTCTCCTGGCAGATGGCAGTTTCTTGCGACCGAGAACCTGGCCTGACCAGTCCTGGGCGTCCACCCAGGCCTGCTGCCGGCGGGCGAGGTCCTGCATCTGGCCCACGTAGGCTCCCTCCCAATCGTACGGCAGCTCGCTGAGAATCTGGCCCTCCGGATAGAGGTACCAGTCCTCGCGGCCCACGACGTAGCCGCGCACGAAGGCGCGGGGGGCGTCGTCGTTGACGTAGTTGACGACGAACAGATCGCCGTCCTCCAGCTGCACCCACCCCGAATAGCCGCTGTCCGCCCAGGGCGATCGATCGTTGTCGATGACGGCGAAGCGGCTCTCGGCCGTGCTCGAGTAGTCGTCCATGCCGCGGGCGCCGACCCCGCCGAGGCCACGCACGGCCTCGGCGGCGGTCTCGACGTAGAGAGCGAGCGAGGTGGAGCGGCCTACTGCCATGCGGTAGGTCAGGGCGACCTCGCCGGAGCGCAGCCGTCCCACCGAGGGCCGGCCGAGGCAGCAGGGCATCTGGGTTCGTACCGGCTCGGACCAGGTGCAGCCGGCGTCGCTGGAGAGGCTCTTCCAGCCGCTCAGCCGCTCGCCGTCCTCCCGCATATAGACGACGACGCGGCCGTCGTCCATCTCGGCGAAGTCGCCCTCGTTCAGCCGCCACTTCTCGCCGTTGGCTGTCGGCGCCGACGGATTGGGGATCACGGTTGGACCTTCCCAGGTTGCGCCGCCGTCGGTGGAGCGGTAGATGGTCTGCGATTCGGAGAAGCCACGGCCGGGGTCGTTCCCCTCGAACTGCTCGGTGACGCCGACCAGCAGGTCGCCGCTGGACAACTCCGCGATGGAGGGGACAATACCGGCGGTGATCCCGGTCTCCTCGGGACCCTCCCAGGTGGCGCCGCAATCGCGGCTGCGGAAGATCAGGTTGCGGCAGGGGTCCGGCTCGAGGAGGTCGGCGAAGGTGATCGCGTCAATGGCGTCGACGATCAGCAGCAGGGTGCCGTCACCGCAGGCGGTGAGGCGGGAGCAGTTGAGCATCCCACGGCCGGCCTCGGTGTCTTCTCTGCTGCACTCGCACACCACCTGGCGCGGCCCCCAGGACCGGCCGCGGTCGAAGCTGCGACGGATGACGATGCGGGAGAACGGCCGGTAGCTGTGGCACATGCTCTCCCGGTAGGTGCAGACCAGGGTGCCGTCGGCAGCCTGGGCGATGTCGGCAAAGGCCTCGTAGAGATTGTCGTTGCGGGTGACCGTGATCTTCTGCATGAGCTACTCCGGCTATTCCAGTTTAGGGATGAAACGGCGCCGTCCCTCCATGAACTCGGCGACGATCCGGTTGGCCAGGCGCAGCTTCTCCTGCGGTGGCGCCTGGTCGCGGCGGTGCATCAGCATCATGCAGGCGCTCAGGACATCCCCGGTACCGGTGACTGCGAGGATCTTCTCTGTCGGCACCGGTGGCTCGACCACGAATGCGCCGTTGGCGAAATACCCGGCGCCCTCGGCGCCCATGTGCACGACGACTGCGCCGGCACCCCACGCGGTCAGCCGTGTGAGCGTTTCGGAGAGAGCGGCGGCGCCGGTGAACTCGTTCAGCTCGGCAATGTTGCCGTGCACTAGGTCCACGAGGGGAAGCAGGTCGCGCACGGCGCGCTTGCGGCGGTCGATCTCAGCTGCCGGATCTGCGCCCCAGCGGGGGTCCCAGTTAAGGTCGAGGGAGACTGCGACACCGGCCTCCCCGGCGCGGCGGAACAGCTCGTCGTTGCCGCCGTACAACATCGGCTCGGAGAACCAGACGTCGGCGCGCAGCAGGTGATCGGCGGCAGCCACCGGCTCCAGGTCGAGGTCGTCGAACGAAAGGGCCTCGTTGTTCGGGTGGCGACTGATGAAATGCCGGCTACCTGATTCGTAGACCAGGTTGAGCGTCGTGCCGGTTGGACTGGCGGTATCCTGGTGAAGGTAGCAGACCACGCCGTTGGCGGTCAGGGTCGCACCAAGGCGCGCACCGAGATCGTCGGCGCCGAGGCGGCCGACGAAAGCGACCGGTGCTCCGAGCCCGGCGGCGATGCAGGCGCTGTTGGCGCCGCCACCGCCGACGGTTTCAGTGATCGACTGCACGGTGGTCTCGCCATCCTGGAGCAGGTGTGCGCCTGGTGGGAACGGCGCGGTCTTGAGGTCGCGGTTGATGCCGCCGACGACGCAGAGCCTGGCGGTCTGCAGTTCTGCTTCCGAGATCACCGGCGCTGCCTGGATAGCCGTCTCGGCACGACGACCGGAGGAAGTGGACGTGGGGCGAGCGCGGCCTGCCTCACCGCGCGACGGACAGGCGGGCGCCGGCCTGGTCCCGCACCGCCGCGACACCCCGGGTCAGCGCCTCCTGGTACAAATTGAAATCGGAGCCGTAGGAGATCGCGTCGAAGCCCAGGGCCAGGAAGTCGCACAGCTGCTCGGTGCTGGCCGGCTGGATCGCGGCGGCGAGGCCGTGGCGGTGCGCAGCGTTGACGACGCGGCTGACGGCTCCCAGGAAGCGGGGGTCGTGAAAGGCGCCGGGAATGCCCATGAAGTTGGTCAGGTCCCAGTGACCCACCCAGAGAGCGTCGACGCCGGGGGTGCCGGCGATGCCATCCAGGTCTTCCACGCCCTCGGGACTCTCGATCATGCAGATGACGGTGATGTTCTCGTTGGCCTCGCGCACGTGGTCGACGCCGTCGACTGCCAAAAAGTCGGAGCTCTCGCCACCGAAGTGGAGGCCGCGGCGGCCGGCGGGTGGGTAGCGGGCGGCCTCGACGATGGCCCGAGCTTCGGCGCTGCTGCGGACGTTGGGCACCATCACCCCCTGGGCCCCGACGTCGAGGACGCGGGCGATCAGGTGATAGTCGGGGCCGGCCACCCGGACGAACGGTGTCACGGGCGTGGCCTTGAGCCAGGCGACCATATCGGCGAACTCGGCGATGTTGAAGGAGCCGTGCTCCATGTCGATCATCGCGAAGTCGACGCCGGCCGCCTCGAGCATCTTAGCCATGCCGCGCGTGTTGAACTGAACGAGCATGTGGCCGACCGGCATCTGGCCCTGGGCCAGCTTTTCCTTGAACAAATTGGGCTTCATTTCCCGTCCTCTGCGTCGCGCCCGGCTGATCCGGACCGATCAATAAGCAGGACGAGGCAGGGTGACCGCGCAAGGAGGAGGGCGCAGCTCTGGGCGCCGGCCGGCGGGGTGACCATGGGCGGGCCCGCGCTTGACGGGCGGGCACGCCAGGCCTAATGAGTAGGGCGCGGGAGCCGCCGGCCAGTGGCAGTCGAGGAGAGGCAGAGTGAACGAGACCGTCTGGGAGCGACTGGGGACCTACCACGGGAAGGTGCAGGGACGATCGATCCTGTCTCTGTTCGATGAGCCGGGGCGTTTCCCCGCATTCAGCGCCGAGGGTGCGGGACTCCTTCTCGACTATTCGAAGGTCAACCTCGATGCCGACGGCGTCGGGCTGTTGTCAGCGCTGGCTGAGGCGAAGGGGGTGCCGGCGCGCCGTGAAGCGATGTTCTCCGGAAAGCGGATAAACGAGACGGAGGACCGAGCGGTGCTGCACACCGTCCTGCGCGCCGCTGCTGGCCCAGTCGAGGTCGACTCAGAGGACGTCGTTCCGGGCGTTCGGGCCACGCGAGATCGGATGGCTGCCTTCGCTGCCGCCATCCGCGACGGCAGCCGGGCAGCTGCCGACGGCGATGCCTTCACCGACGTGGTCAACATCGGCATCGGCGGTTCGGACCTGGGGCCGGCGATGGCGGTGCAGGCCTTGACTCCCTATTGCGACGGACCACGGGCGCACTTCGTCTCCAACGTCGACGGCGCCCACGTCGCCGACACCCTGGACGGTCTCGACCCGGCTCGGACGCTGGTCATAATCGCTTCAAAGACGTTCACCACGATCGAAACAATGGCCAATGCCGAGTCGGCGGTCTCCTGGCTGCGGGCGGGGCTCGGCGATGCCGGGGCGGTGCCGCAACACCTGGCCGCGGTATCGTCGGCCCTCGACAGGACGGCGGCCATGGGCATCGAGGCGGAGCGGGTGTTCGGTTTCGCGGATTGGGTCGGCGGCCGCTACTCGGTGTGGGGGCCGATCGGGCTCTCCCTCATGCTGGCGGTCGGTCCAGACGATTTTACCGCTTTCCTGGACGGGGCAAGGGAGATGGACGATCACTTTCGCACCGCGCCACTGGAGGAAAACCTGCCCGCGCTGCTGGGACTGGTGGGGATCTGGCACCGCAACCTGTGCGGCTACGGGGCACGGGCCGTCCTGCCCTACGATCAGCGGTTGGCGCGCCTGCCGGCTTACCTGCAGCAGCTGGACATGGAGAGCAACGGCAAGCGGGTGGCGTCGTCGGGCGAAGAGCTGCCGCGTCACAGCGCGCCGGTGGTTTGGGGCGAGCCGGGCACCAATGGGCAACATGCGTTCTACCAGCTCATCCACCAGGGAACGACGCCGGTGCCCTGCGAATTCCTGGTCGCCGCACGCGGTCACGAGTCACACCTGGCGCACCAGCACGCGCTGCTGAAAGCCAACTGCCTGGCCCAGTCGGAAGCGCTCATGCGGGGAAGGGGCCTGGAGACCGCCCGACGTATGCTGGCCGCCGATGGGCTGTCCGGCGACGAGCTCGATCGCCAGGCCCGCCACCGGGTTTTCCCCGGCAACCGCCCCTCCGTCACGATCGCCTACGACCGCCTCACGCCCCATACGCTCGGGGCGATCATCGCGCTTTACGAGCACCGCGTTTTCGTGGAGGGCACCATCTGGGGCATCAACTCATTCGACCAATGGGGCGTGGAGCTGGGCAAGGAGCTGGCCACCGAGTTGCTGCCGATGGTGGAGGGGCAGGTGCCGCCGTGCGGGAAGGACGGCTCGACGGCTGGCCTGCTCCAGTGGCTGGCGCGGCCCTGACTGCCCGAAGTGACGGCCGCCCTGCATTAGTGCGCATGAATGACCTATGGCGTCACCGCAACTTCCTCCTGCTCCTGAGCTCGCACGCCCTGGGACGCCTCGCGGCAACGTTGTTCACCGTCGGGTTGATGGTCGACGTGTTCCGGAAGACCGGATCGGCGCTGGGGATCGCTGCAGTGATGCTGGCCAGCACCGGGTTCGCCGCCCTGGCCGACTACCTGCCGATCCGTGGAATCTACCTGATCGGCGGCGGACTGTACGCGGTGACGGCTCTGTATGCCCTCTCCAGTCCTGCCCTCCGAGACGGTCGGATCGAGGTGGGGAGGTGAGGTTGCCACGATGTGAGGACGATCAACCACAGCGCCGAGGAGACCACCAGCCAGGTGTCTTGACGCGGCGGCAAACTCGCCGCCGCTGGCGCGCCGAGGCGGATGCCAACGCTCGGTAAATCCATCACTCACTAAAGAGGAGCACATCCCATGTACCTGAAGCACATGCGCCCCTACCAGATCGCCGAAGCCACGGCGGCCGACTGGCCGCTGCTGGTTCCGGCCGGCTGCATCGAGACCCACGGCCCGCACATGGCGGTCGGGCACGACACCATCATTGTCGAGGAGATCTGCGCCCGTATCGCTGAGCGCCTCGACGTGGTGATCACGCCGTCTTTCGACTACGGCCCCACCGGCTACGCCCTCGGCGGTCCGGAGGACGGCACAATCGATCCCGATTACGAGGGCTTCAACAAGCACGTGAAGGGGGTGTTTCGAAACTTCCTGGAGATGGGTTTCAAGCGGATCGTCGTCATCATCATGCACCAGGGCATGGGGGGACCGCTGGCGCTGTCCTGCTCGAAGGCGGCCTCGGAGCTCAGCGTCGAAGGGATGCTGGAGAAACACCCGCGCGGCTGGTGGGCAGGGGAGCTGAGGCATCAGTGGGGCGACCAGGGTGGGGTCGCGGTGGAGCCGATGATCCTGCCGGCGGCGGCGAAGCGCGGGGCAGGTGGTGACCATGCCGGATACAACGAAACGTCCTTCCTGATGGCGACGCGTCCGGAACTGGTGGAGCAGGACAGGCTGGACGAGAACGCGCCGTGGTACTGTCACATCGGCGAGGAGAAGTCCAGCGCTACGGCGAGCGTGGAGCACGGGCAGGCAATGGTGGACGCCTGCGTCGATGCCTGGGTCGAGCGGCTGTCCGGGTAGGCGGAACGGGAGCGGGGAAAAGTCGTGCGCCGACCGCGGGCCGGATGGGCCCAGATCGATTCGACGCCACCTATGGGTCTGCCGATGGGTGGGCGGGGACCGCGGTTTTCCACGGCGACGGATCTGCTCGACCCGCTGGCCGCCCAGGTCGTTGTCCTGGAGGATGAGAAGGGATCCCGCATCGCCTGGATCTCGATCGACCTGGTCGGCATGGACCGGCAGGTGACGAGCCGGCTGCGCCTCGAGCTAGCCGGACTCACGGGCATTCCGGTAGAGGCAATCGTCGTGAACTTCTCGCACACTCACAGCGGGCCCATGACCGGCTTCGAGGGCTACGCGACGCTCGTCGAGAAGCCGGCGGAGCTGCATGCCTACGAAGAGGGCCTCCTGACGGCCACGGCGAGGATGGTGCTCGAGGCGGCCGAAAACCTGCAGCCGGTTACTGTCACAGTACATCGCGGCACTTCTCAGATCGGCATCAACCGGCGGGGCCACAATCCCGACGGCAGTGTGGGCCTGCGGCCGAACCCGGATGGGTTCTTCAACAAAGACCTCTGGGTAATGGACCTGCAGGCAGGTGACGCGCGCGGCGTTCTCTTCAGCTACGGCTGTCACCCGGTTATGGTCTACGGCCATGCGTGGAACAGCATATCGGCCGACTACCCGGGTGCCTGTCGCGACCGCCTGGCAGAGGCCCTCGGTCCGCAGGCGCACGTGCAGTTTATCCAGGGTTGCGCCGGCAATGTGCGTCCCCGTCGTCTCGCTGACTGCGAGGCCGGCTCGTTCAGAACGGCGACGCCGGAAGACCACCTGTGCACGGGCCGTGAGCTGGCAGAGGACGTGCTGGCCGCTATTGGCGCGGGTGGGAAGAGGCTGGAGCTGGAGCTGCGCTGTACATCCGGCTTTGCGCTGGCGCCCCGGGAGATGGAGGGCCTCCCACCGCTCTCCCACTGGGAGGAGATGGCCGAAAGCGACGATGAGCTCGAGCGCAACATCGGCGAGTACTGGGGGGAACGCCTGCGCTTGGGTACACCCTACCAGCGCTTTCTGCCCTGGGAGGTCGGGCTCATCCGTCTCGGCCAGGGGAATACCATCGCCTGGCTGGCCCACGAGGCGTTCGCCGAATGGCTGCCGCTGCTGCGCGACTGGCTGGATGACCCGGAGCTGATCGCGTGGGGGTACTGCCAGGACGGACGGAACTACCTGCCTCCCGACGATATCATTCCCCAGGGTGGGTACGAGATCGTCACGGCCAACGCCTACACGAAGGCTGGTCCCGGGCCGCTGCGCCCGGGTATCGACGAGGCGGTCCGGAAGACCTTCACATCGATGGCGGAGCGGCTCTGACGGGCGCACCCGACAGCCGAGGCCGTCCGCACGAGCAGGCACGCACTTACCCTTAGTCCCGAGGAGGGCCATGATCGAATTCTCCCGCTCGAGCTTCACCTGGACATCGCATCCCTGGCAGTCGGACCCGCAGTACCGCTGGAAAGGGGGGTTCGTCGGCCAGCCAGGAGAATCCTACCAGGTCCGCTTCACCCTGGAGGCGCGGTGCCTCGTCACCCACCTGGAAAGCAACGTCTCCTCGGAGCTGTTCCTGGGTGCCCCATGCAGAAGCGAGTACACGATCGCCCGCCGCAACCTGTTCCAGGTTCCGAGCGGGGAGTGGCGGACGGCGTTCAGTCGGCACGCCGCTCCAACCATAGCAAAACGGTCGAGTGCGGAGAGCGAGCCGTGCCAGTCGGTCAGCCTCACCGCGTCGTTTGCCGATCACGAGATCGATGTCCGCGAGCTGGAGCACCGGGAGCTGGGTACGGTTGCACAAGTGGCCCAGGCGACGCTGGCCAACGACCATCTGGGAGCGCGCACCCGCTATCGCGATGAACGCGGGTTCGAAGTCGAGCTCGAGTATCCCGTCAACGTCATGAACCTGAATGCCGACGGGTCGCAGTTTCAGGTCTGCACCGGTCCGGTCCTGCTACCCGATCTGGATACGTGGGACGGGAGGGAGGTTCACCGGGTATTCCAGGCGCACGTGGCCGTCAGCGACTTCGATTTCGCCGAGTTCATTCTGCGCCAGGAGATCGACGCGGCAGCCGAGGTCAGAGCCTGGCTGGATCGGCCTCGGGGGCGCGACCGACTCGAGTTGATAGATCCCGACGAGCCGCCCGACGGCTACCCGCCGGCGCGTCCCAAGCCGCATGCCTACAATGAGACCTGGGAGCTGGATGCCGTGAACACCATCCTCGCCCACACCGTTGCGGGCTGAGCTGGGCCGGCATGCCGGTAAGCGCTGCCGTCTACGCGAACTACTGTCGCGAGCTCACCAGGCTCTCGGTCTGGTATGCCAGGAAGCGTATCGTGGACGGCTCGAGCGACTTCGAGGATGCCTTCAACAAGCGCGTCAACATCTTCAGGAACACCAGCTACTACACGGGCGATGGCCATCCGGCCAACGGCGACGTCTTCCCGCAGTGGCGGGTGCTGCTCGATACTGTGCGTCCTGTGTTCGAGGCGCACATCGCCGCCGCCGACACGGAGGTTCTTGAGGCGAAATGCCTCGAGCTGTTCTGGCCGAGCATCGTGGAGAGGGTCGAGAACGTGGGGAATCCGCTGCCCGACATGGCGGAGCGGCCCTATAAGAGCTGGTCCTTCGACTACCGGCATGAGGCGCTCAACATCCACATCGACAACACCTACCGTCCCGCCTCGCCGCTCGTCGAGATGCGCGACGACTTCGCAGCCTGCCTGCTTCGCATGCTGCAGGACTCGCAGCGTCGCCGGCCGGAGATCGGCGACGTGCGCTGCGGCAGCTGGCTGAATTCGGCGCCGGCATTTTCGGCCCTGTTTCCGCAAGCGTGGCGCGCCAGCGGCGAGCCTGTCGTCGACATCGGCTATACCATGGGTTTCTGGGGGCAGTTCACGGATCGCCGGGGCGACTTTCACGCGCGCAACGGCCAGCGGTTTCGCGAGCTGGGCAGG
>Ga0310344_10003028_pt1 | contig 12583 bp, 7 predicted proteins | sample HC15DNA20200_MG_FD_203801 | JGI IMG/M metagenome (GOLD analysis project Ga0310344, IMG submission 203801) | Marine microbial communities from station ALOHA, North Pacific Subtropical Gyre - HC15-DNA-20-200_MG | ecosystem: Environmental > Aquatic > Marine > Oceanic | place: Pacific Ocean: North... | reverse complement strand
AAACCGGCCGACCAGTTGGACTCTTCCTTCAATAACCGACCCCACGTCTTCAGTCAGGATATGACAGATCGATCCGACATTTGCGAGGTCAAAAAAGGCCAACAGGCCTTCCTCACCTGGAGGAAGACCCTCTAACGTCAGTGGGTTGAGTGCTCGCACCCGTAGCCAAGGTGGCGCAACATGGGTCCCAGCAGCCTCAGGTCCTTCCGTCAACACGGGCTCATACATTTGTGAAAGCAGTTCAGTCATGCCGTACTCGTTGACCACCCTGTCGGCAGGAATTCCAGTTACGTCGAATAACCTTTGTCGTAGCTCGTCCCTCGTTGTCTGGCGGCTAGAACTCTTGAAGCCCCCGGTCTCCATGATCCGACTGCCGATCGGCAGGGGTGGATGAACGCCTTCTTTTAAGAAGTCGATCAAATGCAAAAAAGAGAGTGCAGTGCCGACTATCAGTACCGGCTCACCCGCATCTGACACAGTACGCATTAGAGATCGCACCATTGTCCTATCTAGTTGACCTCGAGCACCAACGAGCCAGTGGGACTCCGTGGCAAACTGATCAACTACTACTTCAACCATGTAAGATAGTGATGAGTCAGGCACTGCTCGAGGTGGTGGGATGAGCGACAGGACTCTAATCCGCTCAGTGTCAGCCATCACATACTTTCTAAACGGCGGCACCAATGAAGCTCGGTAAAGAGCTAAGCTACGTACGAGATGCCGCCCCCGCCGCTGCTTCCCAAGACTGGTGCCACTCGTACGGAAAACAACCTCTGCCTTTTCCGCCACGAGATCTATGAACTTGAAGGCAGTAGTTGGTACTGCAGGAACCTCCGTCCATCGACGCACGGAAGATGGTGTGGCGCCCCTACCCTCACAAAAGCGCCTGTAAGGAACGATAGAATGGAATTGTTCAGCGAACGCCTCCAGGGCTAATGAATTGAAAACGTCCTCCGGCCACGAAGACATCCCTCCTGACCTTAACCGCTGCTCAAGCTCTTTAATCAGTTCAGCCATAAGGGGATCGTAAGGAGCGTTATATGTTTAACAATTAGATTTGGCGATGCATCTTATCACGTGTCACCCTAACCAGAACTTAGTCCTAATACCGTTACTAAGCCGCACCCCATCCACAAAGTTATGGACCCTAACCTCTCTGCTCTGCTTCAAACCCCTCCGGCTTTACAGTTCGGATTCAGGGTAAACCTGGAATCGTCGGTCTTTAAACGACTCATCTGTTTCGCTGCCCTTCTTGCTGCTGGTCTAACATCCATTCTCTCCCAGGCAGCAGAGGCGCAGCAACCAGAAGACCGCCGAAGCGTAGTGGGCTCCACACTTGAGACTAGCCCACAGGAGCCGCTAGTCGCTCTCGAATTGATTGGTCGGCAAATTGACCTGGACGGGAGTGTTGACGAGGAAGCGTGGGGAGAAGCAATCCCGGTCACAGACCTGAGACAGCAGGAGCCAGTCGAAGGGCAACCAGCATCAGAGGAAACGGAGATACGCGTCGCCTTTGATGAGGACGATCTCTATATCGCTGTCATTGCCTACGATGATCCGACTGGAATAATTGCGCGTCAGAAAGACCGAGACGCATCATTGTTCAGTGATGATCGTTTCCAGGTAATTCTAGATACGTTCCTCGACGGTCGTACCGGATACCGGTTTGAGATCAATCCAGCTGGAGCGATGGTCGATGGCCTCCTCAGCGGCCGAGGAAGTAGCTCCGGGCGAGGTGGAAGTGGGCGACCTGGTGGGTTCGGTGGGTCAGGCAACGCATGGGACGGGATTTGGGAAGCGCGTACCCAACGACGTCCTGACGGCTGGTCAGCTGAAATCCGCATCCCTTTCCGAACCTTGAATTTCAACCCCGATCTCACGGAGTGGGGCATAAACTTCCAACGGACAATCCGCAGGAAGAATGAAGATGTCCTATGGCGAGGCTGGCGCCGGTCCGAAGGTATGAGCCCTGTCTTTGCAGGTCGCTTACAAGGTCTTCGGGGCATGTCACAAGGCCTCGGCCTAGAGGCCGTCCCATCAACAATCGCTAGCATACGACACTCGCCCTGTAATGACGCTTCAGGTTGTGTACCCGGCTATGATGCCACGACTTTTCCGCGAGATCTAAGCCTTGACCTGAACTACAGCGTCACTTCAAGTCTTCGAGCCTCAGCTAGCATTAACACTGACTTTGCAGAGGTCGAGGCTGACCGAAGGCAGGTCAACCTAACGAGGTTCCCCCTCTTTTTCCCCGAACGCCGAGACTTCTTCTTGGAGGGGTCCGGAGTGTTTTCTTTCGCTCCCAGCCAGGGTGCTAACCCTTTCTACTCCCGAAATATTGGCCTTGATGAGCGGTCGGGGCAGCAGATTCCCATTCAATACGGCACCCGACTAACGGGACAAGCTGACGCTTATGAGTTGGGGTTCTACCAGATAGGTACGGGCGCACACACGTATTTCGACAACAGAACGGGCGTCGATAAAAACATCGACTCGGAAGATTTCACAGTGGCTCGCGCTAAGCGTAATCTATTCGAGCAGTCATCAGTCGGCGCTATCTATACGCGCCGCTCGCGCGTCGCAAACACTAACGGTGAAACCTACCCTGCCCACACCGCAGGGGTCGATTTGGATCTGCGAACCCGAAATTTTCTGGGCAACAAGAATCTCTCTCTGTCTACCTTTGCACTTTTCAATACCGATCCTCAGCGCGGTGGAAACTTTTTTAAGTCCCTCAGTCGCCTTTCAGCCCGGGGCCTAAGGCTCGTTTATCCTAACGATATTTGGTACGCCCACATCTCATACCGAGAGTTCGGCGACGATTACGACCCCGCCGTGGGCTTTGTGCGAAGAAATAACTTCCGACGAGTAGAACCCAACATCTCTTGGTCCCCTCGAGCCAGTGCCATCAGCTGGATCCGCAACTTCAATTTTAGCGCGCAATGGAGGAGGCAGTGGCAAATGGCCGGTCAGATGGCCGGCAACTTGGAAGAAGAAGAACTGCGCTTAAATCTATTTGGCATCAACCTTGAGAGTGGTGACGGCATCGACTTTTCTGCGACACGAACGCACGAGTTCTTGGACCGTGATTTTCGCGTTAGCTCTGATGTATCAGTCACCCCAGGCGATTATGAATGGTGGGAGTACCGAGTATTCGCCCGCACCGCCAGTTATCGTCAGGTTGGCCTCTTCGGAAGTGTAGCTAAAGGCGGCTTTTGGAACGGAGACCGAACACGCATTTTCGGTGGTTTCAATCTCCGTCCGGCATCTGGTATCAACTCGAGGGTTAACCTCGAGCGAAACAATGTCGTCATGCCCACTGGAGATTTCACAGCTAACGTATACAGCATTGAAACCCAGTGGACACCAACTCCTTGGGTTGGTTTCACCAATCAGGTGCAGTACGACGATGTAAGTGAGATCGTGGGCCTCTTTCTCCGGATGCGCTGGATCGTTAATCCTGGTAATGATGTGTATCTAGTCTATACTCATAATTGGCAGAATTACGGATCCGGCCTATTTGAGGACCCTGATTTAAGAACACTTTCAACAGGCAGTTCCGTGAAACTGAACTACACTTACCGGTTCTAGAGGCCAGATACCTCCTTCTAGAGTCAACAACCTCTCGGAACAGACACTGCTGCCAGGGTTAACCGACGGACCATGACCGAAACCTACGACCTCATTGTCGTTGGCGCCGGCCCCTGCGGAATCGCGGTCGGCGCAGCAGCCGAAAAGGCCGGGCTCTCCTGCGTCCTTTTCGATAAGGGATGCGTAACAAGCTCACTTTTGAGCTACCCGTACTACATGACCTTCTTCAGCACCGCTGTGATGCTTGAGGTTGGAGAAGTTTCGTTCACGATTCCTAATGCCAAGCCAACACGTCGCGAGGCCCTAGCCTACTACCGCAAAGTCATCGAACAATGTGGGATTAAGGTCCGTCAGTACGAAGAGGTCGTCGACATTTCAGGTGAAGACGGTGCTTTTTCAGTCACTACTCGTCTAGCGAATGGCGATAGGGTGGACCACCTAGCATCTGCAGTGGTGCTAGCAACTGGTGTATTCCACGAGCCCAACTACCTGGGTGCAGCTGGAGAAGACCTTTACAAGGTTTGCCACTACTACAAAGAGCCATATCCCTACTACGATCAGGACGTGCTAGTAGTAGGAGCAGGAAACTCAGCCGTAGAATCAGCACTTGAAATGTTCAGGAACGGCGCACGTGTATCGCTTGTTCACTTTCTCGACAAAATTGATAGCGGGGTGAAGGCTTGGGTTGTGCCTGACATTTCCAACCGTATTGAGAAAGGGGAGATTCCCGTCTATTGGCGTCACAGGGTAGCTGAGATCAAGCCAAAGACAGTGGTGCTGCAGTCTGAGGATGATGGTACCGAACAGGAGATTCTAAACGATTTTGTGGTCGCTCTTACAGGTTGGCGTGCTGACCACACGCTACTCAAGAGTTTGGGTGTTGCGATTGATCCCGAAACTGCAATCCCGGAGCATGATAAAATCACGATGGAAACCAATATCTCTGGGCTCTACATAGCTGGAGTGATGGCAGCTGGCCACAATGCCAACAAGATCTTTATTGAGAACGGTCGTGAACATGGTGAACTTATCGTCGCCCACCGCCTAGATCTTTAGACGCTCGCACATTGCGCCGGGCCAATATTACAGCCGCGGTTAATCCCCTGACAATGTGATTAAGCCGGCACAGCAATCTCCCGGCCATCCAGTGTCACCACCTCTAAGCCCCGCTTGACGTAAGCGAGCGCAAGAACCTGTCCATGGCGGGGAGACTGCACTGCAGAGGTAATCCATCCGACTGATTTGCCAGTACCATCGTTCGCAAAAAGTTCCTTTCCCTGAGGCGGCGTTGGTACATCGCCTAGCTCCAGGCGCTTCAGGTTGCGATTTACGTGGCCCCTGTCCCTAATGCGCACAATTACCTCTTGTCCGGTATAACATCCTTTGGTGTGATCAATTGCCCGATTCTCGATTCCGGCTTCGATAGGAATTGTTTTGTGATTCATGTCGCTACCAAATGCAGGACGGCTAGCTTCTACCCGCAGTGTCGACCACACACCCAACCCAGCGGGGACGGCCCCTCTTGCAACAAGCCCCCCCCATAGCTCTGTAACAAGACCGGTCGGCCCCAAGACAGAATAAGCCTCTGGCCATACCTCACCGGTACGCATCACCACCAGAGACTTTGCTGGTTCGCCAGCAGAAAACCACTCGCCCTCAGCTAGCTCACACAGTTTTTCAGCAGTTACTTTCTTGCCAAGAGCAATATCTGATAGCGCTTCCACACTATCAGGGCCAACCACCGTGATCTGTCCTAGCCGGCCCGAGGCGTCCTCGACAACCGCAAACCTAGGTGGCAGCAGCTTCCGGAAGCTCTTCAACAGAGGCTCCTCTCCAGCGACTGGAACATCTAACAAAAACCCTGTGGTTTCTTCATCTCCCAGGAGGGTGAGCCAAAGGTCGGTAAGCATCTTACCCTTGGGAGTTAGCACTGCGTGATACGTAGCACTGCCACCAAAAACCCCCATGTCCGACTGGACAAAGGCACGCGGCATTTGACCCGAAAGGATTCCGCTTAGCATCTGACTGGGCGATCGGCCAGAAACGATCACACGTGATCGATGGCTGCGATCGAAGACCGCAAACCGCTCGGTAGCCGCCAGGTACTCCTCTGCGGGATCACCGAAGTGGCGGACTACTGTCTGCCCTTGATAGTTAGTCACAATTCCACCCGCCCCTTCCATGCGGCTTAGGAGCGGACTTACCCGGTGCCTACTCAAAGTATTTCACCATCATCGCTCGCATCCCTACCCTCACGAAGATCACGCACCATCTTTTCCACTCGGCTGGCATCCGCTGCTGATGGTGACACTCGCAGATATGCCTGCAGTTGATCTGCAGCCTCTTTATGCCGACCCAAACGAGCCAAAATAACTCCTCTGGACCGGCTCTCACCTGATGCGGTTGGCGTAATCATTAACAAACGCTCGACAGCAGCTAGCGCTCGCACATGATCCCCAACCTTCACGTAAAGTCCCTTCAGGTTGGTCAACATCCTGAGAAGTATCTCACGCTTGGAGGCAGCCCTCAGAAAGGCATCCTGTAATCGAACCACACCTCCATATACTCGGTTGAGTAAATCCTGCGCCTCATCCTCAAAGTGAATCTTGCCACCGTGAAATGGGTCGAGCAGTAATGCCACCTCATTTCCTTTGTACCGAACTAGAAAGTGCCCCGGAAAATTCACTCCCTCGACAGGAAGGCCCAATCGCCAGCCAGTCTCAAGTAGCACCACCCCGAGAGTCAGAGGAATACCAAGACCGCGGTCGAGCACATCATTGAGGAATGAATTCCTGGGATCATAGTATGCATCACTGTTACCCCTTAGACCCCGACGTTCGTAGAGAGTATCAACAAGCTCTTGGAGCACGACCAGGGGGGCGGTTTCATCAGATAGCCTGTCTTTCACTTCTTCCCCAACTTGATCCAGCCGAGCCAGATACAATTCGACAGGTAACTGTGGATACTCTTCTTTAGCAATAAGAAGAGCACAGCGCGCCAGGTTTATCTCGCCCTCCGAGCAGGCAAGTTCGTCTGCAAGTTGTTGGCGAGGTGATAGGGCTGAAGGGGTCACTATTCTTCGTGGGTCACTCGTCATCACAAGTCAAAAGTGCTCGGCTTTCGTACCCTCTGTACAGCACGGGTTTCCGTAATGTTTGCAGTTATGGCCACACCCTGACATCCTGGAGATGCCAAAACGACCCTCAAGCCTAGAGGAGGCAATGATTAACAAGGCTAGAGATCAGCGGCCAAAGATCCGTCTTTCCCAGCTCAGTCACGGCGCCGGTTGAGCATGTAAGCTCGGCATGGCCGAACTGGCGCAGGTCCTGCGTCATGTGGTTCCAGTGGAAGATTCAAATGCCCTCGTCGGCCATTCTACGAGGGACGACGCCGCTGTGTACCTTCTGACCAAGGACAAGGCTATCGCTGTCACGGTCGATTTCTTTACCCCGATCGTGGACGATCCCTACGATTTCGGTCGCATCGCTGCTGCCAATGCTCTGTCGGACCTGTATGCAATGGGGGCACGTCCCCTTTTGGTGCTCAATCTGGTGGGTTTTCCACGAGCCCTTCTCTCAGAAGGAGTTCTAGAAGAGATCCTCAGAGGCAGCAACCAAGTGACTCACAAGGCTGGCATACCTACGCTAGGGGGCCATTCGATTGACGACCCAGAACCAAAGTTTGGAATGGTGGCGGTCGGCGAAGTCCATCCAGATAGGATCATAACTAACGCTGGAGCTCGTCCTGGGGATGCTATCGTCCTCACCAAACCCATTGGCTCCGGTGTGATCGCCACAGCTATTAAGGATGAGGTCGCTGGTGAGGACGTTATCTTGGATGCAGTCAATGTGATGAGCACATTGAATCAGACAGCCGCAGATGCAATGCTCGGCGTCGACGCACACGCGGCTACTGACGTCACCGGCTTCGGCTTACTGGGCCACCTTCACCAGATGTTACTAGCTTCAAGTGTTGCCGCGAGGGTTCAGGCCGACTCAGTGCCAATGATTACAGGGTCCCGTGAGCTAGCGAATGCGGGCTACATACCCGGTGGCACTCAACGAAATTTAGAAGACTTAGTCGACGCGCTCGATTTCGATGCAACGGTTGATGCAGACACACGAGCATTACTCAGTGATCCGCAAACCTCTGGTGGACTTCTAATATGCGTACCACCTAACCGACTCGATCAGCTCCTGGCAGACCTCGAAGGTAAGACGCCCGCCGCGGCCGTGGTTGGATCAGTCGTCAATGGTAACCCCGGACACATCACCGTCGAGTAGCTTTAGTCTAGCTCTTCTGGGATTTCCGTTTCTTCGGAGTTCTTTTCCCAGGACGATCCCCGTTCTTTGCTAGAGCAACCCGAATGACATCGTCCAAGTTCTCAGCCAGGTGAAAAATGAGCTGGTCGCGAACATCCTCGGGAATGTCTTCAAGATCAGCCTCATTTTCGACTGGAAGGATGATTTCGGTTATGCCTGCACGGACAGCCCCCAGCACTTTTTCTTTTATCCCACCAATAGGAAGTACTCTACCCGTGAGTGTCAGCTCCCCCGTCATCGAGATATCATGCCGGACCTTTTTCCCTGACACTGCAGAAACTAGGGCTGTGGCCATAGTAATTCCCGCAGACGGGCCATCCTTAGGAATCGCGCCCGCCGGGACATGAATATGAACCTCGCGGCCTTCTAGCGCTTCCTGTGGTATCCCTAAGCGTTCCGAGTTGGACTTGGCATAAGAGAGTGCCGCCCTTCCCGACTCTTTCATGACATCACCGAGCTGACCCGTGAGGACCAACCCACCCTCACCAGGCATGATGCTCGCCTCGACAAACATGATGTCTCCACCCATCGGCGTGTAAGCCATGCCCGTAGCCACCCCAACCATATCCTCTTCAGACTTACGCTCCGGATGTACTCGGGGCCTGCCCAACAGTTCGCGAATATTCTTAGCGGTGGCATTGATTTTCTTGATCTTACCACTGGCAATCTGCCTTGCGACCTTACGTGCGAATTTTCCGACCTCGCGCTCAAGCTGCCTAACGCCTGATTCACGTGTATAACTTTGGATGATGACTGAAACCGCGGCGTCAGTCATCTTCAGCTCCCCTTCTGTGAGGCTGTTTTCTTTCCTTTGCCTAGGAAGGAGATACTTCTTCGCAATCTGAAGTTTTTCAACTTCGGTGTAGCCCGCGAAGTCAACCCGTTCCATACGGTCAAGAAGTGGCCCAGGAATTCGGTCGAGGTAGTTCGCCGTGGCGATAAAGAGGACTTCCGAAAGGTCGAAGGGAATTCCTAGGTAATGATCGACAAAATTCGAGTTTTGAGCTGGATCAAGCACCTCTAGTAGCGCTGAGCTAGGGTCACCCTGGAAGGAGACACCAAGCTTATCGACTTCGTCAAGCAAGAACACAGGGTTTCTTGACTTAGCCTGCCGCATACCCTGGATTATCCGTCCTGGCATAGCTCCCACATATGTGCGCCGGTGACCTCTAATGTCAGCCTCGTCACGGGCACCTCCCAGTGATATGCGCACATACTTACGGTCTAGAGATCTTGCTATCGACTGGGCTATCGATGTTTTTCCAACACCGGGTGGACCGACAAACAGTAAGATCGGGCCGCGACCGATCTGCTCTTCCAGGCGATCACTCCCCTCGTCACTCTCGCCTTCAGCTTCCTCGTCCGCCCCAGCGATATCGTCGTCCGCATTCTCCTCTGCTGCCCGATCCAACTGCAGCTTCCTGACGGCCATAAACTCCAACACTCGATCCTTGACGTCCTCGAGTCCGTGGTGATCTTCGTTCAGGATTTCCTCAGAATACTTCAGGTTGATCTTTTCCTCAGTCCGTTCCTGCCACGGCAAGTCCGTAATCCACTCTAAATAGGTGCGAATCACCTGGTATTCAGCTGACTGGGGGCTAGTGCGCTCTAGGCGCTTCAACTCCCTGTCAACCTCCGAAGACTGATCTTCACCGAGCTTTAACTCGTCGATGCGTTGACGTAGTTCTTCGATGTCATCTCGCTCTTCTTCCTCACCCAACTCTTTCTGAATCGCCTTAAGCTGCTCTCGCAAAAGCATCTCACGCTGCCGTTCGCCGAGTTCTGACTGCACCTTGGCCTGGATATCTTCCTGGGCATCCATTCGTGCAAGCTCACGCTCCACTGCGACGAGACACTCACGCATGCGCTTCTCATCATCGAGCATTTCAAGAAGTCTCTGTTTCTCCTCAGTCTCGAGCTCTAGATAGAAAGCAACCAAATCAGAGAAGGGGCCCGGCTCATCTAAGCCCTGGATCAGCTGGTTGAGTGCCTCGGCAGGAACGCCCCTCCGTGCACCGAGCTCAGCCGCGCGATCTCGGAGCTCTCGATCTAAAGCCTGAAACGAGGGGTCTTCTGGGTCTCCAGGTGTGAGACGTTCTACATCGAGAAGAACAGCGTGGAGCATCGACTGACCTTCATCGTGATAGGACAAAGCTTGCGCACGCGTCTCGCCTTGAACGAGCAGCTGCACACCGCCCCTGACCCGGTGCGTCTGAATGATCCGCACAATAGTTCCAACTGCATACAAATATTCGGGTGCAGCCTCGTCAACATTCTTCCTTTGAGCTACCGCAAAAAGACGCCTATCCCCATCCAGCGCCTCCTGGACTGCTTCCACTGTTCCAGCACGGCCAGCAGAAATCGGGACAGCAACTCCCGGATATACGACGGTGTCGCGCAGCGGCAGAACCGGAAGGGTGTATCGCTCTGTCGATGGGTCTTTTGTCTGCTCCCCACCCTTATCCGCCGCGGGGGCGGATTTGTCACTCTTTGTCAGTTTCTTAGCTCCGAGATTTCTATGATTTCGATGTAATGCCGGATGAGTTGTGGCACAACCAGACAAGAATGACCCTTCTAGAGCCAATTGATTCTCACCGGGACCACGCGACTCCTACTATTATAGCGCTCTTCCGGACCTTGTTCCTGCCACTTTATCCGTCTCGGAAGGTCAGTTACGTTGGCACCTCCCTTAAGCTCGCGCCACTCGCAGGGTATCCGGCATGGGCGATCTATTGGATGGCATCACGTGGTTCGGCGGCCCGTCGGTCCAAATACGGCGCGACAGGGTAGAGGTTCGCGTGGACCCGATCGGTCTCACAGAAGACCCAGCGGCTGACCCCGTGCTATTAGCACACCCCCACTACGACAACTTCTCCGAAGATGACATAGTGCGGATGCAAACGTACGACACTTTATTAGTCGCCCCTGCACCTATGAAGAAAGTGCTCGCGGATGTAGACCATGTCCTGCATCCTGATGACATGCTTCAGCTTGATGGTTTCGACATACTCGCAGCCCCCGCGTACAACGTTGATAAGAAGTTTCATGCTCCTGAGCGTGGCTGGCTTGGTTATGTCTTCACCACTCGCCAAACCACTTATTATCACGCTGCCCCCTAGAACCTTACATGACTCGAGTGAGGAACCCGACAACAGACTCTAGCCGATCAATGGTTACCAGTACGAAAGGCATTGTTGCAACTAGTCATCCGCTTGCAACTGGAGCTGCGGTCCAGATCCTGGAGGCGGGAGGGACGGCAGGAGATGCGGCAGTTGCAGCAGCGGCCGTACTGAACGTAACCGAGCCCCATATGACAGGTATCGGTGGTGATATGTTCATGATCTTTTGGTCCGCCTCTGAAGGGCAACTTTCAGGACTGGACTCCAGTGGACAATCCGGTTCTAAGACAGACCCTCAAGCGCTAATCGACCAAGGACTAGAGAGTGTTCCGGAAACCGGGCCGAAATCGGTTACTGTGCCCGGAGCTCTTGCTGGCTGGCAAGCACTGCTCGATAGATACGGCTTGATGTCTATGGCCGATGTTCTAGCACCAGCAATCCGCATCGCTGAAGATGGCTTCCTGCTCACACCTATTGTCGCACAAGAATGGGCGGACTCGTCCAGTTTATTACAGGTCGACGAAGGCGCGAGGGCCACCTACCTAAGAAAAGGACAAGCGCCTCGAGCTGGAGAACGAATTACCAACCTAGACCTTGCAAACTCCCTCCGGACAATCGCGCAGAATGGGATCGATACTTTCTATGGTAAAACACTTGGACAGAAAATCACCGACGGTCTCGACAAGCTCGGCGGCTATTTGACAATCGAAGATCTTGCTGACCATACAGTTAGATGGGTAGAGCCGATGAGTGTCGATTATAAGGGCTATACCCTCCATGAAATCCCACCAGCAGGGCAAGGCATAGCTGCCCTGCAGATGATCAAGATACTGGAAGAATTTGATGTTGGTGGAATGAGACACAATTCAGTCGAATACCTGCACACACTGATTGAGGTGAAGCGGCTAGCCTACGCGGACCTAGAGAGACACATAGCCGACCCCGCTCACATGACAGTGCAGCCAGAATCTTTGTTAGATGGAAAGTACCTTAAACATCGGGCAACCTTGATTAACCCGTGTGGAGTATCGGAAAACCCAGATCCTCGAGGGCTATATACTGAATCTGAAACGGTGTACCTCACAGTCGCAGATCAGTACGGCAATATGATCTCGTTTATCAATTCGCTCTGCGGGTACTTCGGGTCGGGTGTGGTTATCCCAGAAACTGGGATTCTGCTCCAGAATCGGGGTAGTGGATTTACACTTGAAGCCGGACACCCCAATCAAATTGCACCGAGAAAAAAACCACTGCACACAATCATACCAGCATTCGTTACTCAAGAAGAGAAACCCCTATTGTCCTTTGGGGTCATGGGGGGGTCAATGCAACCACAAGGGCAGATTCAGGTGCTCCTCAATATGATCGAGTTTGGAATGGACATTCAACAAGCAATTAATGCACCTCGCTTCCGACACTTGAATGGCGTAACCGTTGCGGTGGAGAATCTCGACCCAGAAACAACTCAGGCCCTGCAACATTTAGGACATAAACTGGAGGACCCTTCGCAAACGACGTTTGGTGGCAGTCAAGCCATCTTGAATCTAGGAG
>Ga0310344_10003027_pt1 | contig 12584 bp, 11 predicted proteins | sample HC15DNA20200_MG_FD_203801 | JGI IMG/M metagenome (GOLD analysis project Ga0310344, IMG submission 203801) | Marine microbial communities from station ALOHA, North Pacific Subtropical Gyre - HC15-DNA-20-200_MG | ecosystem: Environmental > Aquatic > Marine > Oceanic | place: Pacific Ocean: North... | reverse complement strand
GGTGTGTTCCGGGACGTGGAGGCCACCACGGTACGGGTCGTTGTGTATTAATACATCACCCTCATCAAGCGACTCTATGGGAAACTCTTCCGCACAAGTCTTTATGAGTAGCGGCATGCCGCCAATCATTGCAGGGCAGAACTCCGCCACTGCAATCATATCGCCCTTATCATCTGCAAGCGCGCACGTGAAATCGAGGCCCTCGTTGAAGATAGTAGAATAAGAAGTCTTCATCAGAGTAATGCCCATCTCACGGCAAATCGATACCATGGTGGAATCGATAATATTCATAGTGACCATGTCCATGTGTTAATACCCCTTCAATTGTACCTTAGTTTGTTCGTTGGCTCTTGTGGCGTTTTCTCATGGAAACCTTACAATGTATAAATAGAAAATTAAGAAATTATAGTTGGAGGAGAATAAAATGGCTATAAGCGATGAACTTCTAAAAATTGCAAGGGATAACCTCTATACTGCTATAATATCCGATACTCTCGATTCAAAGGGATACTTAAAGCAAGCCTTACCGTCTACTATAAGACCTCTGGATGAAAGTTTAATCTTATGTGGACGAGCTCGGACTGGCCTTTATATGCCGATTTATCACGATGATGAAGAATTAAATGTCTATGAGCACGAAATTGCTTTAGTGGATAGCTTGCAGGATGGGGATATTGCCGTTTTCTCTTGTGCTCAAAATAAGCGCATTGCCCCTTGGGGAGAACTTCTTTCCACTGCTGCGCATGCACGAGGGGCTACTGGGTGCGTTACTGATGGCCTTGTGAGAGATGTTCGCCTAATTCGACAGATAAAATTTCCGGTATTTGCTGGAGGAATTGGACCACTAGACACAAAGAATCGAGCAAAAATGATGATGGCAGATGTTCCAACTGAAATAGGAAATGCAAAAATTTCGTCAGGTGACTTGGTTTTTGGTGATGTGGACGGAGTAGTGGTAATTCCTGCCGATATATCCGAAGAGGTTATACAGAGTTCTATGGAAAGAATATCAGAAGAAGATAAGGTCAGGAGGGAATTGAGTCGAGGAATAAAATTAAACGTTGTTTTTGAGAAGTATGGGATCTTATGAAGAGCTAATTGACGCGTCTTAATATAAAGCAACCGTCGGCAAACATTTTCCTCTGTAATCAATTTCACCAATAAGACCAGTTTTTATTCTAAGGAAACATTTTTATGAAATTTGTCGCTGCTGATAGCCGGGTAGCAAAACTCCGGGGCATATTCTTTATGTGCCTTACAACTGTGTTGATGTTTCCTATTCTAAACGCTGCGGGCAAATACCTCTCTATGGAATATACAGTCTGGCAGATAATTTGGGTTCGATCTATCAGTCACTTTTTTGTGATGTTGGCGTTATGTGCACCTGGGTTTGGTCTAGTACGTGTGTTTTCCACAAGCAAACCAGTATTACAAATTTTTCGCTCAACGCTGCAGATTGGAGCAATGTACCTATTTATTGCTTCGCTTATTGTTCTGCCTCTTGCAACGGTAACCTCAATTACTTTCACTGCAGCATTTATGGTTATTGTTTTATCTATACCTCTGCTGGGCGAAAGGGTTGGTATACGACGATGGGTGGCGGTAGTTATAGGTTTCGGCGGAGCAATTGTCATTATTCGACCCAATGGAGAGTTTTTTGATTGGGCGAGTCTTATGGCATTAGGAGCTGCGTTCTGTTATGCGTTGTTTCAAGTTTTGACAAGAAAATTGGCTCCTCACGATGATACACGTACCACAGCAGTTTATACTGTATTAGTTACACTAATAGTTTCATCTTTTATCGCACCATTTGGTTTTAGCTATCCTATCGATACCATGACGTGGATACTATTTGTGGCATTGGGTGTTTGTGGCGGGTTAGGCCATTATTTTCTTATAAGGGCTTATGAAACTGGTGAAGCTTCTGTGTTATCGCCTTTTGATTACGGGCAACTCATAGGTGCCACAATACTCGGGTATCTAATTTGGGGTGATTTTCCAGATGCTTGGACATGGCTTGGGATAGTCATAATTGTAGCTTCAGGTATTTATATTGCCCACCGAGAAGCGTGGCTTGCTCCAAATAAGTAATTTTTAATTATAAAAAGCTAACAGAGATAGAAGGAAACATTATGCTTGAAGTACCACCGTTATTAACCATACGAAGGGATTTTCATCGCCCTGATTCTAAAAAATTAGAAAAGTTAAGGGGTGCTCTAACCGGGAATATTGCAGATTGCTTGGGAGGTAGAGCGAGTCTCGGTACTGGCATTAAGCCGTTATCCATTGCAACAAAAAATATGCAATCAGTTATAGGTTCAGCAATTACTTGCTATAACGCTCCTACAGATCAGTTGGGGGTAGTTGGGGCGTTGACAGAGGCTAGGGAAGGCGACGTTGTTGTTGCCTCTACCGAAGGCTGTACCAGCACAGCAGTAGTTGGTGATTTAATGTTAGGTATTGCCAATAATATTGGCGTTGCGGGCGTAGTGACAGATGGTGCTGTTAGGGATGTTAATGGGATCCTTAAGGTAGAAATTCCTATCTTCTGTTCTGGTGTTAATCCTGATTCTCCTTCGCGTACTGGGCCCGGACATGTTGGATTTCCAGTTGTTATTGGAAACCGTACAATACATTCCGGTGATATTATTATTGGAGATACTGATGGAGTAGTGGTGGTTCCACAGCAAGAATTAGATTTTGTAATCGATAAACTTGAATTAGTTCAAGCTTCCGAATCTGAAATGGAATCTAAAGTGGAAAATGGTCTAAAAATTCCGGATTCCTGGCGTAATATTCTCAATTCTGATAGAACAAAATATTTGGATTAGAAGATTGCATGCTCAAAATGTGTTAGTGATGCAGGGTCTTGTCTCCAAAGCATGTTTGCTTTAGTTACGTGTCGTTGCAAATCTTTATTGTATTAGTGCCTATTTTCTGGTTTCGAGAGGGTGATTTTTGAATGGTAATTCTTTTCCGATGGTTATTAATGGCTAGTTTAGGGGTATTGGTTATGACTGCAGAAGTTAATGCAATTGACTTAGAAAATACGCTTTATTTGGATCTAGAGCATGGCCGTGTAGTAATAGAGCTGAAGCCTGATCTTGCACCAAAACATGTGGAGCGTATTAAGGAATTATCGCGCTTGGGGTTTTATGACGGACTAAAATGGCACCGTGTAATTGATGGTTTTATGGCTCAGACAGGTGATCCTAAAGGAATAGGAACTGGAGGATCTGACAAAGAAAATCTAGAAGCGGAATTTTCTTCAGAGCCACATCTTCGAGGAACAGTGTCAATGGCTCGATCCCAGGATCCTGATAGCGCTAACAGCCAGTTTTTTATTGTCTTTGCTCCAGCTGCGTGGCTTGATGGCCAGTATACTGTCTGGGGTAAAGTTACAAATGGTATGGAGTTTGTCGATCAGATTGAGAAGGGTGATAGTCAGACAGGTCAGGTCGAAAATCCTGATATTATTGTTCGAATGCAGGTAGCTGCAGACGAAAAATAGGAATGTGGCAGGATAATTGATGCAAGAACTAATACAAAGCTATGTGCATGGTGCTAGTAATGTTCCATTGCTAGGAACAACAATTGGCCAACAGTTTGATAAAACAGTTGAACAATATGGTGCAAGAGATGCACTTGTTGTATGTCACCAGCATGTGCGGTGGACTTATTTCCAGCTTAAGGAAAAGGTTGATGCGATCGCGTTAGGGCTGATATCGCTTGGTTTAGAGCGTGGTGACCGGGTCGGAATTTGGTCCCCAAATAATTCTGAGTGGGTGGTAACACAGTTTGCGTGTGCTCAAACTGGACTAATTCTTGTTAATATCAACCCGGCCTATCGTACTTCGGAATTAGAATATGCTCTGAATAAAGTGACATGTAAGGCCTTGATTGCGGCTGAAACGTTCAAATCTAGTGATTATTTAAAAATTTTGCGAGAACTCGCCCCTGAACTTGATAGTTGTCAGCCTGGAAAACTAAAAAGTAAAATTCTTCCACATTTAAAAATAGTTATTAGATTGGGAGAAGAAAAGTGTAAGGGTATGTACAATTTTTCCGAGCTTGAAAATTTTGGGGGTGAGTTGGAAAAACAGAAAATGGATTTGCTCAAGCGTAAATTGCAATTCGATGATGCAATTAATATTCAATTTACTAGCGGCACAACTGGATTTCCTAAGGGAGCAACATTAACCCATCATAATATTCTTAATAACGGGTATTTTAATGGTCAGGCTCTAAATCTTTCTGAAGAGGATAAAGTCTGCATACCTGTCCCACTATATCACTGTTTTGGTATGGTGATGGGTAATGTGATGAGCACTGTATTTGGAGCTACAATGGTATACCCAAGTGAGGGCTTCGACCCTCTAGAAGTGTTACGTGCTGTTGAATCGGAGTGTTGCACAGTGCTTTACGGTGTTCCTACGATGTTTATTGCCGAGCTTGATCACCCGGAGTTTGACTCCTTTAACTTAACCTCATTGCGTACCGGCACTATGGCAGGTTCTCCGTGTCCGATCGAGGTAATGAAAAGAGTTATAGGCGATATGAATATGAAAGAAGTTACCATTGCTTATGGCATGACAGAAACTAGTCCAGTGAGTTTTCAAAGTTCTGTTGATGATACTTTAGATCGCCGGGTATCCACAGTTGGCCGAGTTCATCCGCATGTCGAGGTAAAGATAGTGGATCATGAAGGTATTGTAGTTCAGCCCGGGGAACCAGGGGAATTACTTACTCGTGGTTATTCCGTAATGTTAGGTTACTGGGATGATTCTGAGAAAACGACAGAGGTTATTGATCGGGCTGGCTGGATGCATACAGGGGATCAGGCCACCATTGATAAGCACGGTTTTTGTAAAATTGTTGGAAGAATAAAAGATATGGTAATTCGCGGGGGTGAAAACGTTTACCCTCGGGAAATTGAAGAATTTCTTTATAAACATCCAAAAGTTCAAGATGTTCAGGTTATAGGTGTGCCAGATGAAAAGTACGGTGAAGAGCTATGTGCATGGGTTTGTTTAAAAGAGGGGGAAACTTCCAGCCTTGAAGAGATAAGGAAATTTTGTGAAGGGCAAATTTCTCACTACAAAGTTCCCAGATATATCAAATTCGTAGATAGTTTCCCAATGACTGTAACTGGAAAAATACAGAAGTTTAAAATGCGGGAAATTACATCAATAGAACTATCAAAAACAACTTAATGCGTCTTCGTCGTAGAACGTTTGAAAAACAAACTTCCACATATGACCTAACGATTTTTCTACATTTTCTTCCAATTTCCGATTTGTTCAAAAGCGTGAGCTGCTTGAATTACTGTTGCATCATCGTATCGTTTCCCAATCAACATCATACCAATTGGTAAGCCATTATTCATTCCACAGGGAATGTTGATACCCGGGTGTCCAGAGCAGTCAAATGGTGCGGTATTGCTAAGCATGTTTAGAGCCTTATCCACATATTCCTCATTGGAACAATCAGGTGCTGGTAATTTTGTTGCTTGTTGGGGTAGCGTTGGTAGGGCTAATAGATCTACGTCCTCTAATGCTCGGTCGTAAGATTCTCTCAATTTTCTACTAAGATTTTGTCCCTTAGCATAATAATGACCATGATAATTTTGGTGCATATACTCGCCTAACAACATAACTAATTTAACCGTTACTGATAAATCGTCAGGTTTTTGTTGCCAGCCATTTGCGTAAGCATCAAGAAGCGAAGTATTGTAATATCCTTCCCAATTTGTGCCCATGCTATTTCCTTTCAGCATTAATTCTGTAGCGCCCTCGACTGCGACTGCATTCCATATGTCAAGACCCAGTGAATGCATTGGGATTGATACCTGTTTCACTTTAGCGCCGAGTTTTTTAAACCGATTAATAGACGTTCTAACTTTCTGATCTACAGCTTTCTCACTGTTTTCCCGGCCAAAACCCTCTTTTAAAATACCGATTGTCATGCCTTTAACGCCTTTACCTAAGGCGCTTCTGTAATTTTGTGTCTTAGTTCCGATTTGACGTGGATCGAGACCATCTGAACCAGCTACTACTTGGAGCAATGTTGCAATGTCCTCGACGTTGTCTGCCATAGGCCCTGTATGGTCCAGAGTTTGCTCAATAGGAAAAACACCGGTGTAAGGAACTAAACCATGTGTTGGTTTGTGCCCATATATACCTGACCAGCATGCCGGTATACGAATTGAACCCCCTTGGTCTCCTCCCATTGCCATATCAGCTTCTCCAACTGATACTAAAACGGCACAGCCGGCTGACGATCCACCAGATGAGTAGCCCTTTTTATATGGATTTTCCACCATCCCAGTAGCTGGTGTCGCACTACCACCGTCAAAACATAGATAAGTATTGGCTGCTTTTCCTACTATTGTACCACCGGCATCCAGTATTCTTGTAACCACCGTTGCGTCTATATCAGGTACATACCCTTCTAGCACCGAAGCGCCATTCATCATTGGCACACCCGCAAGACAAATATTATCCTTTAATACAATTTTTTTCCCAGAAAGTAGACCCTTGTTCTTACCCTTTATGTCACATTTCCAGTACCAGGCATTATATCGGTTATCAGTTTTTTCCGGCCTGTAACCGGGGGATCGTGGGTACTTTACAGGTAGTTTTGGTTCAACCAGATCATCCAGTTTATTGTAGGATTGAATCGTGCCAGCCATCATGCCTTGAAAGGATTCAGCGTCATCAATTGATAGAGACATACCATAAGAATCTGCGATATCCAGTATCTCCTCAATTGTAGGTGTACGAACTGTTGGAAATTTTGTCATGATACCTCTCCGTAATCTTTTTATCTTGCAATTAAAAATTACTTACTAACAACCTCGGTACAAATGTACCTTTGCACGTTACCTTCAATTAAATGTCCATACTCTTGTCCCCACTTAGCTCTATATTGTGAGTTGTTGTGAAGATCCATAGCCTTCTCGTCAACAAACCGTTCATAGGTATTAAAGTGCGTGGGATCCTCAGTATCCTGACCTACAAAAAAACCAACGGTACCGGGTTCGCTTTGCCTTACGTATTCCCCTATTTCCTCCAGTGCTTTAAGTAATTCAGGCTCACAGCCAGGTTTAGACTTCAGATGGGCATTTAGTGTGATCATATACGCTTCCTGTAACTTTTCTCTTTGTTAGGACCTTTGAGTAGAGGAGTCAATTACAGGAAATACTATTCGAATTAATTTGGTTTGTTTTGTTAAATAATAAAAGTAAAAACAGATAAAGACTTTTCCAAATTCAACTGTTCAAGTTATGAAGTTAGGGTAGTTATGAAGAATGGGATAAATATGGGAAATAATATTGAAAATGATATACATATACGAAGTCATGGATTTGAGGATCTAGTTATAGGTATGACAGCAGAATATCGCCGGGTAATAACTCTAGAGGATGTAAAAACATTTTCAGAGGTTTCGGGGGATATAAACCCATTACATCTAGATGAGACTTTTGCGTCCCGTACAATGTTTAAAAGTAGCATTATACATGGTATCTACACGGCCTCCTTTATATCGGCCGTAATAGGCACTCAGTTACCAGGCCCCGGTTGTATTTATTTGAGTCAAAGCTTGCGATTTCTTAAGCCAGTTCGTGTCGGAGAGGAAGTGAAGGCTGTAGTAATTGTAGGAGAACTTTTTCACGAGAAACATCGCGTGAAAATGAAGACGGAATGTCGAGTTGATGATAAAGTGGTATTAACGGGAGAGGCTCTAATTCAAGTCCCGACTCGGGCGGAAGTTCAAACCTTGACAGAAACAGGTTAAAGCTGGCCAATGAGTGGGCAAAGGCCTATTCTTTGCGCCGTTTCTGAGACTGGTTGTTTCCATTAGAGATTTTAATAACAGGAGTTAGCGCTACTATGCGCATTTTCAGAGATTGGCGCAATGTACCTAGTGAGGGACGTGGTGCAATCGTTGCGATTGGTAATTTTGACGGTGTTCATCTCGGCCATCAGGCTGTGATTTCTAGCGCTCATGCTATTTCGCGAGATGCAGGCTTACCTCTGGGAGTGCTTACTTTTGAACCGCACCCCCGTACAGTATTAGGTCATTCTACAGGGCAATTTCGCCTCACACCGTTTAGGGTAAAATTACGAGAAATAGCAGCTCTTGGTGTTGATATACTTTATCTTGCTCGTTTTGATATAGAGTTTGCGTCTTTGACAGCAGATCGTTTTATTGGCGATCTCTTAATTTCAGGACTTTGTGTATCCCATGTGGTAGTTGGTTACGACTTTGCATTTGGTAAGGGGCGGAAGGGCAACTATTCGTTGTTGAAGCGTTATGCAGATAAGGGGTTCTTTCAAGTGACACAAGTGGATGTTTCTCGATCTGATTTGGGAATTTACTCTGCTAGTCAAGCCCGAGACTTTTTAAACTCGGGCGATGTTGTCAGTGCATCAGGTATTTTAGGTAGACTTTGGGAGATCGAAGGGCGCGTGCAAACTGGGGAAAGGCGTGGTCGTGAACTAGGTTTCCCTACCGCCAATTTGGCTGTTTCAGAATCTATGCTTCCGGCTTTTGGTGTTTACGCAATGTGGGTGGAGATAGAACAAGGGGAAGGGGCTCAGTGGTGGCCAGCCGTCGGTAATTTGGGATGTCGCCCGACCTTTGAACAATCAGAAATAATATTAGAAGTGCATATACTTGATTTCAGTCAAGATATATACGGTAAACGACTGAGAACACGATTTGTGCAGTATATTCGACCGGAGCAGCGTTTCAAAGGATTGGAAGCTCTAAAGGGGCAGATAACTAAAGATATTGCGAAAGCCCGAAAAATTTTAAAAATTAGTACAAGACCCGATGCCAATTCTTCTATGATTAAATATTAATTAATATAATGGATTAACATTATGGCCGCTGATTATCGTAATACAGTATTTCTACCCCGGACGGATTTTTTGATGAAGGCAAAATTGCCTGAACGCGAGCCATCGATGCTGGAACGGTGGAAAAAACTCGAGATATACCAAAAGCTGCGTGAGAGCTCTAAGGGTAGAAAAAAATTTGTATTACATGATGGGCCACCGTACGCAAATGGTCATATTCACCTTGGTACTGCACTGAATAAAATTCTTAAAGATATGGTGACAAGAAGTCAGCAGATGTTGGGAAACGACGCCATCTATGTCCCGGGTTGGGATTGTCATGGATTGCCAATCGAATGGCAAATTGAACAACGTTATCGAAAGGAGGGGCGGGATAAAGACTTAGTTCCAATAACCCAGTTTAGAGAAGAATGTCGATCTCACGCAGAACATTGGATTGAATTGCAGAGAGAAGAATTTAAGCGGTTGGGTGTAATGGGGGATTGGAGCAATCCATACACTACAATGAGTTACGCTGCTGAGGCTCAAATTGTTCGCGAATTAGGAAAATTTCTTGTAGATGGCAGTCTTTATAGAGGTTCGAAACCAGTTATGTGGTCTCCTGTGGAGAAGACTGCTTTAGCTGAAGCTGAAATTGAATATCAAGACCACACTTCTTCAACAATCTGGGTTCGATTTCCTATTGTAAAATGTGCACGTTCAGAATTGATTGGAACATCAATTGTTATCTGGACAACAACTCCTTGGACTATTCCTGGTAACCGTTGCGTTTGTTATAGTAAAACGATTCCTTATCAGGTTATCGAGGTGTTGGAAGTAGCAGAAGATAGTCTGGCGCGAGAAGGAGAGAGCCTGTTGGTTGCTGCTGAATTAATAGATAATATAGTTAAGGTTGGAAAAATTTTAGATTGGCGCGTCCAACATGAAATTGTTGATGAAAATGAATTGAGATCAACTATTTGCAAGCATCCTCTTGCTGAATCTGGTTATGGTTTTGAAGTGCCTCTAATTCCAGCCGAGCATGTTACCACCGAACAGGGCTCAGGATTTGTGCACACTGCACCTGGTCATGGTCTTGAAGATTTTGATGCTGTAGTCGCTTACAATGTAGAAATATCTAGTCCAAATCTTGATTTGGATGATAGAAAAGAAATTGAAATTCCGGAGACAGTTGGGGATGACGGAAAATTTATGGATCATGTCCCACTGTTTGCGGGTCAACATGTTTACAAAGCAGATGAACCTGTTGCGGGAGCATTGTTAAAGGCGGGGAGCCTTTTAGCACAAGGTAAGTTGGTGCATTCCTATCCCCATTCTTGGCGTTCTAAAGCACCATTGATTTTTCGTAATACGGCACAATGGTTTATTAGTATGAGCCATAATTCTTTGCGGGATAAGGCGCTTACTGCCATTGATGCAGTAAAGTGGATACCGTCTTCAGGTCAGAGACGAATACGCTCAATGATTGAAACGAGACCTGATTGGGTAGTTTCTCGTCAGCGTATATGGGGTGTCCCAATCACAATATTTGTAAATAAAAAAACCGGCGAACCTCTTCGTGATCCAATTGTTATAGATCGTATCGCAGATGCTATTGAAAACGAAGGAGCTGAAGCATGGTTAGATAGTGATAATGATCGATTTCTATCTCCAGAGTACAATCCAAAAGACTATGAGAAAATTACAGATATTTTAGACGTATGGTTTGACTCTGGATCTACTCACACATTCGTTTTGGAGACACGATCAGATTTAATGTGGCCTGCCTCACTTTATTTGGAGGGGTCGGATCAACATCGAGGGTGGTTTCATTCCTCTCTGTTGGAAGCTTGTGGTACTCGTGGTAGAGCACCCTATGAGGCTGTTTTAACTCATGGATTTGTAGTGGATGGGAATGGTCGCAAGATGTCTAAATCGAGTGGCAATGTGGTAGCTCCGCAAGAAGTTATTGATCGTTACGGTGCTGATATTCTGAGATTATGGGTAATGGCTTCAGATTACTCGGAAGATTTACGGATGTCAGATGATATATTGAAGCACCAAACCGATGCGTATAGACGAATTCGAAACACATTTCGCTATCTTTTGGGAAACCTTGCAGACTTTGATGATTCAGAAAAACTCAAACGTTCAGAAATGCCTGAGCTAGAAAAATGGGTTCTGCACCGACTATGGGAGTTAGATTCTGAAGTCCGGCGACGTTGTGTGGAATATGACTTTCACGGAATATTTACCCTTTTACATAATTTTTGCAGTGTTGAGCTTTCAGCATTCTACTTCGATGTTCGGAAAGATTCACTATATTGTGATCAGGCTAGCAGTACACGTCGGCGCAGCGCCCGAACGGTGCTTGATAATATATTTGAATGTTTGACAGCTTGGTTTGCTCCATTTTTGTGCTTTACGTCAGACGAAGCCTGGTTATTGCGGAATTCCAACGGGGATAGCAGTGTACATTTAAGGGATTTTCCATTAATACCTGAAGTATGGTGCGACAAAAACTTGGCAGATAAATGGTCTAAGTTACGCACTCTTCGCCGGGTTGTAACTGGAGCGTTAGAAATAAAAAGAGCTGAAAAATCAATTGGATCCAGCCTTCAGGCAAACGTAATACTATTTGTTAACGATATTTATCGCCAGAGTTGTGATGGAATAGATCTTCAAGAGCTTTTTATTACTTCCAATGCATATTTTGGCTCCGGTGACATACCCGAATTTTCTTTCGCTCTTGAAGAAGTCCCCGATATTAGTGTTGTAGTTAAGATAGCTGATGGTGAAAAATGTGCTAGGTGTTGGCAAATTTTACCAGATGTAGGATCTGTAGGAGGACAACCTGACCTGTGTAAAAGGTGTGCGGATGCAGTTAGGGTGCATCAGGAGAAATTAGGATAGAGAAAAGTATGTTTGGCTACGTAATGATTGGCATACTGGCATGATTAGGCGTGGTGTGCTAATTGCGATATTGGCTCTAATTATTGATCAACTAACAAAGTGGATAGCTCACGATTATCTTTGGAACCCATTTACCTACATTCGTCTAACAGATTTTCTCAATCTTACCCCAGTACAAAATAGTGGGGTAAGTTTTGGATTGTTTCAAAGTGATAGCAATTTAGGGGTATGGGTAATTTCAGTATTTTCCCTAATTATTACTGCTGGTCTTGCATTTTGGATGATACGTTCCAAACGTACTTGGGTCGTAGTAGCATTAGGGCTTATAATTGGGGGCGCATTAGGGAATGTAATTGATCGTTTGCGTCTTGGTTGGGTAATTGATTTTATTGATTTTCATGTTGCAAATTGGCATTGGCCAGCTTTTAACATTGCTGATGCAACTATTTCTATCGGAGTATTAATCATGTTTATCGATGGGTTGTCGAAACCGTCAAAAACGCCTAAATAGTTACGATGTTGTATTTTTTTAGTAAAATATTTCCTCAACATTATTTATCTTGCGTCTATATGGCGTTTTTCGCGCTTTTTATGGTCGTAGTTAGTGCGTGTGGAGGCCCAGGTAATACTCTTGGATTTGGGAAAAGTCCACCAGACGAGTTCGCTGTTGTTCGCACACCCCCGTTGACAGTACCGCCTGACTATTCTTTGCGACCTCCCGAGTTAGGGGCATCGGGCTTGCGAGAAGAACCTATTAGTCTTCAGGCGCAAAAACAGGTGTTTGGCACTACAAATGATTTGAAAATGAAGCCTAATTCAGAAGGTGAG
>Ga0310344_10003026_pt1 | contig 12585 bp, 10 predicted proteins | sample HC15DNA20200_MG_FD_203801 | JGI IMG/M metagenome (GOLD analysis project Ga0310344, IMG submission 203801) | Marine microbial communities from station ALOHA, North Pacific Subtropical Gyre - HC15-DNA-20-200_MG | ecosystem: Environmental > Aquatic > Marine > Oceanic | place: Pacific Ocean: North... | reverse complement strand
AAAATAACTTATCTTACTCCAAATTTTAGAAGAGACCATGTAGTGCATAAGTTAAAAGAGTTGAAGCCAAAAGAAGTTGTTGCATTAAATGATGGAGAAAAATATTCAGTTGGTGGGATTGATATCTATTTATTTTTAGATGACAATGAACTTAATAGAGACTCAGGAATAGCTTTAGTAGATAGTGAGAGCAAAACAACTTTTCTTAATTTAAATGACTGTAAGATCTACGATCGTATTCAAGAAATTATAGATTTAACAGGAAGTATAGATGTGTTTTCATGCCAATTTTCTGGTGCAGTTTTTCATCCTGTTTGCTACAACTATCCAGACAAAAAGTATAAAGAGATTTCAGAGTCCAAAGTATTAGGGAAATTTAATTCGGTAAAAAAAATAATAGAAACAGTAAACCCTTCAGTTTATATTCCAGCAGCTGGTCCTCCTGTATTTTTAGATAGAAAATTGTTTCATCTAAATTTTGAAGAAACAAATATTTTTCCTTCCCCTTTTACCTTTAAAGATTTTCTAGCCTCTAAGGTAGAGGGTGTAGAGATCCATGTCCCAGTACCAGGAACAGAATTTGTTTTTAAAAACAATATTGAAGTCAATCATCCTGTTGATAGGATAGAAGACCTTTTCAGTGACGAAGTTTTAAATGAATATCAAGATTCAATGGCATCTTACCTTGATTCTAGGGAAAGTAGTTGTAAAAGTTATGACCCAGAACAAGTATTTAAATTACTGTTTGAAGAGTTAAGTGAAAAATTAACTGATTTTAAACTAACTCATGAAATGAAAGTTTTATTTTCCTTTTCTTTAAACGAAATAAAAGACAAGGCAATTTATATTAATTTTAAGAATATGGAAATAGAAATAAGACCTATTAGTGAGGACATTGACACTGAGAGCACATATTCAATTTCAGCAGATACGGGAGATGTTGGTAGATTATTAGATGGGTATCAGAATTGGGATGATTTCATGTTGTCATTTAGACATAAATTGCATAGGTCTCCAGATATTTACCAGGTAGCTATAAATGGATTTCTAACTATGGAAAAAGAAGACATAAACGTTTTTTGTTCAAATTTAATGAGATTAGAAAATCAGAAAGAAAGGATCACTGTTAGCGCTGGAGGCGTAGATTATTCTATTGATAAGTATTGTCCCCACCAAGGAAGTAGCCTTATTGAGAGCTGGATAGAAGATGACAGATACCTTGTTTGTCCAAAGCATCGCTGGAAATATGACCTTGAGAATGGGGGTCAAGCAATTGATGCAAATGCAACAATTAATGCAGTAGACTTAGATGGCGATGGTTCTTAGAGAGATTTAGCTTGAGTGGAATTAATAAAAATTGTCTGGTAATTATTCCAACTTATAATGAGGCCGAAAACATTGTACTTTTCCTTAATGAGTTACTACAAATAGATATAGATGTGCTTGTTGTTGACGATAACTCACCTGATGGGACAGGGGAGTTAGTTAATAATATAGCAAAAACAAATTCATCATTATTTTTACTTACAAGGCCTGAGAAGCAAGGTTTAGGATCTGCATACAGAGCAGGTTTTGATTGGGGTATAGAGAAAAAATACACATCCTTTGTTGAAATGGATGCAGACTTTTCACACAGGATCGTTGATTTGAAGTCTATGTTAAGTATAGGAAGTAAATATGATCTGGTCATTGGCAGTAGGTATATTCACCTGGGAGGGACCTCTGGGTGGAGTGTAGGGAGAAAGCTGTTATCTAAAACTGCAAATTTATTCGCAGGAATCATGCTTAGGACTCGAGTAAAAGATTTGACGAGTGGATTTAGGATTTATTCCCTTAATGCATTGGAGGAAATACTTTTCCAAACTTCAACAACAAATGGTTACGGATTTCAAATAGAGATGACTATAAGATCTGTAGATAAAAAATTAACGATTAAAGAAATACCTATTCTGTTTGAAGAAAGAAGAGAGGGTAGCTCAAAGATGGACTCGAAGATAATTCTTGAAGCGTTTATTTTGATATTTAAATTGTTTCCAAAGAGATACTTAGGAATAAAAGTTGTTAGTTAAAGTATCTTTAGTCTCAATTTTTTTGATCGCTTTGTTACCGCATACTTTTTTTGGACTGCAATATGTATCTTTAGATGATTTTCCGGTTCTTATTGCTTGGTTGTTTATTGGAATAATATTATTTAATAAAGGACCAAGGAACTTAGCTAATGAGCTTAAGAAAAATAAGTACTTGATGATCTGGTTAGTGTATCTTCTATACATCTTGATTAATCCTTTGTTAACATCAGATGTTTTCCAAGTCACAACAGACTTTTTACGATACAGTTTTTTGTTTTCTATTTTATTAGTTTTTACATTTGAGAAAGAATATTCTTCGGATATTCATAGGATATCTAGATATTTTTTCATATTCTTCTCAAGTTTTAGCATTCTTGCATATCTATTCCAAATTCAATTAGGAACAGACTCATACAACTATTGGAATATTGGATTTAATCAAAACATGTGGGGATTTACAGAAGGAAGGGTAAATGGTTTTCAAGCAGGAGGTCCCAATGCATTTGGAGATTTAATATGCATTCTTGGTCTAAAGAATTTATCACAAAAGCACTTAAGTAGAATTGAATTAAATTTAACAATCTCCCTCTGCTATTTTGGATGTTTTTTTACCTACAGCAGGGGTTCTATTTTGGTATTTGTATTTTTAGCTACAGTATTGTTAATTAGTCGAAAAAAATTGGCTTATATTATCTCATTAATTTTTTGTGTTTTAATCTCATTGAATTTTGGCTTGATTGATCGATTTTCCTCAAATCAGGAGACTGACGGGATTCAGGATAGAGTAGAAATGCAGACAGTTTCAATTCAGAATATAGCTGAAAGAGAGATTGAAAACAAAGTTTTTGGGTACGGGTTTAATAAAGTCGCTGTCGTTAGAAGCCAAATTATGCCAATTGAAGATTTTAGTAAAGACTTACGCCCAACAGGACCTCATAATGGTTATATTTATCAAGTATTAAATTATGGGTATGTTGGTATAATTTTATTCTTAGTTATTTTAGGATACCCATTTTTCACTAAACGCAAATTGATAAATATTATAAATTCTGAATATATATTACCAATATTTGCATTCTTGATTTTGAACTTCAATGGGGATGCTTTCCAAAATCAAAGTATTGCATGGTTGTTTTGGATATACTTATTTCAAATTAGTCTTATTAGTGATGAGCAATAAAGTTTTCCATGTTCTTCCGACTTTAAAAAAGGACGGAGCAGAGTCACAACTACTTACTCTTGTAGCAGGTCAGCAATTACAAGATATGACTCCGGTTGTTTTAACTTTTGATCTATACAAGAAGGGGAGTTCTGTAGAAGAAGAACTAATTGAGTTAGGGGTTGAGATCCTATCTTGTAAAAGAAATATATTTTCAATATTAAATATTATTTACAAAGAGGTGAATACTAATAACTATTTAGTAGTTCATAGCCATCTTCCTAAAGCAGATATTGCAGTAGGGATAGTAAAGTTAATAGTTGATATAAAACATGTTGTATCTGTACACGCCCAGTATGGAACTCGACAAGAAGAGTCAAAAATTAAGTATTTTTTTCTTTTTCCTATATGGAAATTCTTTGTGAATAGGGCTAGCTCTATAATTTCAATTTCTGAAAAAGTAAAAAGCTGGTTGATCCGAAACAAGATAGAAAATGATATCAATGTTGTTTATTATGCTGTCGGTAATCATTTAAGCTCACATAAGCCTCTCAATCGTAATATTTTTGGAATGGCAGCAAGATATTTACCATGGAAAGGTTGGGATAATTTACTAGAAGTAGCCTCAAAGCTTAGTGAACAAAATTTTGATTTTCAATTACATCTTGCTGGCTCTGATGACATAGGTTACAAAAAAGACCTAAAAACAAAAGTTAAGGAAAAGGGACTGGAAGAATTAGTATTTATTCATGATGAATTTGAGTCTATCTATGATTTTTTTGATCTTATTGATGTTTTTATTTTCCTCAGTGAGTCAGAAGGTTTTGGTTTAGTTGTCTTAGAGGCTATGTCTTATGGGCTTCCTGTTATCTGTTCAGATATACAACCAATTAATGAGTTTGTTGATAGCGAGACGGGAGTTTTAATTGATAGAAATAATACAGACGAGGTATCTGAGAAATTAATGGAGCTATTACTTAATGAAGATAAAAGGATGTCTATGAGTAGGAATCAGTTAAACAAGGTAAAAGATGAATTTAGTATAGAAAAAATGGTGCAGAAAGTGAAAGAATTATATTACTCTCCCTAAAGATAAAATAGTGATATAACATATATAAAGATGAAGATTCTAATTGTAGGTGGAGCAGGATACGTCGGAGGAGGTATTGTTGATTCTCTTGTAAAGAATCATGAGGTTGTCGTCTATGATTCTTTGATATATGAAGAGTCATACAGAAAAGATGTAGAATTTGTTTATGGTGACATTAGAGACCACTCCTTACTTAAAGACTATTTAACTTGGGCGGACTGTGTTGTTTGGTTGGCTGCATTAGTTGGAGACGGTGCTTGTGCAATAAACCCTGAACTAACATTCCAAATTAATGCTGAGAGCGTAGGTTGGTTAAAAGACAATTTTAAAGGAAGGATTGTTTTTCTGTCTACATGTTCTGTTTATGGAGCTCAAGATGAAATACTAGATGAAAATTCAAAGACGAACCCTTTATCTGAATATGCTTCTTCAAAATTAGAAGCAGAGACAATCCTTAAAGATGAAAATGCAATTATCTTTAGACTGGGAACTTTATTTGGAGTGAGTGATAGGTTTGCGAGGATTAGGCTGGACTTAGTTGTAAATGTCCTAGTAGCTAAAGCACTTTTAGAAGGAAAAATGAGTGTTTTTGGTGGGGAGCAATGGAGGCCTTTACTGCATGTAAACGATGTAGCAAGTGCAATTTGTGCCACTATTGACAAAGAAATAAGTGGAGTATTTAATCTACATTATGAAAATTATAAGATCATTGATATCGCACAAGAAGTGAAAAAGAAAATTCCTTCTTCAGACATCGAGACAACTCCAATGCCATTTCAAGATTCACGTAATTATAGAGTGTCAAGCGATAAGTTAATAGAAGCATCTGGATTTAAAGCATCAACTAGTTTAGATGTTGGGATAGAGGAAATATACAATTTAATTGCTAAGAATAGGATAAAGGATATAAATGATCCTCGTTATTCAAATCAGAGTTTCTTACAAAAATATGGAGTGTCTTAATGTACATAGAAGGAGTAGAGGTAAAGACCCCCTCTTTAATTGATAGAGGTTTTTCTGAGGACTATAGAGGTTCAGTAGAGTATTGTAATGATATAGATCTAAGTTTTTTTAAAAGATTTTACTTTACACACAACCCTAAACAAGGAACTGTTCGTGCTTGGCATGGGCATAAAAAAGAAGCTAAGTTAGTAAAGGTTATTAGTGGGAAGTTTATTATAGTAGCTGTAGAAATTGATAACTGGGACGAACCAAGCAAGTCTCAGGATCTTCATGAATTTGAAATGCAGGCAGATAGTGGCTTTCTTTTTATACCTCCAGGCTACGCTAATGGAGCCATGAACTTAGATAGTAATAGTAGCGCATTATATTTTTCTTCTTTTGCTTTAAAAGAAGCTTCTTCAGATGACTATAGATTCGATTCAAAGTATTGGGATCCTTGGACGGCTCTAGGAGGAAAGATATTTGAATAAAGTTTTAGTTCTAGGGGCTAATGGAATGCTTGGAAAGATGTGTTCATTAGTCTTTTCTGATGATTCAGATATAAAGCTTTGGGGAACTCATAGAGGGAAAGAAAATAATTTTATTTTTAATAGTACGAATATGGAATTATTAAATTTTGATGTATTTGCTACAGAGATAGAGGCTTTAATTGACAAAGTTAACCCAGATTATGTTGTTAACTGTATAGGTAGGATAAAACCAACAATTAATGAAGAAGACGCATTGTCAGTTAGTGAAGCCCAAAAGGTAAATTCAGAACTACCGATTAAATTAGAATTACTATCAGGAGATAATGATTTTAAAATAATCCAAATAGGTACTGACTGTGTTTTTTCTGGGCTTAAAGGTTCATACAAAGTAAATGATAAGTATGACGCTCTTGATATTTATGGAAAAACTAAAGCTGCCGGAGAGATTGATAACAAACAAAAGATGTTAATAAGGACAAGTATAGTTGGTCCAGAAGTCAAACCTGGTAGGTCATTGTTAAATTGGTTTCTTGAACAAGAAGAAGATGCAAGAGTAAATGGATTTACAAATCACTTATGGAATGGGATCACAACACTTGCATTTGCAAGAGTAGTAAAATCTGTAATTATAAACAATTCTTATGAGGATAGAATATTCCATTTAACTCCAAAAGATACAATTTCAAAATTTGATTTACTAACCTTATTCAAAGAAAGTTTTAAGAGACAAGATATATTGATAGAACCTGTAGAGGCAGAAGAAATAATTGATAGAACTTTGGTTTATGAGTCTGACAAAGAGAATAAAAAAATATGGGAAACTGCTGGGTACAAGGACGTGCCAACATTAAAAGAATTGATTGTCGAACTTGCAACATCACCTTATTCACAGAAAATATTGGAGCATGCAAATGAGTAGGATTGCTCTTGTTCTTGGGATAAGGCCTGATGTCATCAGAGCTAGCAAAATAATAGAACTTTTAGATAGTTTTACAGAAATAGACTTAGATTTTATTTGGTCTGGACAGCATTATTCCAAAAATATGAAAGATGTTTTTTTTCAACAACTTAATGTAAGAAAACCAGATTATGAATTCAATATTAAAGGAAATACTGATGCTGAAGTAGTCTCGAGTACTATAAATTCACTCAATAAACATTTCGAAAAAAACATCTATAGAGCTGTCATATTTCTGGGTGATACAAACACTGTTATGGGAGCTATTGCTGCAGCTCAGCACAATATTCCTGTTATTCACATTGAAGGATGTATGAGGTCTTACGATTGGAGAATGCCTGAGGAGAAATATCGAACTGTTGTAGATCATCTATCAGATAGAATATATGCCTACTTGGATGCATATAAGTCTCAAGGGCTTAATGAAGGGATAGGCAGTAGCAGGATACTAGTTACTGGAAACCCGATTGTTGATATTATTAACGAGTATCAAGGCCTGTTTGAAAGAGGTAGTGAGCTTTTAGATAAAGAGATAAAGGAAGTTACAAAAAATGAAGAGTACATGTTAGTGACTTGTCATAGAAGAGAAAACATACTTAATGAGAGTTCCTTAGGCTCTATAGTCGATTTACTTAACTCAGTTGAAGGCAAGTTAATTTTTCCTATGGGATACAAAACTCAAGAGCAAATCAAGGCAAAGAAGCTTAAACTAAATAACAATATATTGGTTCTTGATCCTTTGGGCTATCTTGAGTTCATGTATTTACTTAATAACTCCAAATACGTTATATCAGACTCGGGGACAGTGATTGAGGAAGCTTGTATTTTAGGAGTTCCATCAATACAAATAAGAAGATCCACTGAGCGTCCTGAGGTATATGAAGTTAAATCTTCTGTAAAATTTGATCCATCAAATAAAACAAGTCCAGAAGAGACTCTCTCTCAATTAGATAAGATTATTGATACAAAGTGGGTGCATCCTTTTGGAGAGGGGGAAGCCTCTAAAGTAATTGCAGATGATATTAGAAAAATGTGTAAAGAAAATACCTTAAATAGGCACAATAAAGACGACTATCCCTTTGATGTAAGTCGTTCTTATATGTCATAGTCAGTATGAAGCTTCTAGTTCATTCCTTAACATTTCCACCTGACAATATTTCTACAGGGAAACTTGTGTCAGAATTAGCAAATGGCATCTCGAATCATGGCTATGAAGTTACAGTTTTAGCAAGTACACCACAATATAATCCTGATAAGACAGCAGAAAAAGAGCAGCCTTTAGAGTATTTTTCAAAAAATATTTTTAAATCAAAATACAAAAACATCACTGTATTCCATATTGAATCAAATGTAAGAAGCTATACAAAAGCAAAGAGAGCTATGCAATGGTTAAGCTATCATAGTTCCTCTATCAAGTTTTTATTTAAGCGAAGAAAATCATTTGATAAAATCTTAATTTTTAGCTATCCACCAACTATGAACTTGGTTGTTATTTTTTGCTCATTAATATTAAAAAAGAAAGTAATTTATTCTTTGTGGGAACTTTATCCTGAAGTTGCGCTTAACCTTGGAGAGGTAACAAGAGGTTTAGTTTCGAAGCCTTTCAAAATTTTAGACAATTATGCACTAAAAAGATCCTCAGTGGTAGTTAATTCTAATGAACTAAAGAATTATTTAGTAAACAATAGAAAAGTAAAAAGTAGCATTGATGTCATTTATCATTTTTCTCCTGAAAACAATGAACAACTAGAGATTGATTCAATAGATGGATTGAATAAAACTATTGTTTATGCAGGAAACTTTGGGAAACCACAAGGTTTAGATTCGTTAATAGAGACATTTGAAAAGAGTAATGATGGAACATGGAAACTTGAATTGATAGGGAATGGAGCTTTGTACGAAGAGATAAAATTAATGGAATCTGACTGTGTAAATATCTACCCATACCTTACTAAAAATGAGTTAAATAAAAAACTACAGGATACTCAAATTATGGTTGTCTCCCTAAGTAATAAGTTGACAATGGAAGGATTCCCTGGAAAGACCTTTGATTATTTGAGTCGTGGTAAGTATATATTATCTTACTCTAATCCAAATTCTGCCTTAGCAAATTTTATCAACGGACATAAATTAGGTATTAATATTTCACCGGGAGACGATAGTTCTTTAAAGAAATTTATGGTAGATATTCATCCAGGTGAGGTAGTAGATACTTCTAAGAGAGCTATAAAGATTTCAAGTAGTCTTTTTAGTAGGGAGGAAGCAGTTTCTAAATATCTAGAATTGGTTAATTAGCCCCTTCTGTTAGGAATACTGATTTGATAGTCATGAAAATAATTTTCATATCTAGTAAAGCATTGCGGTTTTCTATATATTCTATATCCCAATATAAGCGCTCTTGCAAGCTCAAATCTTTCCTCCCTTGAACTTGAGCTAATCCAGTAATACCAGGTAAAGTAGAGTTTCTCTTTTTTTCATATTTTCCATAAAGACTTGACTCATAAGGAACAAGAGGACGGGGTCCTACTAAAGACATATGTCCAACAAATACATTTAGTAAATTTGGCAATTCATCAAGAGACGTTTTTCTAAGGAAGTTACCTATATTTGTTACTCTTACGTCATTCTCAATTCTTATAGGGTCACTTGGATCAAGAGATGGTTCAATTGTCTTATTTTCTGCTAACTTTTTATAATGTTCTTCATGGATGCTTTCATCAGACATAGAGTCCATAGTTCTAAATTTATACATAATAAATATTCTCCCATCTTTCCCTGTTCTGTTATGAGAGTAAAGTACAGGCTTTCCATTAGAGACAAGAATAATTAGCGAAATCAAAGGAAATGCAAAAAATAGTGCTGGGCTAGCAAGGATTATAATTAATAAGTCTAATAGTCGTTTCATCACTATTATTTACTTTAAACTATTCAAATTAATGTTCTAGAAAAAAAATATTTAACAGTAAAGTTAAATTAATGTGTGGAATTGGTGGAATTGTTAATATTAACAATTCCAAAATAGATCCTGAGATAGTTAATAATATTTCTAGGTCTTTAGAGCATAGGGGACCTGATAATTCTTCAATAAAGTTTATTTCCGAATCAATAGCTCTTGTACACGCACGGTTATCAATAATTGATTTAAATGATAGATCAAATCAGCCTCTTTCTTCAGACGATCAGAGGTATTCTATTGTATTTAATGGCGAGATATATAACTATAAAGAAATAAGAAAAGATTTAGAAGGAAAAGGAATTTACTTCAAAACGGAGGGAGATACGGAAGTTTTATTAGAAGGTTTTATTTACTATGGAGCTTCAGTATTGAATATTTTACGAGGTCAGTTTGCATTTGTTATATATGACTCTCAGAAAGAATCGTTGTTTCTCGCAAGAGATAGGATAGGGATAAAGCCTCTCTACTTCTCAAGGCATGAAGAATGGTTTGTTTTTGGCTCTGAAATGAAATCTATTGAAGAGTCTGGAGTTATACCATTTAACCCGGATATAGATGCATATGTTTCATACTTAAGGCATCTTGCGGTCCCTAAAGATAGAACAGGGAATAGTAATATTACGAAATTAGAACCTGGAGAATATATAGAAATATCATCCACTGGAGAGCTAGTAAAAAATAGATACTGGGATCCATTTAATTTCCAAATAGATAATGATATTTCTGAAGCCAAGGCTATAGAAAAAGTTGGTAATCTTCTTGAAGAATCTGTTGCTTACAGAAAGGTTAGCGATGTTGAGGTTGGCCTATTTCTTTCAGGAGGGATAGATTCTTCACTTATTGGAAAATTAATGAAAGAGAACGAGAAGGCTGGTCTGAAGGGTTTTAACATAGATTACGAAGATCATTTTGAAGGATATGAGGGAGAAGTAGAGGAAGCTAGTTTCGCTGCAAGCAAACTAGGTTTTGAATTAATAAAAGAAAAAATTAAATACTCTGATTTTCAAAATTTAATTGAGAATTATTCCTTTTATCAAGATGACCTACTAGGAGATGAAGTTGGGATACCTCTTTATTTCTTAGGAAAATTAACTAAAGAAAATAATATTAAAGTAGTTCAAGTCGGAGAGGGTGCTGACGAGTTATTTTATGGATATGACCATTGGTTGAGGTTCATGAAAGTAAGCAAGTACTTTAGACCTATAGCTTCTAAAAGGTCAAACGTTTCATACTTTAAAAATCATAGGCTTCATATGGCATCTAATATGTTATTTAACGGCACTTCCTTTGCGGGGGGTGCTTTAGGATTTAACTTAACCGAATTAAATCATTTGATTGATGGTGGTCTACCAAAAGAATCTGAATTAATACATTATGTTGATAATAAATGGGATAGTTACTTTAAATCGAAAGATGCAAAACTATCGAAATGGATGACTCTAATTGATTTACAAATAAGACTACCAGAGCTTTTGCTTATGAGGATGGACAAATTAATTATGCAATCAGCCGTTGAGGCTAGGGTTCCATTTTTAGATCATAAATTGGTTGAATATGTTCTAACTATTCCTGAAAATATTATCTTTGATAGTAATAATACTAAACCGTTACTTAAGAAAGTAGCTGAAACTCATATTCCGCAGAATATAATTAATAGAAAAAAACAGGGATTTCGTGCTCCTATTGGGGAATGGTTAAAAAAAGATGAACAATATTTTTATGATTCAATAAAAGAATTTAATTTGCTAGTAAATTTATTTAGTGAAAAGGAAATAAATAAAATTCTTGCGGGTAATGATTTCCAAAAGAAATGGTACTTAGTAAATCTTTCTCGCTGGCATTTAATGAGGGTTGCTAATTGATAAGAAATTGGAAAGAAAATACTGTTTACATATCTTTAATGCAGTTAACTCTATTGATTGTAAATTTTTTTCTAATAACAATTATTAGTAGAGAATATGGTGCAGGCCTTTATGGAGAATATGCATCATCTAAAAGTCTTTCAGTTCTAATTGGAACAGCAGCAGTGCTTTCTTTAGCACTTGTGACGACAAAAGCACGTGCATCAAATGCATCTTTTGACAAAAATATTTTCTTCAATTCTTACTACCTGGTGATCCGAAACTTAATCGGAGCTCTAGTCTTATTGGTACCTGTAGCCTTAGTTCTTGGTCGAGATTATACAATGACCTCATTATTCTTAATTGGATTTGTATTTAATGAAATGGTACATATTGCTTTGGCTTACTACCAAGCACAAGGAAACTTTGTAATTAGTTCAAAACAGATATTGATTAGGACAATCCTATATGGTTTAGGGGCTTGGTTCATTGTACTGAATGCTTATCCGATCGAGTTCGTAATCATCTATCAGGTTGTGATTCTTTTCCTTTTCTTTTTAGTTGCCCATTACTCAATTCCAAATAAAGATATAGGACAGAGAATTACGAACAACGATAAAGAGACGAGGGGTGAGTTAACCAAATCAGGAAAAAAGATGGTTCTGACTACTTTTTCAAGTGCACTTATATCTGAGTTAGATATTGTTTTACTTGGTTTATTTTATTCAGGATCTTTGTTAGGAGTGCTTGCCTGGTCTAGGAGGATATTAGAGATTATCTTCCAGTTACTAGCTGCAAGTTTAGATATTTTGTTTCCTGAACTATCTAGAGCTAAAAAGAAAAAGGAGATAAAGGGTATCAGACAAAGATTGAGGAAGGTTTTTATATTTTCTTTTTCTATTCCAATTGTATTCTTTTTACTTAAAGATATAGCAGGGAGCATTTTTATCTCATTATTGGGTAATGAATTTAGTGATGTATCTGAGTTTACTTCGCTTGTCCTTTTCTGTTTGCCGTTAATGGTTTGGTCAAGAATTAATATTATATTTTCAAGAGCACTTAATTTTGAGATTAATTTA